>Ga0209700_100386_pt1 | contig 80077 bp, 28 predicted proteins | sample SiratroredBW_FD_187528 | JGI IMG/M metagenome (GOLD analysis project Ga0209700, IMG submission 187528) | Root nodule microbial communities of legume samples collected from California, USA - Siratro red BW (SPAdes) (version 2) | ecosystem: Host-associated > Plants > Roots > Nodule | place: USA... | reverse complement strand
TGGCCGATATGTATTGATGTGGTCTATGTGAGACCTTTATGTATGACGTTTGACATGAGTACTTGAAATGAAAACGGAAAACTTGTATTGAAACTTGATATGCTAGACTTTAAAGAAATTCTTATGACTGAGATATTCTGTTCTATTTACATGTATTTAGTATTGAAACTTATATGTTAATCTTTTAAGAAATTCTTGTGAATAGCTAATATGGTTTGCTCTTTTTGCGTGTATTGATTATATTATAAAATTTTATTTTCACTAGCTTACTCTTGCTTTTCTTGTTGTTTTGTAAACTGCGATGATTGTACTATGTACATGAGCATATATAAATGCAGATGCAGGACTATGTGGAAGAGTGTAGACTTTATTTTGGAAATTTGATTCTTTTTGTTGGATTCACTGTATGTTAAACAATATACATTTTTGGGATGTTACATTATTCTTCTTATAATATCTTTTGAGCATTTATATATTTTGCTTCACGTAAATATTAAAAGATTATCTAAAATAGACATTTCCTTTGTTCAAATCTATATAAAAAAGTTATGTCTTTTAAATTTTTATAATACTTCTTCATCGCTTATGTTGTCTTCAATTACTTATAAATTTTATATATAATAACTTGTAGGTTTATTTTAAGTATTTATGAATGCTTGTAGGTTATGCATTTTGTTAGTGTTTTTGTACATTTTTTTTTGTTTATTTATAAATATCTTTGTGTGTGAATTGTAAGGAGGAAAATGAATAAGCGGACAAAATATTTAAAAACAATTGTCTATGTTAGTTATGGTTATAACTGACATAAAAATTCATTTTTTTTTATCATAAGTATTCGTGTTTCTGCTATTATATGATAGATATAAAGAAATTAATATAAAACAATTCAAAAGAATTAATAAAGAAGGTCCTTATTATAGTAGTGATTAATACATAATTTATTTTAAATACAGTTATAAGTTTTTATTTTAAATTTACTTTACTATTAAGTTCTTATTATTTTCATGTTGAGTGTTTGTGATTTATTCACTAGTCTAAATATTTATAGGTTTATGCACAAGTTTACTAAAATTAGCTTACTTCAAAAGTTTTGATTCTTTATCAAAAATATTATTTTTTACTAAAAAAGTCAATTATCCTAAAATATAATCAATTGTCATGAGATATTCAATTATATTGACTCACAATTAATTATTATAAACGACATACTCAATTATTATTTTAGGATTTATAACTTTAAACCCTAAACTTACAATTAATTATTATAAACGAGGTACTCGATTATCATTTTGAGAAGTCAATATTTGCAAATAATAATTTATTAGCTTGTTCTTTATTAGTTTTCAAATATATTTAAGAACACAAAAATTAATAATAACGATTAACTATTTTACGAAACTTTTTAAGATGTTTTCTCACAATTTTCGAATGATACGAATTTGAAAAACATTATATTACATCTTTTGCTCCAAGAAGTGCTTCAAGATTAAAATTGTTTTATTTTTAAGTTTCTTTTTGTAAGAAGACAAGCTTGATAAAATGTCTTTCTTTTTAATATTTTTGGAAATCAGTGATATCAAACACTACTTATATCGAATTTTGTTAAAATAGAATAACAATAATAAAATAATTAAATGATTTAGTGTATTTTGAAAAATATACTATATATGTTGATTTACATTATAATATAAATGGGACATTAAATAAATTTATATCAATGTAAAATTTTGTATATCTATTTGATAGAGATCAAATTACATTAGTATAAATTTTATCAAATATTATATCATCAATATTTTTATATAAAAAACGAAATTCTAGTTTTGTTTATCAATCCGTTGAATTCATATCATCATGATTATGTATGTTAAATTTTTGTATCAGTATATTTTGAAAGGTATGCATTATATTAGTTTTAATCTATATAAATAAGATATCACATAATTGTATATGAACATTTTGTAAATGTAATTTATATAAAAGAATTTTTCAAATGAAAAATTATATCAAAGTAATTTAATATGTATTATTGATCTTGTTGAATAATTATAGACGATAATAATAGTTGGATAATATTGAATTAAATAATTATAATTGTATTTAACAGAAAAGGTTATTATGATTTATATAATATTTGATAATTCAATATGAATCTTTATAATTTTCATGTCCTTCCTCAAATATTTTTATTTTTCCTTTTACCTAAATAGTTGTCATATTTAATCTTTGATATTGTTAAAAAAAATCAATAATGTGACTTTTTATTTTAAATTTTATGTTTTATGTTCTATGTTATGGAGACTTCAAACACTTAGAGTCACTAAATTAAAATTAAAATTTTATAACAATTGTAGATTTAATTTAACAAAACATAATATTGTATACAATATCTTTAAGCAATTTTTGAGTCATCGAACAAATTCTTTTTTTTTTTTTTTTTTTTTTTTACTGAGAAGGTAAAAGATATATTAAATTAAATTAACATAATAAATAATACAAATAAACCTTGTGACCATAATCAACTTAATAAACATGTTAAGTAATTTTTATTATTTGATTTTAACTAAGTGTAGACATATTTCATTGAAAGAGTTGATTTGGTGCAAGAATTTAGGGGAAGAAAGAACCGACCCTAAGATTCTGATTAAGCATTTTTTTGGAAGTTGTGCGTTGATGTAGGGTATGGCATGGTAATCTTAAAAAGTTTGTGAGAAGTCACATTGTAATCTCACATCTGATCCTTAACTTTATCTGTGTATTTTAATTTGAAGAGTTGAAAACTTTGGAGAATTCTGCTATGAGCAGAGTGGGCAGTGCTGGTTTCACTTTCAAGGGTCACCTCCTATGATTGATTTAAAGAAAGACTCCTATCTTATGGCCCACGACCAATGCCACAACTTGTTTCATTGTCCTCTTTTCAACTCTCTCTCACAACCACATCCTCTCTTCTCCTTCCAAAACTTCATCCAATGCAACTTCAGCTTCTGCAGATTCTTCCCCTTTATTTCTTTTTCACATGGACAAATTATATTTCCATACTCTTAAGTTAAGAAAAAGTATTTTCAGTGTGATATCACATAATGTTCCTATCCTTTAAAATAACTTCATTTGTTCTTGTCTGGAAAGAAAAGTTTATGTAGGGTTAGAGTGGTCTCTCTAACTTCAGACACCTCTATTGTATGTAGAGTGAGCTTCCCATATTGCAATTAGGAAATGAATAGGATTTCCTTAAGGAGAGTAAAATATCTCTTATATTGCATTTGCATGATTTTGTCATACTTTAACATTTAAATGCAACTGTACCAAATAATATTATTTCATGTTAATTTTTGTCCAAATGGCTCAAATGCTATCCGATCTCGACCCAAATAAAGTCTGATTAAGAATTAAAAGGTACATAACCTATCAAGGGTTTAAAGTTTACAATCTTCATTGTTAACTGGGTCATTGTTTCTTCAACTCCTCACTACTTCTAACTTAGTAATATTAATGGCAAAGCTAACTAGGAATTGGCACCTGCGAAACTCACTTATTCAACTTGACTAGTACAAAATTGATAAAAGAGGCTTTTAAATAGTAAAATCAAAATTATGATAATAAAAAGATATTTAGAGATAATATTAATGTCGAAGTATTATAGAGAGATGCTTTATAAAGAATATGACCTTTTTTTGAACGAAGATGTAATAATAATAGCAAGTACCTGATGTCTAAGGGTGATAAACCAGACCTATATATAACTAATAACATTGGTGTAATGTTACTGTGAATAATGTATTTTTTTTTTAATGCAAGCAGGTACTGGCCTAGTGCATAGATGGCATCTTACTTTGAACCCCAAAATTACTTGACTATAGGTCAAAGTTTAATTTAATTTGAAAGGACGCAAAGGAGGAAGTTAAAGGAAAATAATAATTGGAAAGGTAGCTGCACCAAAATGTTCAGTCATTAACTAATTATTAGCTAGGTTCTCAAACTAGCTAGCCTCCTTTTCTTTTTTCTATCCCAAACTTGATCCTAGTCCCAACAAGCAATTAGTGGGAAACACAGGCATCTCTTATATTCAATTTATATTCGAACATTGATTTGTCCTTAAAGTCTTCCAATAATTTCCTCTACACAACTGTGTACTCTTTAAATAGAGTTCAAATGGAGGAATATAATTATTAAAAAAGAGATATAGGTCTTTTCATTTTAGTACTATGACGAGTTAGCACACGTTATAAAATAATTAAAAGGAGGGTTTATGCAAAAAGATTGGTGTTTCTATTTTACTAATTTGGGCTGTCATTTTCAGCTTGCCCTACACATCAAATTGTATATGTATGGTACTAATAATAACCTGCTTGTCCAATACAAGCAACTTCAAAATTTTGTAGAAACTCCTAAAGATAAGGTAAACTAACACATGAGGTATGTTCTCAACCAACAAAAAATTCTTCCTTTATATCTTTCGTATTTTTAGTTGTCATTTTTTGCAGATACAAGGAACATAATCAAACTATATCATTGGAGGGGTCTTAAAAGATAAAATTTCTTGGGACAAGCTCGAGTGGCAAGACATTGGTGATTGTAGATAATAGAGACCCAACACAAGTTGAAGATACTGTTTAAGGAATTTAATAACGAAAATGATACTATGCTCTTTTGGAACCATAACAATCAATTTGATGAGATAAAAAGATTCTCACTTTTGTGCATAGAATGGGTGTGTTACTATTACAGTGTTTAGAAGCCTGGTTAAGTGATGCATGTGTACGTAGTTACGCGTGCATCTGAATGTAGTGGATACTGAATAGTGAAAAGGGACTTGAATCTTGGATTCCAAGAATGAAATGATTTAGTTAGTGTATACTACTTAAAATATATGAAGACAAAATATGCTACACTTAATCTGACATTTGTTTCAGAAATCTCCAGGTTTTGGGGCAGGATACAAAAATTGGATCGTAATGGGACACAACGTCCTTAATGCGTATGTGTGTTCCTTTTTGAAACCACTTTATATGGGTTTGGTCTGCATAGCAGCTCCAATCTTAAAAAACATTGGATCTGGAATTACAATATTTTAGAGAAGTGGAAATGTAGGTAAAGGTATAACCTAAATATTGTTAAACTAAATCCAGCTCAAAAATGAATATTGTAATGATTAAGAATTAGAATATGCTTCATCAGGAAACTGTGATACACTAACTCACTTAATTAAAAATCAACTTAATTAAAAATTAATATTAAAAATTGAAGATTTTATAAGGTAAAAAGTTAAAAAAAAATGGAGTTGACATATAAAAATAATATTAAAAATTAATTTATGAAAATCAAAAAATAAGTTAGTGTGATATTTTTTTAATTATATATGTAATTTTTTATTTATGAAGTTTTAATTTTTATGCATTATTATTTTAAAAATACATAAAATAAATTCTAAAAGTGATTTTTTATTTTATATTATAAATTTTTTTAATGGTCAATATGTGGAAAAGTAAAGCAACTCAATTTTGTTAAAGATTAAATACCAAGGGAGTTAAACTGGATATAAAGTGGATTAGGATCCACAACTAATCTAAATATGTTTTGACAACTTTACAAAATTATTTGTTTCCATATTTTTTCTAGTTTTCATCAATGATTATAAAAAAATATTATCTTATTTCTTACTATGTAACTCACGTCATAATTAATAAACTTTTAAGATTGTAGAGTTTTTTTTTCACCTTCATAAATTCAATGGCCTCTAGTAAGATTACATGTAGGTGGTGACGGTGACACTCCCAATACAATACATTTCATCGTGTCTATAATATGTTTGTGAATGAGAAAAGATAAAGTAAATAACTCATGATAAGGAATATAGTGTTAGTATGTGTCAATGAACATTACCCTAATGTACTTATTTCTTTTCTTTAAGATTAGGTTACAGAAAAGTACGGTGTTAAATGGAGTGAAAGTGGCCATAGTTATCTTTTCTCTTACATTATATTTTCTGCATGTCCTAACATATACGTCACCCCCTCGACAGATCTGCCGAACAATGTTGTAAAGTAAATGAATCATTGAAACCAAATGGCAGTTTCTCTACTTGTTCTTTTGACTAAAGACTGGTTTCTGGCAGTGACATTTGCTTTCACTTTCTTAATTTGTTTGGGACATGATCAATATTGTAATAAGTTGGTGTTGTAAAGGTAGTAAAAGTTAAATCATCAGTCCACAAAACCATAATTGATCCAAAAGATAGTTGGCAGTTTAGTTAATTACACCAAACTTTTGAAAGTCATCAATGACACCTGTCTTTAAACTTGATTAAGTATTTAAGTAGTACAGTGAACATCATTCACCAAACAGAAAATTTTCCATATAAAAGTTATTTGAACTAAAAGCTTTCAAATAAATTTACATTTAATCTGTATCCTTCTAAAAGTTCAGTACTCACCAAATAAAATCATATATCATACTATGTCAGATTATTAATTTCTTAAAGTACTATTAATATATTTTTTAATACAGTCCTCCACTCAAATAATTAAGTCTTGGCTTACAAGTTATGTAAGTTTTGTCTTGGTGTGCAATTTTCAAAACCCGCTGTTAAAGTTGTCGTTAAAATTTAGACAAGTTATGCATAGAAAGGAGCAAAACAATTGAAGGTTAGCAAGATGCCAATTACCCTTTCAAGAGATGAGGAATAATATATATGTGCTTTTATTAGAAGATAATAGAAACTCTATAGGCCCAGTATATTAAATTATAAATAGTTTTTTTTTATCCAAAGAAAATAAAAGGTCTCATAATGAATAAGGTGATTTGATTAAAAAAAATCACACAAAATAAAATTATGTTGCTATAAACCTTTGTACATTATAATAAATATAAAGAAAATTATATAAAATTTTATATATAATAATAATATAAAAAGGATAAATATAAATAAAGATGGTAAGAATATTTGAAAATTTTCAAATTCATATATAATTTTCATCTTCATAAGTAATTTATTATATAAATAATTTTCAAATAATAAATAGAAAATATTCATAAATTGATATCATAATTTCATACTATTCATACTCATTTAATTAATAAGTGAATTATTAAAATACTTGTACTTTTTCTTTTATTTATCTGGCTAAAGCACAATTTATTATCACAAAAAAAATTCCATCTTAATTGTCTATATTATTATTATTATTATTATTATTATTATTATTATTATTATTATTATTATTATTATTATTATTATTATTATTATTATTATTATTATTATTATTATTATTATTATTATTATTATTATTATTATTATTAAACCTAGGAAATATGATGTTCTGACTATGAAACACACGCACCCTTACAAAAATTAGATGTAAAGGTTGAGAGAGTGGAAAACGTTTGTTCTTAATAAGAAAAATGTAAACTAAGAGGGTAAGAAACATAAAGAGACAATGGAATAATATTGTAATATAGGAACATAAGTTCTCAGTTCTATTTTATTTTTGTACATATATGTAACTTTGTTTTTGAGTGAACATATTTTCTTAACCGAGGATAGAATTTTTGTTTCACTACTTAATTAGATTGTTGATAGGTCAAACTGAGTTACGCAATGTTTATTTTATCATTTAATTGAGTTGAACTTGAACTAAAATACAACCTAATAGTGATACATATTTCAGTAAACATAACTATGTTTTTAGTAGTTGTTATATTATTTCTTCTTAGTATGATAGACTGGGATGTTCACCTACAAGTTTTGTTCATTGACAAATAAGCACACAGTCAACCACATACACTTTAGTTTATTTTGCTATATTTGAGATAATTAGAAATATGATATAAGAAAAATCTGTTGTCATTTTATACACGTGAAAGAAATTTCTCTCATATCCTGCCACATGTTAAAAAAAAAATCATAAAACTTATGTTTCCACAGTGTCCAAGTTTCATCTTTGAGACTGACTTTTTTTTAATCATTCCTCTCATTTTCACCTTGTCAAGTAACTAACTTAGTATTGTTTTTTCCTCATCTCCACTATTTATGCTATCAAAATAAACTATAATAAAAAAATCAATAAAACATAGTGTTGGTAGCATAGTAAAAGACCAACAAATAACACAAGCTCCCCCAAATCAGTCAATTCACCTGAAAATTTTGTTTATTTTTCACTAAAATCTTTATAAAATAATATGTATTTACATCTTTTTACTATTTGTATAGAGAGAAAAATGGTTATCAATATTTATGATACATGAGACAAGAGGAGCAAGAGTGGGACCAAAAACCTAAGTGCATGTGATCAGTTTCATATCATATCGTCAGTAGTTTGGATTATTTAAAGCGTCAAGTTTATAGATTTTCTGGCACTCCATATCTCTTTTATCTGAAACCGAATCAATTTGCAAGTAACGCGTGACATTTTCCCTTCTACTTTTTTCTTAACCAGAAGAAAAAAAATATACATATATATAATTTAAGGGGAGGGAGTGTGAGGCTTATTGGGTTGGGTTGTGACAGTGATGAGCATGAATGAATGAGTGAATGAATGTAAGAATAGGAAAGAAAGAGAAAGAGAAGAAGAAAGTAATTGCTCACATTTTAGACTTCACACATCACATGCTTGAGGGGTTGTTTTGTTCCCATCAAAAGCCCCCCTTCATTTATGGTTCTGACTGTGACCCTTAAACTCTTTCTCTCTCGTCTTTTTGGGAAAAATATGTGAGGGGTGGCTGGGGGGACTCAACGGCCAATGGAAAGCAAAAACACAACACAAACAATTACCAAACACTTCTGCAGTGAGTCACTTACGGCAGACAAACATTCTATATTTACATTTTTTTAATGTTCAAGATTTTTCTTAAGAAAATGTAAATTTCCTTTTTACTTTAATAAAATATTTTTTATATTTTAAAATGTAGTTAAAATTAAATAAAAGATAATAGTATAAATAATAAAGATTTAATTATATTTTCTGGAATTTTAAAAATAATAGATTCTTTTCAAACACTGAAAAAGAAACTGAAAGAATACATAAATTTACATGTATACTTCTGTCTATATGGAATGAGATGAGATGACATTGCCAGAAATAGAATTTTTCTTAATAAAAACAAACCAACAAACTCATCACAATTGTTGTGTTATTTGCCAGCAATTGGCTTTGTGGAGTTAGTTAACTTTGGGATTGGTGGATGCTTTTGGGACCCATGAAACCTCTGCATTCTACAACTCTTAACACAGCTCATTCTTAAATGTAAGAAAATATATTGGATGAAATAAATTCATAAACTATAAATAGACCAAAAACAAAGTACATACTCTAGATATTTAATTAAAAGAATGAAGGAAGAAGAGTTAGAGGTAGAAAGGAAAAGTTATTGCTGGAGAATTTGGGAATACTATATTGTTAGTCTAATAACTTTATATATATATATATATATATATATATATATATATATATATATATATATATATATTCGGGTGTTATTATTATGAATCATTGAATTATTATTTTATCTATAAATGAATACGAATTGATATCTTTGTTTCATGTTGGTAATTTAACTTATTCATAATGTTTGTATTTACAAGGTAAAACTATAGTTTTAGATTGGAAATTTTGAAGAGAAATTTAGAAATGATTTTAATTAAAATTGTTGCTAGTAACAAAGATTTGTTTTATTCTTAAAATTTGAATCATGAAATAATATAGAGACATACCTTCTGGATTTTAAGAAAAAGATAGGGAAAGTATAGTTATGATTAAATTATTAAGTATGTTAGAATTAGTCATTAAATATATTTTCACCACTTGTTAGATCACAGTATTTATTTTATTTATATGGATCTTAATATATTGAGTAGTTTTTCACAAAGCTCAATATTAGAATATTTATAATGTATATCAGGATTTAATAATTATTGAGAGCTGTCTGTTATAAAGTAATATTAAAATAATGTTATGCCATATAAGTATATTAATTGTACTTATGACTAAATAAGATTAAATTGTTTTCAATTAGTTAATAGAAATTGATTTGTAATTTTTTGAGAGTACAATATTCCTATTTCATAATTTTTTTAAAATATAAGATTTTAGTAAGTCTGTCATGTAAAAAGATTATTTATATTAAAGTTTTGTCACTAATTTGATGCAAACAAATTGAGTCGAATTTTGTATTTTTTTAGTCAAACCATGTTCAACTGACTCCAAATTTGTGGACAAATGTTGCATGTTAAATGTAAAACTTAATTCAATTCAACTGAAATTATTAAATAATAATAGTAATATAATATAATTTACTCCATTATTCTATAATTGAATTTTTTTTATCAATAATAAAACATAATATAAACAGAAGCACAAAAGGATATTTAACCCATACCAAACATCTCTATTACTAAATTAAAGTTTACGGTAAATTTAACAAGAAAAAACAGATTTCTAAAAGTATCATGTCTAACTATTTCGTACAAGAAATATGGACAACACAAACCTTCTAGAATATAAATTTATTAGAGTATAAAACTGTTATTATCCATACTATACACATGTTCATTTAGAAAACCAAGTAAAAATATATTGTTATAAAATTAGTAACACCAAATTATCTAAATGTTCAATGATGTTAATCATTAATTTAATTTATGCATTATAATATTTGGTACATTCTCATTCCAACTTTAAATATCATTGTATAGGTCTTTAGATCTTTTCAGCTCCAATCTTCCTCACTCATAGCAAGTACCTACATCCATCTTAATTGAATGTGTATGTTTTAAATATTCAATCCTTTAAATTTTAAATCATATAGTTTATTTTTTTAAAAAAATTAAAATTCTAACAAATAAATGTCAAGATTCCAAAATTTTAGTAAAAATAATATTAAAAAATTGATACTTGATTGGCATAACTCAATCCAATACAATTGGATGTGAGTCGAGTTGAATTGCGTCTAATTAAAATATGTATAAACTTGATCTAATTCAACCCGTTATTTTTTAGTTGACTTGTGTTATGGGTTAATCCAAACTCGATTTGACCCATAAATATCTCTAATTTATGAGTAATTTAATTATTTAGATTAGATAATTTCAAATTACACAAATAAGAATAGATACATTCTCATATTCTTTAATATTTCAAATATATACATTTTCTTTTCATTTTAGTTCAATATTATTTTAGATATCCTCAACTTTAGTTTAGATCGAGATATTATCAACTTGAAATCATCTTTTCATCTTACATTCACAAGAGAATTTCTGTTAGATTAAAGTCAATTTAATTAATTTTTCATGCCATTAGTACAAATTTTTTGTTTTTTTCTTCCATAGGTTAATAGGTTAATGTTATTACTTAAACTGATTTAATTAAGGTGTTTTGGTCAACAACAACAATATTTTAAACTAATGTCAAAAACAAATATTTAGTTAACATCAATAGATATTATTAAGATTGATATTATTTAGGTTGTTATTTTAGTAATGTGAATTAGAACTTGAGTTAGGATAAGAGTTATTTGTCAATCATTTGAGTCAGGATTATTTATCAATTAACATAACAATAAATTTTCTTAACTAATATTTAATTAAGTAGCTTAATTGATATAAGTAGGATTAAAACAGTAGATTTTGTATTTGGTGAAAATTAAAATAATTTTATCTAAAAATATTAAAAATTAATAAATTTTAAATATTTTCATCTAAACAAATTGAAAAATCATACAATTTAAATTAAAAATAATGAATTCAACATATTTACATTTACTGGAAATTTCAAAATATTACATCTAAACATAGATTACTTTTATTCATCTCTGATTATATTAAAAAGTGTAATATATATTAGTGAAAAAATAACAGTTATTTAATTAATGACCTTTGTATTTTAAAATATATGATGAACCTATGTAACCCATGGATGATTAATAAGTTGAACCAGATCAAAAGTTTTGTACCTAACAAGTTGAAGTGGATTGAAGATGAATTTATCCATTTAAAACTGATGTAAGAAATCACCCAATCTGAAGATGGCTATGTCACTGGCATCATTTGCATGAATGAGAAAAGAGGTAATTATGGGTACAGTGGTGAGAGTCCCAATAATTGTGGTGTCTCTCCTCGAGCCCACCGTCTGCTCTGCTCGTTGACTACTTCTCCTCACAAACATAGTCACTCATCCAAATACTCATCGAAAATTAAAAAAAATGTTTGCTTTACGACCAGTGGATGTAGATGCAATAAAAAAATAAAAAGCCAAAAAACATGTGTTATCACCAAATTCATGGATTATAATAATGTTACAAGTTATGAGTAAAATGATATTTTCATTCATGCATTAGAATAGAAAGTTTGTGCACCTCAGAAATCTATTTCTTCACACTTTTTTCAGTGCGTTGGAGAAGAATTTGATTCTACAAGTTAGTATTCTCCCAAACTTTTCCAATTAAAAATGTCAAGTTCTAAAGTTTTGAAAAAATCACGTCCATCAAATTGACCTGTTTAAATAATAATAATGTATAATATATATAAATAATACATAAGTATATTAGTATTATTAATAAAGTTTATATGAATTTCTTATAAATTTAAAGCCGTTGGACATTATTATAAGTAACCTATTGCTATTTATCTATATTTTTTCCTTATAAGTGATAACAAATTTCTTGATTTATCTAATATAAATATTGCTTTTATATAGACAAGAAAATAAAGAACAAGATTACAAACTCAAAAATGAAATAAAAGGATAAATCAGGATAAACTCACACAGTTTAAAATTATCTAAAAGGCATAACCAGGACAAAGATACTCAAATGCTATTAAACAATTTTTATATTTTTTAATATAAATTTTTAACTACAGTTCAATTATTTACTAGTTAATATATATATATATATATATATATATATATATATATATATATATATATATAAAATTTATTTTGAATTTATAATTTTTTACCTATCTTAAATTTGATAGTAGTAAGGAGTATGAGTCAAACTTGAAAATGTCATCATAGGTGATTATTTTCCTACAAGCTTCCAAACATATTATAAATGTAAAATTAATGTTTTTTATAGCCGAGTCGAAGATAGCACGTGAGGGATGATGTATGTAGTTTACTTTTTTTATTATTTTTCTTTATACCTTGATCACATTACTGATTCTTCGAATAAAATTACTCAATCATGTCAATTATTCATATAAAACAAAAGTTCGCAGTGTCTTAAATTTCAACATTGAAGATTTTAAGATTGAAAGTGAGTCCGAATCTAATGACTTATTATTATTAAATTTATAATTTAATAAAATAGATTAACATATGAGATAGCCTTATAATGAAGATAATATTGTATATATTAATGATCTTACAACAAAGATGATATTGTATTTAAACTATTGTTTACTTTAAAGTTGAGAGTTATTCTCAACTAATTATAAGAGAAGGTGTATATAATTAATTTTAATATTAACTTCTAAATAATATGAAACTATTTTATATATATATGAAAACAAGATGCTATTGAAAAAGTTTAAATTAATTAAGTTTAAATAATTGAAATATACATGTTTAAAATCATAACAGCTAAAATAGAGTAAATATATAAATGAATAAAAAATTGTTATGAGAGATTAATTTGTAGGTATTTTATTTGAAGATGATGCGGTTGATGGTCTCCACCAATGGCAACCCCATAGAGAGTTGAATTACTATTTGAGTTCTGTAGCAGGCCAGCTGTGATTATTTGTAAAGTTGACAGCGACATATTACCCTGCTTCAAATTGAAACATACGCAACTCAACTCAATGAAGAAATCATAAGAATAAAAACAACAGAAACTCAATATGACACTTGACACAGGTTTGTTTTACAAGGTCAATTTGGTCACAAAACGGACATCAACAGACAACGTCTTCTGTTCCGTACGAAATTGTTGCCTTGATGATGGACATATGCAGGTGACACTTGACACAGATTCAGAGATGGACGGATGAGGGAACATGCATAATAATTTAAACGTTTTAATCTAACTCCAACTACGTACTGCTACGTACATACTCATACTCCTGCTACATACATCTCAATTTATTTTTTCACAGCAGCAAATATTCTCCTTCATAAACACAAGAAAACCTTATACAATTCATAAAATGAAAAGCGCCATGTGCGAAAGTAGTATGCTTTTTTTAAACGTTACATATGTTGCAGAAGAAAATGAAAACTGCATTTTATAAGATTAGGAAAATAAAAAAATAAACCAAGATTGCTTTTAACTAACGAGAGTCATTCTTATCATATGTGTATATTTTATATGTTACGTTACCTTGAAAAAACTACAATCTAATTACTTCTTTTGTCTAACATGCATACCATTAGGATAGTATACACAAATTGAATTTACAAAATTATAGTCGGGCACAGTTAGCCATAACTAAACATTCGTTACAAAGTCTGTAATGATGGAAACAGAAAAAAAAAATCTTTTGGTAAGTTAAAATTATGATCTTTTTAAAAATATTTGACTTGTGGAAGAAAATTGAGTTTGGCTAATGACAATCTCAAGTAGGAATGGTACGTGCATAAACATAAACAGATAAAAGTAAGGAGTCTGTGAATAATAAGTGGCATAGTGTAGGTGTGTTGTCCACTTGTCCTTGGACTAATTAACTTTGTACCACCAATCAGGGAAGCAGTGGTACAAGACGTGAGCTTGTCAGATCGATCAATGCTATTTTCGACATAACAGTAAGTTGCTGTTGCCTAAACCAGTAAACGATCCATCTATTCCGCTACAGGAATAAGGTTTCACTGCCAAAAATATGTCATCCATATATAAAAAAAGTAACTACTAATGGTTTAGATACGGACCAAACTTCCAACATATAACAATAAGAGTGTTTCTGTATATATCACAGCAAAAAAATTGAAGCTTTTGGTTAAATAATTTCGATGTGTATTTGAATACACCTAAGTTGTTAACAACTTATTGAAAGAAAACTTTTTGCTTGCAAATTAATTTACAACTATAGTGGAAGTTAACATAATATTTGATGCAAACTGCATCCCATGTTGGAAAGTTCTTTCTCCGAATACTTAAATTGGATAAAATCCAGAGAAACACTGCCATGAAGGAGATGGAAATAATAGCATTCGTTACTGGAAATATCCTTCTCCTCTTTTTTTATTATAACATGGTTGGCCTTCACCTGTCTGCAGAAGCTAGGTGGTTTCTCTGTGGAGCCTTGGAAGAGGTATATCGTACTTTGTCCAATACCAGAGATAGAAAACAAAATCTGTCCCTTACACTCTGATAGTCTTCATCAAACACAACACCAATGGAATCACCTGTGACATCGTCATCTGAAATGGTAAATGTTCTTCCACTTAGTGTATGTGTGTTTGGTTTTGCTTTTAAAATTCACCTAATTTGCAAAACCAAGTGAATAAATGTAAGTGATGTTGATATGAACTATTGTTTTCAATTTACACTTACTGAAACTTTCTTAACGCGAAATTACACGTGTGGGTAATTAATAATGGTGAAAGAAAAGAAGTGATAGGAAAGAAAGATAAATAAAAATGTGTAAACATGATCTTTTAAGTAATTTGGTTAAAAAGAAAGTAGAAAATATTATAATAAAATAATAGCATAACTATTAAAAATAACAAATAAATGCAATATATGGATAAAAGATAATTTTATCTGCATATATGTAAACATTTTCCATTCTCAATTCTCTTTCCAAATTGGAGGAATGGATATTTGTACGGACCTACTATTTTTTTTTTAATTCTTTTATTATTTTTAGAGTAAATTACATTTTCCACTTATGTTTATTTTTTTCAAAGAGAAAAGAAACTACGCATAATTTTTCTTTAATTAGTGCTTTATGAGTTTTATATTTTAAAACCTTAAGGGAGTTATATTTATTTTATCTTCTAAAAGTATATGCAAGTAATTTCTCTAACATTGATCTACACATATATAATTACTTTTTTTAGGACATATATGATCTCACCTAGTTTAGGAGTTAAGATAAAAAGAATTTAAAAAGGTTTATCTTCTTTAATAATTTGAGTCACTTTTTAAATACAAAACGTTAACAAAATTTTAAGCTCTAATGTGAATAATATTTCATATATAATAATTGACAATAACAAACTTGTAATCAGAACATTAATATCATTTATGGGAATAGACAAGAGGTTTTAAAAACGAACGTAAGAGAATGGAAAAAAATGATTGTTTTAAAGATGAATTATTGTATCTTTTAGACTTCAATTTGGATAATTGTTTTGCATAATTCTGTTTGGCATTTATCACATAATAAGAGTTTATATCTTTTGTTGAATATTAGAATTTGTATCATAAATTCATTATTTTAATTTTATGGTGAAATTTATTGACATAAATTTATAGAGCTTTATAGAATTCAACTTTCTAGCACTAAATTTTTAGAAGGCCGTAAAAAACATTAAATTTCTTGAAAGGTTAATTAATTAAGTTCTTACAAACACATCAATTTAGTAATGAGTTAATTAAAATTAACTTGAAGTGTTGACAGTGATTAGATATCCTTGCCTCTATCCGTTGGAAATCAATTCGTATGATGGGAAAATATGTGTTGGATTCTTAGAATAAAAACATGTTGACTTGTGACCCCTATAATATTTTGAATGAAATTAATTTAAGAAGTATTGGATTAAAAGGAATTGTGATAAAACTTAACTTGTGTAAACACTAATGTGATTTATAAATCCTGAAAAAAAAAAAGTAATGTTAACATATAAAATGTTAGTTAATGATATAACTTTTTACTTGAAAGATTGGAGATTAAATGCTTAGTACCTAGTGTAAAATAGTCGTTTTATTTTCATTATTCAAGTCAAATTACATAATTTTAAGAATTGATATAAATACATGTAACATTAAAAAGAATGTACTTTACTTTTATTACTTATGTAAGGCAAAAACAATATATTTTATGTAGATTAATTACATGACGTAAAAGCTTTCCTTTATGTCAGTTTAAATCAAAGAAACGTGAAAAGATAAATTTTTACATCCTCATTGAGGTGAAATCCGAGATAAATTTTCTTACATTAATCAATGTTTTACTTCAGGTAATAAACAATTTTTTTTACGCCAATTAATTTAAGAATCAATGTAAAAAGTATATTCTACACTCCTTATTGAATTAACCAATGTAAAAAGTTTCATTTTTAAAATAAACTACTCATTTAACATCATCTCAAAATCAGTTATACAGTCAATAATTTCAGTCAAATAATTTAAACAACAAAACACATATAATAACTAAGTCTTCTGTTTCAACTTAATGAACCTAATATAAACTATCTAAAATAGTTTTAACAAAATTAAATTAATATGTTATACCAAGTATTTGAATAAAATGAAATAATTTTTTGGTTAATATCAAAATATAAATAAACTATTTTTTATAAAATAATGAAACTTCAAAATTAATTCACAAAATAATAATCAATTTAGGTTAAAACCACGAACATATGAATTTCAATACTATCTATTGGAATTCATATATTATCAACAATTATTAACCTATATATACCATACAATTATGTAGTTGAGATACCTTCACATAACAACAGGAACAACAGGAACACCGGTGACAACAGGATGAAGGTGTGAACGCCAATGAAGATAGGAGGGATATTTCAACCTACGTTTTGTCCACACTGAAGCTGCAAAATGTTATAAAATTTTAACCATGCATTTCTTGTTTTAATTTTTTCATAACTGACTTAAAAAGACATGACATAAGCTTTTATTCTTTTCAGTAGTAATTATATAAAAGAAAATTGACATAACTAATTACACCATTTTTACGGGGAATTAAAAATACAAAAAGCACTAGATTTGTTAATGTAGAAAAAAAATATCGACTTATATAAATATAAGTACAAATTCCTCCTTCCAAACACAAACATACAAAGAAATGACATACAGTAAATTAATTAGTACTAGCAATAGGTACTAGTGAGTGACACTGAAATTAAAATATAGCCAAACACGCATCATCAGTACAATAATTTTCACAGCTTATCTATACCATTATATGAATAATTTGTTTCTAGTATTTACAGGACCATCCTAGGTTTAGCTAGCTATGCCCTGATCCTTCTTTTATATACATGCATATATAATTCATTTACTTTTATAAGTTCAGACACAACTAATGTCTATTAACTACCTTTCAGATCTGATATTGATTACAATCCTTGTAGATAACACTTGAGTCACTGCATTGCTAGTTCATAGTCCTCTTGTAAGGTACAAAAGGTTTATGCTCTTTCATTTTCATGTAAAGTAACATGATACACGTACATAATTCAAAAAATGAGTGGTCCATAGATGTATATTTTTTCTTAAATTATTTAAAACTGGACTGTCCACAAAGGACATTTTTTACTCACTAGAAAGTAGTTAATATAGATATAAATTTTTATGAGTCATTCAACTCACAATTTATAATTTCATTATATGGTTTTTTGAAGTACTATAAAACAACATTCATATTTCAATTTATAGGAAGCAGATAGTATTAAGTTACATAGAAAATTATGGACTCCAATAGCAAACTAAAGTTAAAATACACTAAAAAAAATGAAAGCAATTCTAAATAAATTAAAAAAGTAAGAGTATGAACAGAATTAAAACATTAATATCCTGAAAAATTAAACTATATTTGAATATTTTTTATAATACAACAAATTAAAACCACTTCGGAAAAAAGAAATCATGAAATATCATTGGAGGATATATCAATCTCATAAAATAACCTAGAAGGAAAACCATTAAGCTATTTTTAACATCAATGCTAGGAGTGTTAGTAAAATTAAATTATCAATCCAAAATAAGTGTTAGCTAGTCTAATGCTATGTAATAATGTATCATTTGACTAACACTTTGTTAGTTGGTCATTAATGTTGATTTTATTATTGGCTAGATTGATGCTTTTAGTTTAAGCTAGTTGTAGAAGAGTTCATAAATTTTATCTCACCATATATATAAAACAAATACCAAACTTTATATTAACAGGCAATAGAAAATTCGGTGTATAAGTTGATTTCATTTAAATCATCCAAAGTATATGAATTGATTTTATTTTATAAAGAAATTATATATATAGAAAGAGAGACAGAGAGTAAGAGAATTCAGCTAAAAAAAAATACATGTATAAAAAGTGAGAAATAAATATAAAATGACATACTTGCAGTCCACAACAATATATCTAAAAGTTCTAATTAAATTAAGTATTTCATGATAATCTATATCCAGGAGGAAGAGATTATATTTTGGTGTTATATGCTGATAACATTTTATGAAAAAGTAATAAAATAGGCCTATTGTAATAATAATAAAAAAAACTCTATGGATAAAAGGGTGTAAGTAGTAGTATCTTTCAAACCCCACATTAAAACCTGCTGCTCATTGAATGCTCATTGAAATTAACATTCAATAAATGACGTGATTCCTTTGATTATCTTTAAAATAATTGCTATTGATCATACAATATTTATGAAATCTAATCTCTGTACATCTAGACTTTGCAATAGGTTTTCTGTCTGATTTTGAAATAAATGTGAAATAATTTATCTTTATGAACTCTAATACCAGTATGAAAACTTCTTAAATAACTTACATTAATATCAGAAAATGTATATTTTTTATAAATTGCATAATTTATTAATGAATTAAGTATAATTGGTATAAGAAAGTTTTACATGTAATAATTTACATATGTAATATTATTAATAATTAAAAAATAATTAACAAATAATTTGTATTCATGATTTATTTTATTTGGTTAAATATATTTTAATTTTGTCTATAAAATTATTGATGATATTTAAAACATATCCTTTGTGAGAGTATAATCAATATTAAACTTACATTTGTTTCTAGATGCTTTTGCTGGTATAGAAACTATAAAATGATTACAATGACAAATATTTTATTATTCTTTATATGAGTTTTCGGTTATAATTCTTATTGATTTAGATAAGATGATCTAATCTTATTTTTCTTAAATTATTTATTTGTAATAAAAGAAAACGCAATTAACTTTTGCCTAATTTTTTATTCATTATATTTACCTCCTCTCTACCAGTCACAATAGTAAGAAATATAACAAATTAAAGATGTTTAATGATTATAGAATAATAAAGACAAGTAAGAATAAAAATATAAAAAAATATTTGAAGTCCCATTATACCAGAAATCATTAGTTAATTTCATGGTTTTCAGGTTTCTTATTCTAAACTACACAGGCATGCACGAGTATGATCTTTTTTCTGCAATATTATCGGTTATTAACTAGGTCAGCTTTAGGAAAATTTGTAAAGTTATGAAAATGGATTTGTTTTAGTAGTTTTGTATGAGAGAAGACACAGTGTAAACAAGTTATAATTGAGAAGTGTTGACATAAATAGAATTTAGGGTTGTGTTTAGGTGAGATGGAAATGTAGTAATGTGGAAAGAGTTATAGGTGTAGGGTGTGGTGAAGAGTGGAGTGATGCATGGTGTATAGAGTATAGATACAAATAAACAAGCGTACGGGTGGAAGTCTCTGCCATCATCCTCATGCTCATGCGCTGGTGTTGCAGGTCGGCGCCTTCCCTTTCTCTCAATTCTCTAACCGTATTAATCATCACTGTCCCACTCCATTTTTACTCATTAAACTATTCATCATGCGTTCCCACACACCTTCAATGCCCTCCTCCAAATACTCACCAGAGTCAACTCCCCCTCCTCTTCTCTCTTAATTGCACATTGTTTAAGGAGACACTCACATAAACCTAAGAGTCACTCTATAATATTATAACAATCTATGCAGTGTTCACTTGAAGACCAAACAAAAACCCTTCACTTCCTTCATTCTACTAGCTACCTCTTTTTTATTAAAAATCATAATTTAATACCAAAAGAATACACGTACGATCACCATGTGGTGGCGCTCTGTTCCCCTTCATCCACACATAATGTTTGAGGTCACATGATTATTTTTATGGAAACCCGATCAACTTACCTCTTTTTCACCATCCAAAATCTCTCTACCTCAATAAACTATTTACACCAAAGTTGATTCGTTCATTGCCATAGGAAAACCAAACCCTCCGTTATGGAAATGCCACAATTTTCTTCCAACTCCAATGTTTCTTTCAATTCAATACTCCTTCTCTACATACCTACACTCATGTCAGTGTCTCACAATATTTTACAAAAATTAAAACAAACCCATGCCTAGTATTTCATATAGGATTATCTATGGAAAATAATAGTGATTAGTAAGAGAGGGGAGAGAAGAATTTGAACAGAAATGAAAAGGATAATAATGCTAGAAATTAAGGAAGATAAAAGGGACAATATGTCACGAAAAAGGAGCGGGTTTTCCGGTAGGAAAGGACGAGGGGCGCAGAAAGGTATGTGGTGTGACACGTGGAAGAATATGGAACGTAAGATGAGAAAGGGAAGCAGTATGGACCGTATAGATAAGATGAATGACATCCATTCCATTAGAATTAGAATTTGGAATTTTTGTTTTTGATAAAAAAGAATGAGAGGACTGCTAACTTAGTGTGGAGTGGGTTTGTTTTTGCAATAGTGCTAAGTTGCTTACTTAACCACATACCACAGGCCACAGACACAAAAGGAGAAGTGGTCAGAAAAAAAAAAAAAAAAGAAAAAAAAAAAAAAAAGGTATCATAAACTCTGGCCAACAATCAGAGAGAGAAAACAAATAAAGAAAAATGGTTTTGGAAACTTAAATTAGAGGTGCAGCACAGAACAGCACAGCAGAGAAGGCATGGCGGCGTTTGCAGTGCTGTAAATCGCGCTTTTGTGATTGTGGCTTCGCTCTAATTTATTAATGCGCCTTGGCGTTGGCCGAGGGAGAATGAGTTGAGGGCGCGATTAACGCTGCCCCCGACACTGTTCCTCCTCTGTCCTCCACCAACAACCCTTCAAATCAATTCTCTCTTTAACTACCCACCACACAACACCTATTACTGCTACTTCCACAACTTAATCCATATCAGAATAACAAAGAGAGAGAAACACAACACAAGCATACAAAAACCTAACATTTTTTTATCCGAGAAAAAAAAAAAAAAAAACAAAAGATCCCTAGTGGTTGTGTAGTTGTCTCTCTCCTACCTTCTCTCTCCCAAATTGAGAACGCAGGGAATTAATTGAAGCAGAAGGCGTTGTCGTGGATTGGAGTATTTTATAGTAGTAATTAATTATTATTAATTATTTATATTTATAATTGTGTGTAGAGGGAGTTGTTTGGTTGGAGATCGAGGTATTGTTCTTGATATGGATTTTCGAAGGACAGAAACAGTAGAGGAGGCAGAAGAATGGCGGGTTTATTCTCACTAGGAGGTAGAGGAAACAACAACGAAGAGGAGATTCCTCCCCCTCCCGATACCCTATACTGGTATAACAACAAGAATGACGACGTTTCTTCTTACCACCGAGGCGGTGGCTTTGAGCTATGGAACCAACAACAGTTACAGCAGCAGCCACACTTTATGGACCAGGGCCCTTCACAACCGCGACCCCTCTTCCACCAAGATCTATACTCCGCCTTGGGGGTTGGACCCAGCAGGCCCATCTCCGATGATCAGTCGTCATCGAGATCCGGCTTCATGGTGGGAGGAAGTGGAAGTGGAAGTTGCGGGATTAGCTGTCAGGATTGCGGGAACCAGGCTAAAAAAGATTGCCCTCACATGCGGTGCAGAACATGCTGTAAGAGCCGGGGCTTCGATTGCCAAACCCATGTCAAGAGCACATGGGTTCCCGCTTCACGCCGCCGCGAGAGACAGCAACAGCAGCATCAACTCTCCACGTTGCAACAAAACATGGAAACTTCTGGAGACCTTCCCAAAAGGCAGAGAGAAAGAGATCATAATAACCCCACCTCCTCTTCTCCTCTTGCCTGCACTCGTTTGCCTTCCAATCCCTCCTCCTCAGGTATATACTATATATCACCATACATCTATCTTATCTTCGTCATCATGTTTTACTTCGTCTTGTCTTGTCACACTGCTACATGTGCTATGCTACCACAAGCACCTCACAGTTTGGGTGATTGACTCCTGAGAGAGAAAAGAAAAGGAAAGCAAAGAAAGGAAACGTGTATGAGTTATGAAAGAAAAGAATAATGGAGAGACCCGTCCAGGGAAATTCTCTGAAAAGATACATGGAGCGACTGAGAAAGTTTTGGAAGCATACATCCAAACAAGGACCGTATCGATTGCGTGTGTGAAGAAAAATTTCTCTTTTTCTCTTCTTTTTCTTTACCGAAACACTGTTATTTTAGTAGCCCTGACCTGACGATTAGATTGACAGTGAAGAAGAACCTGTTTTCACTCTCTCTCTTACTCTCTTTCTCTCTGCGTGACTGACTGTACTCCTTCTTTCTTTGCTAACACTCACTGGCGCAAACCAACACAACACTACACATTCATTTTCAGCTTCACTCTTTCTATCATATGTATTTGTCTCAGTATCTTTACTTAGATTCTATTTCCATTGTTAACTCTCAAACATAATCCATCTGCTTCTAAAGTGCATCTAACTTGTTCTTTTTTTTTTTTCCCTACTTTCTCTCTCCACACATTTTACCCTATAAAAAAGGGTTAGAGGAGGTGAATTTTCCGGCGGTGGTGAGATCTTCTGCGGAGTTCAGGTGCGTACGTGTGAGCTCGATGGACGAGGCGGAGGAGGAGTATGCATACTCAACTGCTGTGAACATTGGAGGGCATGTGTTCAAAGGGATTTTATATGACTATGGTCCAGAAGGTAACAGTAATTACATGGGTGGTAATGGGGAAAGCTCGTCCACTGGTGTTGGAGGTTTGAACCTCACTACTGGTGCCGTTATCTCAGAGCCACTCCTTGATCCTTCTTCTTCCTTGTATCCAGCTCCTCTTAACACCTTCATGCCTGGTAGCGGTACGCAATTCTTCCCTCACCCACGATCTTGAACAAACAAAAGCCAAAACAAAGCAAACAAACAGAATTTTTATGTTGTTTTTATGTTTTAATTTACTGCATCTTCACTCGCCAACTTTGTTTTCCACTATTTTATGATCATCTTGTAGTCTTAAATTGATGCTCATTCGAGTAGGAGAGAATCGAAAAAGAAGAAAGAGAAAAAAAGAAAATGCACACGTGTCGCGTTTTGTTTTTATGCAAATGCAAATTATCAATGCTTAATTAGTCTGAAAATGTATCATTCTTGGTAATTAAGAATATACAATTAGTTAGCTACTGTTATTTTATTTGTTTCTTTCTCTGTACGATATTAATGGACACCTAGTTCTAATATTGGGTTGTTCCGCGGCTTCTGTTTTTTTTATGATGGTTTTAGGGGTTGATTTTTGCCTTAGTTTGTTGAATTATATCAGGCTGTCTGGTTTGTTCTCAACTACGAAGCTGCTTTTCCCTGTTTATCCGTATACTCGCCGGTTTGAAATTGAACTAGAACCACAATTTTGATCTTCATTTTGGACTAATTCTCAAGATGATTTCCACTCTTTTCTATTTTTTCTTTTAAAATTAATTTTTCATTTTTCGGTATGGGGTTTCAACCATGCACGAGCATTCAAATTTAAAAGGTAAAAGATTTCTCTCCCTATTTCCCATGCGATGCTGTAATTCTAATATTTCACAGATGTGACGTTCATTACTAAAGAGGAAATATTGCTAATCAATATGCTCATATTTAATGCACATGCAGCAAACTATACGTATATAGGCGAACACTCCATTTTATGTCTAATGAGTATAGCTTATGGTATAAAACAAATTGTTCCTTGATCCAAAAACACTCAAATATGTAAAACAAAAGGGAAAGGTTAATATGTCAGCATGATTCGAAAACTTGTGATGCTACATATTTTCTCCATCTCATGACTGCAACCCCTGTACTCTCTGATCAGTGTCATGTAATTCAGTTTTTTCCATGAGATGTCCGCTAATGTGTTATAATTACCTCTACTACATGTTATAGACAATCAAATAACCTGTAGATAATAACTATCTATTATGGATAGTCAACTTTTTATAATGTTGTGAGCCAAGCAATATATTCTTATTTTATATGTTGTTTGTTACTTTTATTGGACATAATAACTACCTATTATGCATTATTTCACTGTTTGACATAAGACAGATAAGGCAGAAAAGCTTGAGGATAGAGAAAATACTAACTTGCATTTCTTTATTATGCATTTTATTTCATGTTTTTAAACAGCATTTCTTTCCATTGCAAGTTATACGTGGAAAGTCATTAAAGCAAATTTTTATTCTAATAATTAATTTTTTTTTCAACAGAATTTCTTGCATCCATTTGATGAAAATATTTCACATTCCATATAACGTGATTTTGAGTTATGTAGGCTTCATTTCCTATTCCGAAACATATTTGTATTTCTAATACAGACAATGATCTATTGCAATTCACTCTCTTTTCTCTATATAAATATTCCTTACTGCAATATTCACTTTTTCATTTTCAACCTTTATTATGGAGTTTTCTAGAGATTTTAAAATATTAGCAAATATAAAGTTTTATCTGTAATATAGGAGGCATGAAAAATATAATTAATTTTGAATGAATGCATCATTAATGTGGACAATATAGAGAAATCTGTTATAGAAGGCCACCTATGACAAATAATGCATGAAGGTGTTGGAATCTGACATATTTCTGATCTTCCTGATTCTTTTAGTTTGTCTCTGGTTTTCTGAAAAGCTTTTCTGTTTGGATTTGACTACATATGGTTTTATAAGTTTAATGTCTGGGGGACTTGACACTTCATTGGTCCTAGTGGTTAGTCTTTCTTTGCCTATGAAGTTTTGGAGTTTATATTAATTGTTCAAAATCTAAGCCTTAATGCTAATATTCTCTCTTGTACTTAAAAGAGGTTTTAGTTTCATGTTTGGTTGCTCAAGGTTCTCGGGATTTGTCAGAACTGTTTGTTTTTATCTATGAAATTAGCGTTGTGAAATTATTTGCATATATGTATTCTGTGTTTATGTACGCAAAAAATTACTGTATAAACTAAGGTTATATGTCTGTCAAGTTTTTATCATGCTTGTTATTTTTAAGAAGTATGTTAAAAGTATGTTACTCTCACATATGTTTATTTAGGAGGGTACTGTTAGAAAATGAGAGAGAAAAAAAATAATAAACTGAATAAATACAGTAGACTTTATTAATGTTGTCATGTAAGCATTTTGTTTTTTTCAAAATAATCTCAAAACAATTCACTATTTGATTTAATAATTGGAGTACAGAACTTGTATGCTTGTGAAAAAAAAAAAAATGTACAATCTCTCTTCTTTGTACAGTGGGGTTTCACCTTTCTTGTACCAATTATACTTCTTTTATGAACTTTATGCTGGAGTCCTATCCTTAATGTAAATAAATACATGTTATGCCAGCTAGCATGTGGAATTAAATTCTTGGTAGCAATAGATGCAATCACATCTATATACAAGTATAATGCATATTTGACCTGAAGTAGTGTAATTACATTACAATCACCTCATACGAACTTAACCTAAAGGTTTATTTTCCAGTTTTGGTTGCTGATGTAGCTCATCATTTACTTATCTCAGTCTTGGTTTAGATATTTTATTTTTTCAGTCCTACTTCATTGGAATGTACGTGTTTTTAGTAAGCAATTTATAATCAAACTAAAACTGTAAAAACAATGATCCCTAGAAATATCATGGGCATTCATCTTCACCAGTGTATATTGGTTCCTTTTGCGGAGTTTTATGTTATTTTAATGAATCATCCGGAGTGCAGCATTAGGTCATGGTGAATATTATTTAATAAAATGCACAACTAATGTATTAATTGTCTGTAATAAGAAAAATAAGTACAAATTTAAACAGGTACTTTGATATTAAATTTTGGCACACAACTTTGTATCGAACAGTAGAGAGACACGTTTGTTTTGGTTTGGTTTGTCTGGTGTTTGTCGTTAAGAGGTTTTTTCACGAAGAAATGTACGTTATATAAGTAAAATCAGGTGCACCAATGTAGGTGCAAAAAGGTTGTTTTATATAAGGAGGGGTGAGACTGTATTTAGCAATTAAAAGATCTACTGTATGTACGACTATGTTTTTGGACACAAAATGAAGGCTAAGGAAATAAGAATTATTTGGCTTTTTTAATACTATATCACTTTACCAATTGCCAAGGAAGTGGTTGATAGTGGTGAGCTGATCTCTATGATCTCCCGCTTTAAATTTTTGCTTCTTTCTTGGATTCGTATTCTTTTTCACGCAATAAAGAGTACAACAGCATAGTGGACTTTGCCAGTGCCAACTTGAAAGCAAGGGAATAAACTTGAATGGGTTCATTGATGAATCTTGGGGTAGATATTACAATTCAACTGTATCCATTACTTTGATTAATAAATTATTCTAATTTGGTAGTCCTTGTTTAGCCCTAACATATTAGTCTCTATTCAAAATAAACTAAAAAAAATAAAAGGCTCCTTCTATGATACTCATACGGTAATCATACAAGTTAATGCAAACATATAAAGGAAAAACTATTAAAGCTGACATTTGAGGGAATAGTAGGATATACACACCTTGATTTGGTAGCTAGCCTGTGATGTAACCCCCGCATTTGAAAACTGTAATGAAAATACTTGCGGGTTGCGAGAAGAAACGTAAGCTAAAACTGAACTTGGTTGTAGGTCTCAGTGTGGTTTACGGTGGTGTGTACTGCTGCTATGAATGCTTGTTTTCCAGAAGTATATATTTTGTGAAATGGTCAAAAGGTTGTGCAAACAGATGCCACACTACTGGCATTGAGCAGTTTGAAATAGACTACACACTTGACGTGTCCATAATAATTGTAGTATAATTGAAGTAAGGCGTCTGAGGAGGTCTAAGCAATTGGAAGTCTGATTTGATATTTGTAAAGCAGGACCAAAGAACCAAATCTAATGAACACTAGGGCTTCTTGCAGAATAATGGGTGGGTTATGTTTTCGTACTGCTTCAGCGGCAGCATGGCAGTACCATAGGGTGAGCCACAGGCGTAGGAGCCTAGTGTGCACCATAATGGAATGGTGGTCTCAACACTGTGCATAGCAGTTTTGGTGGTCCCACCAAGACTTGTGCTGGTTGGTTAGGGATGACTCAGGCATCTCTCTTGTTCTTCAAAATGTTTGCATGTGTTGTGTTGTGTAGTGAAGGATGGATGGTGTGTGTATGTGTGTATGTCCCCCGGACCAAGAAAATCTCAAGTGAAGCATGTGTTATCCTTACAAAGGAATGGGGTGAGGAGTAGGTTTGATGATGAGGTGGTAATAGTGTGTAAGTATTGATTTGTTAATGAATTGTGTACAGTGGTCAATGTGTAGAGAGGGGGTGATTGCTTTGATCATGTGCATGTGTTGTCATGTTTGTGCAGAATTGTTAAGTGTGTTCATTTGATGGATGGGGAAGGATGGAATAGCACATACCATGCAACATAAGTACTTACCTCATAATATAACTCTTCTTCTGTCAGCCATTTATTTAGCAGTGTATTGGTGCTGCTGTGGGGGGACTAAAAAGCTATCTCTTTTATCAAATATTACTTATTCAGTTGTTTTTACACATATTTTTAACCTCTTAATAAATATCAAATAATTGTTGTTATTCAATAACTAGTAAACAAGAGAGAGAATAGATAATATATATATAATGTGATAAAAGTATAGAAACACAGGAAGTATTTTAATATATATATATATATATATATAGAGAGAGAGAGAGAGAGAGGGAGAGAGACAGAGAAAAAAAAAGAAAGAGTGTTTTAAAAGGATGATCAATTTTACTCTTTTTAATATTAAATACTGAAAATAGTAAATGCATCCCTCCATGTTGAATTATTGGATCCATTCTGATGCAATAAGTTCTTTTTTTTTAGAAATTATACTTTTAGTTTTGAAAAAATTAATTCTGATGAAATATATCTAATAGTGTATACGGTTCAATTAATAACAATTAAATGATATTATAATTGTTTTTCATATATAATCAATTAAAAGTAAATGATAGAAGTCATGATTGTTAATATTAAAAACTACACTTCACTTATAAAAGTGATAATTCATAACTTCCATTATGAAAACTTAAATAAAATAAAATCATATGTAATAATATTTAAGTCTTACATTACTAATACTTAACAATTATAATTAAAATAAAAAAGATATAATTGTTATAGGATTATGTTGTTTTACTTCATTGGATGTTCATCATGCCATATAATTTTTAAAATATCTTATATATTTTTTAGTATAAAAGTCTTATAAAATTCATATTTTAATAATTTTTTATTTAGATTTTACATTTTTAAAAAATTATTCTTGTAACATAGGATTTAATTTAAGATACAAAATATTTAATTTTATGTCACATCACCATTGTTAAAATGAGAGGAATTTTATAATATCTAAATCTAAAACTTAAATGAATTGATTTCATGTCTCTACTAATTAGGTTATTAGGATTAATCTTATATTAGGTACAGTACTAGTAGAGTTGAATTGATCGTATATTTGTTTTGTTATAATTTGATACACTACTAATAGGTATTATATTAATTGATTTCATTCAAAAGATATAAAAATGTGTCACGTCCAATATTCCAACAAGAGATTACCAATGCTTTTATAAAGATTGTTGAAGAATGGTTCTTGAAAACTTCTTATAAAGATTTTGAAGAATTATTAAAAACTAGAAAATTTGATTACAGAATATTAGAACTTGTTAGTTTCAAATTTAAGAATTTTTTTTATTAGAATGACTGTACTCTTATCTAATCCATTGATTACCTTTTTTTAAGACAATCAATTATATAATTCGTAATTCAATCTGATTATTAGGAAAGTTTGTATATGAATCAAGTTAAGCTAAAATTTCTAGATAAACATTTTGTATATAAAATGTATCCTCTTGTTTAATTAATTGCTTTTAAGATTATATAGTTCATAATTCATCTGTAAACTTAGTAAGAAAATTTTAATCTATTATTAAGGAAGTTTGTGTTTGAATCAAGCTCAGCTTAAACTCTAGACAATTGATCAATACTTAATCAATTTTAAAAAGAATTAAAGTTCTAAACAAGAATGAAATTAATATAACATACATAAACTAAAAAAAAAAAAAAACTTATACTAATGCAAGCTTTCTATGCATGCACATACAAAAATAGAATCAATACATAATTGTTCCTAGGTACATTATCAAAACAAAATAATACTAACCTAATCTATTATGATTTTGAAATCAGTTTGAAAAGAAATAAGGTACATTAATCTTAAAAGACCTTAGTACTGGACATTCAAAAAACAATTTACTTCTGAAGGAAGCTTGTTTTACAATAAGTTTTTATTTAATTCAATTAAATTAATTTGTTTAAATTTAGTCTAATATTTTATTTAATTAGATTTTATTAGATTGAATTTCTCTATTTTATTTAGTAGCTCTATTCAATAATAATTGAGTTAAGTTTGATTAAATTAGGAAGTTTAGTAATTTTGAAAAAAATTCCTCTTTAATTTTGTGAAAAAAATAATTTTTAGAATTTTATGATATCAAAACAATAATTACAATTTTATCGTACAACTCAATTAGTGCAATCTTAAAAAACATTGTACCAATTAAAAGAATTACTTTAATAGCACGTGTAATATAAAATATTTAATTATAATATTTATTTTATAAAACAATGCTCACATAGTTGATTGGATATACAAAATTTGTTTTCTTTATGCAATAAAGTTATTAGAAAAATAATATTTTGATTATATTTTCATTATGTAATTGAGTTGGAGATTCATGATATTTAAAAAATAATAAACTTCTTACTTAAACTAGTTTAAATTTTACGCACTAAATGCAATGAACCCATCCAATAACCTAATCTAATTAACAAACAAAAATGCGATCAAAGTTAAATAAGATTAACTATATTTCTTTATCGAGTGGGACTACCTTTGTACACTTAATCTTGAAGCTCCTTTTACTTTGTACTTAAATTTCTACTCAGCATTAGTGTTTGTTGAGGTTAAATCTATAATAAAAGAAAACTTATTATTTAGTGATCAAACATAATAACTTATTATTTATTGATCAAATACCTCTCTAACTATGATGTTATTTATTGTTAACTAATAACACAATAAAATGTTACATTTTTCAATACAAATTTTACAATACAGTTTCAATATTACATTTATTTGTAATTAAAAAACAACATAGCTTGTCTTTCCAAATATGATCTAAATTGAAGGTATATTGTGTTTTCCAAAATAAAGCACACATCAAGAAACTCAAGATTAAGCGTCGTGCCCCTAGAAGGATCGATCTGTTGTTGCATATTTGCTTGACATTAAGAAGAATGTTAACACTATAGCTTCAATTAGTTTGCCTATTTCAAGTGATGATCATATTGAAGCAGATTGGATGGTTTACCTAAAGATTTTAATGGTTTTGTCACCTCCATTTTGTTCCGTTTTGATCTATATCCAGTTTTGAAATTGAAATCCTACTCTTAGCTTAAGAAAATTATCTAGAAAAACATAGATTTGTTGTCAATAATGTGGTTGAGGCCGCTATTGTTTTGGGGGCATGGTGTTCAACCAATAAACAAAATAAAAAACTCAAGTTTAACAATTCTAATAATCACTTTAATCGTAATTCAACTCGCAATTTTTCCTCCAATAGATTTTCAAGATTTTTTCAACAAAAATAGAATAACAAAAGTTTCTTTAATAATTCTTCAGCTAATCAGAAACCCCAATGTCATATTTGTGGCAAATTTTGGCATATTGTCATTAATTGTCGACATAGGTATGGTAATGACACTCAATCTATCATTTCTGGTAATCCATCTCAGTTTTTCAATCCATAAATAACGATATAATTCTTCCTTTCTTGCACACCTTTAACTATCAATGATTCTTTGTAGTACCTTAGTAGTGGTTCTTCGCACCACATAACCAACAATTTAAACAACTTTTCTACCAGGATTCCCTACACTTGTCATGATATTGTTAAAATTGGTAATGGTGTAGGTATGCAAATCCATAATCTTGGTTCTACTCTATGTTCTATTCAGTATAATGACACAAACTTGATTCTGAAAAAGCTTTTACATGTTCCAAGTATTACAAAGAATATTTAGTGTTACAAAATTTGCTCAAGATAACAATATTTATTTTTTATTTTACGTTAATTATAGTTGTGTAAAAAAATAGGACACAAAGGAGATCATTCTTAAGGAAATTATTAGAGATGGTGTTTTTTCGCAATTTTTTACAAATGAATGTATAAATTTATCCATAGTAGCACATATAACAAAAATCAAACAGTAATTAATCCAGATTTTCTTTGGATAAGACAATGGGGACATAAGCAGGTTTAAAACACTGACACTTTTATAACAATTTCATTTTACTCCTCCAGCTTTGTTTAAAAAAGTGTTAAAAGTTCATTGTCAAAGAATCCATATACTTGTCCATTTTTATCCACTTAGTATGGTATATATTAATTAAAAAGAAAAAAAAGTAATTAACCTCCATAAACTTTTACTTATTTAATTTTAAAAACCCTAGCCATTTATTAGTTTTATTTCTTTTAAAAAAAATCATACATTAATCATATAAATAAGTTCAAACTAACACACTTATTATCAAACTTATTAGTTTTATTTTACCTTTTTTTCTAATTTGTATTTTTATTATATATTAATAACTGGTAACAAAAAAAATCAAAAGACTAATGAATAGTTGATATTTATAATGAAAATAAATAATAACACTCTTTAACACTTTTTTAACACATGCTCTCTCATAAGATAACTTTTATTGAAAACCACAAAATTTAATACGTCATGCAACTTATTTAACGAATACCTTTTTTTAAAAAAAATGTCGTTTTTAATAAATTTTAGCTGATAAAATATATCATATTACTCCATGGGTTCCTTCTTTAAGTAGGCTTTTTTTAAAAAAATATATTTCTACTTAATTGTTATCATCAAAATTTAAAACACTACTTACTTTTTTTTATGAATTATTTATCTTTCTCCTAATCTTTAATTCATTTATGTATTGTGGTGCAAAAATCAGAAGGATGAAATATTTTTTTATTGAATTAAAATAAATATTACATTTACCGTTTTATCCTTTAAACCCTAAAAAGAAATGGAGGTAATAATTAATAAAATTTGTCAACAACTTTTTTTTTTAGTTTTCAATTAATAACTTAAGTTGCTTGAAATACTGTTTGTAAAAACTAGAATTTTTAAGAATAAATTAAAATATAATTAATTTCAATATTTTTATTTGAAAACATGGTAAATACTGTACAAAAGCCATTTTTTCGTGAAAGGAATTAGCACTTGTTGAGTTATTATCAACAAGTGCTATGCTATGCTACTCTATATTATCTTTCTATCATCTTTCCCTGTTTATTTATTTGTTATTATTAACTTTGTATACTCATAAAAAGAGTTTTACCATTCACTATAACTTTACTTGATTTGAAGTAGATTATTTTCAATAAAGATAAATGTGTGTGTTTTAAATATGTAACTAAGAAAACTAAGTTATGACCAACATTTTGAAATTACTAGGAAGCAAAAGATCATAGAAAAATAGACATTCATTTTTTTATTTTCATAAGTTGATTTTCTAGATATGTAGTCAAAAAGTATAATTAACCATCAAAATGTGTACGAAATAAAGTACTTTTTTATTGAAAAGATAAAAATTTAAAATGTTATCTAAAATGCGAATAAGACATTAACCCATGAATAATGGAAGCACGAAGCTCTCTACTTTTGGCTGTTGCTTTTTTGCTGATCAACTGAAGTTTGGCTCAGTAGTCAGCCTTCTCTCAACAAAACTGACAGTAAATAATGTCATTGGTGGTATGGCATAAGTAAAATCAGAATCATAAATAAACATAAAGTGAAAGGAGACAAATAACTATAACACTTGTTTTTCAGTATGCATCACAGTATGCATCAACCGCACCTACAGAGACTTCATAAAGATTCGTATAAGAAACAGTTGGAATATAATTAGTTATAGTCTACATCATTTCTTTTAAGATTAATGTTAGACTTTTCTACAAAAATTTTGCATATTTAATTGAAAAGGTATTAAATCAAAATCAAATATACTAAATATTTTAAAGTATTTTACTCCAATTAATAATTTCGCTGATTTGTAACAGGAACAGGTAGATTTTTTTTTTCTTTATGATTAATAAAGGCATATAAGAAACTGAGTCATATTACAACTTTTCATTCTATTTCCTACTGTTTGGCTGTCAATTAGCATTATGCCACTATCCATTGAGTTTAGCTAATTGATGAATAGTTTATAATTTTTTTAATATATAGCTGATAATTAAGTTTGAACGTATGACTAGATGCAGATTACTCAAATATCTTTCAGCTAGTATCTTAATATTATTAATATTTTGGTGATATTAGTTGTGGGAAAAAAACTCTTAGGTTTATTAATTAACCGTATTTAAACTTTTGTCATATTTTTAACTTTTTTGGTTTCATTAATCATTTTAAAATCAAACCAAAAAAAGTGATCCTGAAAAGTATCAAATTAGAGAACCCATTCCCATAAAAAGATAATTTTATCCGTTCCTAACTTTAAGTTAGATATACTGCGTTCTAAAATAAAGATTATTTAAGTAGATTTTATATTTAAAATGCATTTTATACACTGTTCAAAATCAGACCTTAATAAGTATGTTTAAGGAACTTTTATCAAAAGAAAAAATTGTTGAGCGAACTCAATTATTTCCTGACTGAATTGAATTTTGAAACAGGAATAATGAGTTCAATAAAATTTCTTTCAGAGAAACATGGGGATGAGGCTTCTTTCAAATAAATTATTAAATTCCCAGATCCAGACAGACATACCTTGAAAATAGCTGCGCACGTCACTGCCTCCCTTTTCCCGAAAGCAACAGTAATAAAGTATGAATGAGTTGGATACTAGAAACCGATTTCTTTTTCTAACCCTTTTCTTCCTTTTTGCAGGTTAAAGCACGTTCTTTCACTCACAATAACTAAAAAGCTATCACTACCATCTTTTTTTCTTTCTCGAGGCTGTGGATCAAAACGCATTATTATCAGCTGATTGATTCTTAGTTAAAATCATGGTTGGTACATTCTAAAACACTTCCAGGAATTGCGTAACATTGATATCAACCAGTAATTTTCTCAACAAACCATCCTTAGCTCACTTTCAAGAATTGGGTAACATCTTAGTTCCATGCAGATTTATTTATAAAGTTGGCTCAAAATGAAGAGCAACTTGGGTACGGTGAATTAAATACCTCCCTTGAGCAAGAAATCCTTGGGAAAAATAAGAAAGACGGTCTGGTGAGTTTCTCAAGTGCATCAACTAAATCTGAATAAGTAATCACTGTTTACAGTATAGGTTCCTCAACGGCAGGTCAAAAATCCAGGAAGCAGACAGTATAAGTTTCCTTATAATATTATAACATCAAATTTCCTACATTCTGTCCGAATTTTACAATCAACAGTTAGGACCGTTCAGCACCTCCTAGAGATTTACTCAAGCTCTATGCGTTTTGAATACTCTTGACTGGTTGCACACACTTCAGTGTATCTGTTTCTTCAATAGCGTCAAGTTGGGCTAGTATAAATTTCAGTTCCAGCTTTTCACCGAGAAACGGATGAGGGACGAGGCTTCCCCTTTGTGGAATTCAAGTGCTGGGTGACGAATATAACCCCCATCACGACTATGAGGCAACCAACCAGCATGCTGAAGAAGAGAGCACCGGGTTGTCTGGTCTGAACAAAGCCGTACACTCCATTAGAGGTGACAAGAATAAGGTCAGTGAGCCCATCATTTGAGAAGTCCTCACAGATCAAAACGTGTGTTGGTGGACCAGGTAGTTCAATTGTAGCCAGTACACTTCCTCCTGGTGATATTATCACGGCTTCCTGTTCCCCAGCTGCAAGGATCATTTCCTGATTATCATGCAGCCGCAAGGGAAGAGGCTTTAGTGTGGGAATCACCAGACCACCTTCCATCATTCCTGACGGGGAAGGTAGATTTGACCATGTAACACCAGTTGATTGTTGCCACTGCCAAACAGCATCATGACCATGCAAGCCAGGGGAGTATGATGTAATCTGCAAGAAACAATTTTTTCCAGGTCACCATATCAGTGTCAATAAAATTGCAAGTTTATATTAGAACCTATTCAAGCACTAGAAAAAGATTCTCCCGCATTTCAAAAGATCTTTATTTCAAATGATCGCATGTAATTTAATCCAAAAATTACATATTTCAAAAGATTTAATAAACGTTTCTTTTAGAGAAGTAACTCCCAATTATGATATATCTCGAAAAACCACAATATAAAATATTTGTGACTGGAAACACTTAGATAAACAAAATCAAAGAAATACTATTGGTGCTCAACAAACAATTGAGCAAATTTTCTACCTCTCCACGATTTGTCAAGAAGATAACATCGCCATGGCTTCCCTTCCTATGCCTATGACCATCACTTCGAGGAATTATAATAGGCGTTGCTACCTCTAAAGAGGCAGTATCTGAACCTTGATGGTAGCTTCTATAAAGTTCTCCATGTTGGAATAAGTTAAAATGGGTATAATGACAAATGGATACGTTAAAGAGTTGTTCCCGTACTGGTACACCAGATGTTGCAACAGCCCAACAAGGACGTAGCACTTCCATAGACCCACTGGCTACAGTCTGCTCAGCACCATTTCCTCCAACAGCCTGATAAGATGAATATTCCAGAAGTCAGGCAGAAGAACACCCTTTCTTTGCTATCGGGCTAAATTAATATACGGTCTAGCTTGATTTTTTTAATTAGAATGGGTTAAAAATATGAACCTGCACATGGTCCAGAACTCCATCACCATTAATATCAGCATGTAGACCACCTTCCTGAAGATGAAGCTGAAATAAACAAATTTGGCAATACATTAGACATGAAAATGCTTACAAATTATATGAAGGATCTAAATAGAAATTTGGCCGAATAGCAAAACTACAAGGTATATTTTTTGGTAAGGAATCAATGTGCTCCATAAGCTGAAAATAGTATCAGAAGATTCAGCTTTACAAATACTTGCAGCCTTGAATGGCCTCAATAGATTATTTAGATAAAATTGCCTTGTACCCTAATCAAGAAATGCATGGTAAAGCAATAAGTTCAAGTTGACTAAAGGATTTTATGTTTACCTTGCATATTGTTCGACCAGTTGCCAGATGAAGAGCTTCTATGCCCTCCTTCTGATGAGCCACAACAACATTAGGAACCCACCAAACCTGCGTGTAGTTGGTTATGGTGGGAACATAGGGAAGGTGCTGCAATCCAAGAGAGAAACATCATGACTGCAAATTCTTTACCCTTTTCTATCAAAAAGTTAATTTCCTCAGTCTCATAACATGTCAATTTTATTTGTTAGAATACCAATCTCAAGTAAGGAAATAACATGAAAACTAAAATAATATGATGCAAAGAAATTACTTCAACACAGCAAACCCCTAATCAAGAATATCTAATTTAGACATGCTATGTTTCACAACAGTAGTAATCTACTACTACTCTGGCCTTTGCACCTAAATAGCTTAGAACCAATAGATGATGGAAATGAATACCAACTCAAGTTTAAATCATAAAATAAAAATTGGATATGCAACAGTTACCAAGTAAACAGGGCGTTTCTATTACTGGATGAATTTTGAGTTGTCAAATAATAGTCATATAAAAACTAATTATCATTATGTCAATATCTGAATTCCATTACACATTATCAAATATTATATAACCAGCTTTGTTAGCAGTTGCATGACATGGTTAGTATATAACCTTCTTAGATTTTGCTGAGCCAGCATAATTTGCTGCTTTTCCAATTATGTTTGAAATTTTTTTGGTTGTGTCCTTCCCTGGAGGATGGTTTTCCTCAGGCTTGTGAAAAGGGTAACTCATCGACTTTCCAGGTGTTCTCTTCAATGCTTTTCTCTTGTGCCGTCTGAAGTGGGCAAGCTTCAACAAAGTATCTTCTCTCCTAGCCTGATAAACACATTTATATATTGTAAAGCATGAATGGTATTTGAGATTAAGATTTGGTATAAAAGGCTAATAAAGGATGTCAAATATAAGGTACCCAGTGATGAGGCATAACTCCCAAGATTGATTCTCTGAATTCCCTGCATTCAAACTACAATCTCACATGTCACAGGAAGCAAACTTTAGGGGAGTATCTATAATTAAAAAACAAAGATTTCTCAATTACATAAATTAAACAAAATACTCCACCATATGCATGTCAGTGTTTCCACACATAATGGAGGGGTTGATGACGGGAGTTCTTCAGGAAAAGCTCATACAAGCAAGCAAATATTTGTTTTAATGGTTGACCATTGTATGAGAAAAGGTGGAAAACATGAATATATGACAAGGAGCATAGTTTCTGTTCTTTAGGAAGTTAGGAATATGTTGACAATAAGCACGGAAACACTTTCAAACATTTATGTTTGAATTGCTTAGCATATTGCAATGGAATAGAATGGAGTGAGAAGGGATGGTATTACTTATCCTTTGTTTGGAAAGGAAAGGAGTGAAAAAGTTATTACTTTGGATTACTTACAGATAACATTTAAAATGAACTAAAAGGAAATAGTAGTAAAATCAACAACTACATTTTTAAGATTTTGTAGTCAATGTAACTGAAGAAGAAAAACAATGATTTCATTGCTTCCCCCCAAATCTCACTGGGTGACTACTGAAAGGTTATAAATATAAAGAACAATAATTTTGTGTACCTTTACCATATTTCACTAATCCAGCATACCCATAAACGTACGGTATAGTTGAATAGATAAAATGTAAGTACCTCTCCAGGTCGACGGGTATTCAGAGCATGAACATCAAGCTTGTAGTTATGCTGTGGAAGCAATTGCGATGCGTCTGAAGAATGCACTTCAATGTTCTAAATGAAGACAATACCAGCAGTTAGAGTAAGGATAACACTACACAAGAGCTTTCAACAAAATAGATGTTAGATAAGTAAACATTAACGTTGCTTTATCCATGTAGCCAAGGTTTGGTTGTAGTTATAGTTAAATGTCAGGTTAGCATCAGTCACACAATTCAATCAGACTTGATCCTGAAATCGGTTCACTTGGTTGTAAAACATCAAATATCTGGTGTCAAAAGCAGACAAGACTAACTTTGATGCTTGTTGGGAGGTGATTCCATTTCTTTCATGAGTATCTTTTGGGAAAATATATAATTGTGCACCAGTGGATTAAAATGCTAGTGCATATGCTAACAGCATGCCTTTAGCATCATCATTCTTCAGTGGTATAGTTTGTTGACAAGGGAATATAGCTCAATATGTTCTGTATTTTTTTTACTTAATCATTAGTGTTCTTCAGTTTTCATGTTTCCTTGCAACCACCTATATAAACTTTGAAAGATAAAACAATCGGGGAGAGAACAGAGAAGGTGCACTTACTGAACTTAAAGATAGAAAAGTCTATCCTTCGAACAAAAATAATAAAAGGAACAAAAGTGCATTCTTACATAATGAAATTTTAGTTAAAATTTAGCATGATGACTACACCGAAACAATAGAACATACTGAAGACCAAAGAATAAAGCACAGCACCTCATTTTTTCTGCTCCATCGTTCAACACCAGATCGACCAGCAAATGCATAAAATGCAAAATGGCGTAAATCCACAGTTCCAGAGTTTTCAGAAGCCTACCCAAGGCAAGGATCAGAACAAAAAGTCAAACTTCCACCACATAAGGATAAGAAAAGAACTAATATCTGATACATTTTTGAAGAAAACCTTCTCCAAGTACCTATTCGAGAAGACACATAAGAATGGAAATTAAAATGAGCTACAAAAGGTATGATATTTGCAGAAACTCTTTCACATTAGCTTATCCAGAAACTCATTAAGTTATGTATAAACTACTTTTAACTTATGGAAAAGTTTATTTCAGTTTTCCTTATTTTTTTTTTCTGTAAGAACTTACGAAGAAGTTTATACAAACATACACTTAAAACTGTCTCCTACTTATTTAGCTGCCTGATTATGAAGGTCTAGCTAGACTCTTATGCTACTAGCTGCAAAATGCATAGAGTTTATCGGCTTAATCATATAAAGACTTAGTGAAATTTTAAGCACTACAACTACATCACTGTTTTTGTAGGTATACTTTAGTATGCTACAAGGTGGTAAACAAAAAGGGACAAAATTTAGCATCCAGTAGCAAACTGACTGTACCTCCTTTTCAGTAGTACTTCTTCGTTGTTGCTCAGAAAATCTGGCTCCCATGCCCATTTCTTCAAAAGGATCCATAAAAATCTAAGAGTATAAAACAGTCAACATAGCTACATTGAAACAATTGATTACATATTAACAGCAAAAGGACCAAGTTACCAATTTGAGCAAAGAAACAAGTTTAGATTAGAAGATAATACTGAATAGTAATAATTCTGAACATACGTTAGAGATGCATAAACCAAAAACATTACAATTATAAGAATCAAATAACAAATAGAAATTTCTGAAATTCAAGAAGTAATGTAAAACATATATTACTAACATACTTCATCAAACAAAATTGCAGAGGAACTTTCACATTTGCCCTTGCAGAGTGTAAAAGAAAATGAGATGGCCACAAAGTTGTGTCACTCGTAAGCTGCTAATGGTCTTTACTTTTTAAAAAGGATGATAAACACCATCCACATATATGGCAAATTTTGCTATTAGAACACAGAAAGGGGCCTGGTAGGAAAATATGGTAATGAACCAGGAAACAATGAGCAAAGTGACACATACATGTGGCTGCATTTCCATCCTGCCACCAACAATTATCAATCCTGTATCTCCATGCTTTAGGGTATAATTGCTTATAGAGATAGAAACTTCCCTATGGTGAGCATTATGTGGAAAATCCTCCTATAAAACCCACTAAAGGAATTAGTAAAACCCAAAATAGTGTAATAAATAACGATATCACAGCACAACTAAAACATCGTACCTGTAGATTATTTTCCCACAACTTTTGGAGGTTGGAATCAAAACACATTACAGACCAACCAGACGTTACTACAACCAAAACCTGTTTCTGCGGCTGCCCAATTTTATACCGGTCAATATTGCCGGTGGCCATAGCAACAGGCCGTCTACCAGACATGACACGTACTTTGTCAGGCAACAGAGACACCTCGGCCAACACACGCGCCTCACTGAATCCTTCATCGACACGCCTACTATGGGGCTCCAAAACCTGAGACCCCCACCATAATTACACAACCTAGTTACCAACAGTACTGGTACCAGTCTGAACAATGCTATTACCAAGCAAAACCAACAATCAAGTATAAACACGTTTCTTGTGCTGTACACATGCATATTGACACTAGAAATGCGTTGGATGGCAAAACAAGCATGAAAAATTACAAGTGGACGAAAATTAAGAGCAATAAAGAAGTGGAAACAGGTTCTAAATGGAAGCTACCTGAATTTTGGCGTCGTTAGTAGCTACAAGAACTTCCTTCTTACCGTCTCCATTGAGATCAGCGACGAGCGGCGGAGGAAGACGTTCGGCCTCGTATTTGATTGGATACTCATCGGTTAGGTGCATCCACGCGTCTTTGAACGAAATACCACCATCTTGCTAAACAGCGATCAATTTAAGATACAAACGTGAAATTAGGGTTTTAGATTGAGAGAAAGTTGGATAACAGGGGAAAATTAAAGGGCACCTGAAGAGTGAAGAAAATAGCGAAAGCGGAGAGCATAAGAATGGCCAAATCCCGCTTCCTCATGGCTTTTGCGTGCGCAATTCAGCTAATCTTTCTTCTTCCTTTCTTTCCCTCTTCTTCTTCTTCCTCTCCTAAGCATTCAACATACCCCCACCTCTTCACTTCTACACTAGACTGTTTAGGTCTTCTATGGCTGAAAACCAGTGAAAATAATTTTTATTTCATTCTCTCTTTCAGAAGTTGGGTGTATTTGGTGTGGTAATAGTAATATAATTTTTTTAATAACTTTTAATTTATTTTAATAAAATATTTATATTAGTTTTTTAAATAATTTATTCCAATAAAATTAATATTTTACCAGATTACCTATTAAATAATAATAATAATAGAAATTTTCAATGTCCAGACCTTAATTGTAACTATTGTACATTTATACTATTTTGCAATATTAATTTAATGTCACTTGATTATTATTCTTGTATTAAGAATTGATAGTTATTTTAAATTATAATAAAAAAACAATTTTTTGGAAAAATTCCTTAATGCTATTATTTAATTTTGAATAAATAATATCAGTTTAATGAGTGTATAATACTATCTTTTTCATCCTAAAAAAATTATAAATAGTAAAAGTTTCAATTTCTTTTGTACATAAATATATATTATTTACACTATCAATATATAACCTTTTCTTTTAAAGCAATATACCCTACTATAAAATTATATTATGAATTGATTAGAAAAATGGTATATATTGTATGGTAAATTTATCATTTCTATAGTATTTATAATAGAATTATATTAAATAATATTTCCATTTTAAAAAAATATAATTTATGATTAATTTCTTATGATTAAAATTTTGAAGAAGAAATAATTATGTTGGAGTTGTTTTCTCTTAAAAAAAAATATATAATTTTCATGTGTTCAATTAATTAATTTTTAATGATTGATGTTTCATATTTAATTATAAATCATTCATGAAACATTGTCTGCAATGATTTTGACTTTGAATAGTTTCTTGAGGTAGAAAAATCTTTATATTAGACCACTTAATTATTTTACATAAAAACTAAAGAATAGAGTATCAACCTTGTTTCACTTTACCAAGCACTCAAGAGTTTATATTTAGACAAAGGAATACTCATCAACACTTATACAAATGTTTGTGATTCTTATTCCTGTGATTTAGTTTACAAAACCATTTCAGCAATGTTGTCATTAACTTTTGTTTATAGTGTTTTCATTGTCAAAAAATCCAGCTCACTTCTCATCCAAGGGAGAGAATTAATTAAGATGTGACAAAAGTTACTGAAAAAATTATACACAACAGAAGGGTAAGTAAACTTGTATGGTGTTAAAATAAAATAAAAATTCCATATCCCATATAAAAAAAACAAAGAGAAGGTTGTTGAATTTCAAAAGTTGTAAATAAACATCTTAGTAAATGAAAATGTGAATATTACTTATTCTTATTATTTTTTAGAATTTATTTTATTTTATTAGTTTATTTTTCATTCTTATTACTAGAAATAAGGGTATATAAGATAAGACATACTTATTATAAGGACTAAAATAGAGAATCAGTCTTCATTAGAGATGAAATTTTGAGATAGAGTCAAGTTATAACAATGAGTTATTAACAATCACAGCAAGCAAGTGATCTGATTCTAGATGTTATTATATATTAAAAAAACAAATGCGATTTATATTTTTTTTATTTCGAGTGTCCACAAGTTAGATGGATCTATCTTACACACTGATCCCTCCCCTCTCTTCCCAGTTTTTCTGGTCAAACAGTTCCTAAAAAATTGAACTCTCCATACTCCTAATCCTATTCTGCTTCTCTACTGCGATAAGAATTATCACTATCAGCAAACAATACAAAAAAGAGCAAGAAACATGATGCCCCAACGAGCTAATCTGCACATAGCCTTAACGTTTTTACAATTTTGTTATGCAGGAAATCATATATTTCTGAGAATTGCACTTGATACAGGAGTAAGCAAGCTTATCTTTCCTGTCTATAGAAACATCACTGCCTTGGTTCTTCTGGGTCCACTCGCATATTTCTCAGAGAAGTATGAACTTTAGCTCTATGGTAAATATATAGGAACCCTTTACCTATCCCCAGTTAAGCTATCTAACCTTTTATTTCATTTTTGTATCTGTTTTCTTCTCTGCAAGGAAAGATAGGCCATCAATAACCACTTATTGTGTGCTAAACTTTTTCCTACTTGGACTTGTTGGGTAAGATCCCTTCATGAAGGCATCATTTGTCAATAAGATATATGTGTTAGGCGTAACTATTAAACTCCACTTCTGATTCTGGCAGAATAACAATGAAAGAAGGATTCTACCTCTTAGGTTTGGAGAAAACTTCACCAACCTTTGCCGCTGCTATGCAGAATTCTGTTCCAGCCCTCACCTTTCTGATGGCTGCACTACTCAGGCAAGCTACAATCTTTAACCTCTAAAGAAATGTTAACAACACATCTCTGTGATGTTTTTTAAAATGCCATCTCTTATGGTAAATTGTATTGAAAATATCAATTTTTGATGACTCTCACTTCTTATTTGACAAGTTTCTTTCCTGATTTTGTAATTTTTGATAAACTTATGTATTTTAAAATAGGTATATCAGAAAATGTGTTAGTAGTCTAATAGATAGGATGATGAAAATGTTTCACTTCATACACATTATATATAAATTAAACTCATGAGTATAACTTATTTGTTCAATTATATATATAAGGGAAGTGCAGATATGAGAGCGTTCACTTCAATAGAATTGATGGTGTGGCTAAGGTCCTTGGTGTCCTTGCTTCTGTTGGTGGAGCTACAATCATTACCCTTTACAAGGGACCTGTTATTTATACTCCACATTTAGCAGTTCATCATGAACAATACTTGTCTATGTTGAGGGATACCCCAGGAAAGGACTGGAACTTGGGTGGCATCTATCTCTTTGGTCACTCGTTATGTTGGTCTGGTTGGATAGTGATGCAAGCATTCGTTCTGAAGAAATACTCAGCCCCGCTCACAGTTTCTGCATTCACGTGTTTCTTTGGTGTTGTGCAGTTTTTGACCATTGCAGCCTTTTTTGAGAACGATTCCAAAGCCTGGCAGTTCAATTCAAGTGGAGAGATCTCCAGTGTTTTGTTCTCGGTTTGTAAATTAAACTGATTTTTTTTCTTCTTGGCTAATGATGGAAGTTAAAGTTCATAGGTTTGTTTGTATCAGGGACTGGTGACTTCAGGGCTGGCATCAGCAATACAGATATGGACCATTGGCAAAGGAGGGCCAGTGCTTGCTTCAATTTATCTACCTTTACAAACTTTACTAGTAGCTGTGATGGCTTCTATTATTTTCGGTGAAGAATTCTTCTTGGGAGGGTAGGTTTTCATAGTCCAATTAACTTTAATTTCATTGTTTTCTTAAACTTATCTCTAAAGCAAAATATGTCATCTGCTAAAGTCTCTGAAGTTTGAGTTGGACTATCATGGAATCAAAACAATTAAACAAGTTAAATAAAAGATAAGTTTACAAGTCCTCTTGCAAATTCCTTTTTATTTCTCATGAGAATTGGTGAAAAGGTACAAACATACTAATCATTGAATTGTATCAGTTATACCAATTTCATAGATTCACTTGAGATTCATCTTGGTATATACTAAAATATATTGAATCATAAGATTCCAATGGTAAATTATAAAACTATGTTAACTATGGTTTATACTGCATAAATTTTTATTATTTTCTACTTTGAGGTGCAGGATTATTGGAGCATTCTTAATCATATTCGGTTTGTATCTTGTCGTATGGGGAAGGAGTCAAGAAACCAAGACTATCCAAGAGGTCATAGTTCCCATTGATTCCAAGAATCATTGGGAAGAAAAAAGTGACGATTTTTCCCTTAACGAACCATTGATTATTGCACAAAGCTCCTAGAAGTAATGGGAGAAGAAATTAATATGATTATAAAAATGTAAATGTCACTTGTGGTATGACCTAGTGTCACAACATTTCTTTGTTGTAGTGGGTTATTAGTTGTTTTGTTACTACTTTTGGCAACATGTGCTCTTTATGATAGTCATAGTTAGGGGAATTTGAATCCCTAAACATTTTGGTGACATTCCATTTCATTCTGAAAAAAGAAAATTACACTTATATTTCATTTTGTGACTTTGCTCAATTGCGCGCAACATACCTAAGGCAATTATCTTTATATTCTATATATGGTTAATATTTTTCAAATAAGTAAGAGGCTGATGAAATATATAAGAGCCTATTATAATATTTTAAAAAAATAAAGATACTTTTAGGTTCCCGAAAAAAAAATAAAATAAGAGACTAGTGTAATTTAGAGATTGGGACTTAAATCACAAACCACATTTAGAGATTTAACCAAACATATAATCAAGTAGTTTCAACAAAATCAGTTCAATCACTTCCACAAAAGTTCTTCTACGTGCTCTCAATTTCAAAGTCATTGAAGTGTTCAATTAAATTGATACATTTTTCTTTTCATATCCCGAATTTATTTCATACTTTTATCTATTCGTTTTAACTCAAAAACACCACTCAGATTTCTCAGTTTGCTCCATATAAATAATACTCGTACAATTTGTCGATTGAAAAACGCAATTAAAATTTAAAATTAAGATGATATGGTAGAGAAGTGTTTGAATGATATTTGTTTCACATTCTAACAAAGACGTGAGAGGCACCGCAAAATAATAGAATAATAATGATCATAATCATAATAAGATGAAAAAGTAAAGGGTTAAGAAGATAATTAATTATGCACACTGTGTTTACTAGGATCTGAAATTTTTGGCACTTAGAACAGTGTGCGAGCAGAGTAGCGATCCTTCTGCGTCTGCTATACAAGGTGATTGGATCGGATCCCTTTCTCTTATTTCTTTTCTATGTTATGTGTTGACTATAATTCAAGTCTATGCTAGCCTAGGGTTTCTTCTGCTTTGTAATTTCATCATGAATCGCGCATGTTGTTTATATGTTAGTTTAGGAATCATTCTCCCATCAATTCATTTCGCGAAACCCTACCTAAATATCGAATTTCGAAACCCAAATATAAGGAACGATGTAGTGGTCTGGTAGGTAGTGGTCAAATTAGGTTTAGTGCTCTGCATCATGGTTGTTCTTGAAACCAGAAATTCAAGACCTTAAAAGACATGCAACATTTGAATTCCATCGCTGCTTCACTTGAATCGTGGAATTGGAATATTAGACACCACACCTGCTTCTTAGTGATGTTTTGGCTTTAGGTTCAAATAATATATGTATATATAGTATGCGCCTTTGTTTATAAACATGTTTGGTGTTATGACTTTCAGATATGTAATTGCTTGTTGTGTATTGGCAAGTCAGTGATATAGTTCTACCGACTTTTGCAATGGGAGCAGAGTTGGATACTGAGCAACAGCAGCAGATGATGGAAGGAGGTTATTCGCAAACTATGCAAATTGATCCGAGAAGGGCTAGATTTCCATGCTCCATTGTGTGGTCACCACTTCCTGTGATCTCGTGGTTCATTCCTTGCATTGGGCACATTGGCATCTGCAGAGAGGATGGAGTAATATTGGATTTTGCAGGGCCTAATTTTGTGTGTGTGGATCATTTTGCATTTGGAGCTGCCACTCGCTATTTTCAGGTTCCCAAAGAAAAGGTATATTTTTCTTTGTGTGAAGAGAGCATAGACAAGGTTTGCTTCCCCTTGGTAAACAATTTGGCCTAGATTAAAAGCTGGGACAAATCAAGAAGCGGAAAGTAGGACTATATCATGAGACTCTTGTTTCTTTTTCTAACCACTTTGAGTCTAACTTCCTTTTGGGGTTTTATTTCTCCATAACGCTGTGATATACACTAAATGGAAGCTGTACAAACATATATTCTGCAGGAACTTGATTTTAGCTTGTTGGTTTTCTGTTCATCTATTGCTTCTCAAGTGTTGTTTAAAAAAAAATTGTTGGCAGTGTTGCATACCTCTGGGCAAGTCTGCATACAATGGTGAGGAACACAACACGCAGGGAGAAAACAGAGGAGATTTAAGGACTTGGGATGATGCACTAAGGAAAAGCACTCAAGAATTCCAACATCGATCTTACAATCTCTTTACGTGCAACTGCCACTCCTTTGTTGTCAATAATTTAAACAGGTTGGACTTCTTGTCTGGTGGATGGAATGTGGTGAATCTTGCAATTTTCATTTTATTCAATGGACGTTGGGTCAGCAGAGCATCTATGCTTCGATCTATCTTACCATTTGTGGTTGTATTTTTTCTTGGGGTAATATTCGGGGGCTTCACTTTCTTAAAGTTTTGGTTCTTTTTCACTTGCATTCTTATTGGCTGGTTCCTGCTTGGTACGTATTGTTTCAAGAATCTGATTCAATTGTAGTATCCGGTTCTCTGGCTCTACTTCGTATACAACTGTAATACGTGCTATTTTTGGTGATTAATCATATACTTTGTGTTCAGATAAATTTTATTGTCAAAGACTTATTGCTTCGGTAGGACTTGTCTTTCTTGGGGTAAGATCTTGTTTTAAATAAAGTGACTTGCAGCATCCTGCCCCACGTCTTATTTATGCCAAGACATTCTGTCTTACGTCGCTGTACCAGATTGAGTGGTATGATTGGATTTTGATTAGCGTTGGTCATTCACAAATTGCCTTTTACCTTTGGAAATAGGAAGGGTGCTGTCATCCTATTCATTGAGTTTTGAATTGGACTTTGATTTTTCTTATAAAGTAATTAAATCATTGTGAATTTCACGAACATGAAAAAGCACAGTGCAAAAGTCTGCTGCATTAAAAGACAAACACTTCACCATTTTTTTGCAGGTATACAAGACTAGTAGCATGTTCACCCTTGATGCCAGCACCTACGAAGCTTTTTCTTATAGCTTCTATTTGCACTTTTTTTAAATCAAAATGTCAGTAGCAAGAACATTGTGTGTGCTGTGTGAAATAGAACTTCGCTATCTTTCAGCTTTTTTAAGAAATCCTTTTAAAGCAATTTGTAATGAATAAGGGGAGGCGCAGTTTTGCGTAAACTTGTGCATGACCCAACTCTTGAAAAAAGAGAACTGTTCTGGTATATCCATGCGGCAAAATCAAATCGTGAAGAATTCAGAAAAGGGTGGCCAAAAATACAAAGCACCAAATTATTCTCTTTGTAAACATGTCCATTCTGCGTACAAGTTGTGCATTATGCATGGCCATTTCTTAGAAAAAAGAAGTACAATAATTTTGGTGGATTGATGTTGGTTTTGGGGTATCAACTAAACTTGGCCTTAAATTATGGTAGGCCTAATAGCATTGACATAAAAAAAAACATGTTTGATTAACTAATGTATACTGCATCAGTTTTTTTTCTTTTATTGAGTTTATACTTTGAATTATTTTATTATACATTTGAAGGTAGAAATACTTCAATTGCGGGATATAAATTGTGAGTGTTCCAGTCTGCTTTCATTCAAAATGTTCTGTCCGTTTTCCATTTTGTTGTTCTCTGCACGATCTACTATAATTCCTTCTAAGACTTAAAGAAAAGAATAAAAAAAATCCAATCAAATCTACATTGATAATTGGGATAAATGATATGATTTTCCTTTGAAAATTGATATATTCAATCCAAAACGCATAAGGAAAAAGATAAGTAACTTCAGGATTGAAAAATGTATTCTGTTTATTTTCTAAAGTCTACCGAGATCCCTACTCTCTCCTCGAATTGTAGCTTTCTACCGTCTATACTATCTAATTAAATTGATTTACTTATTTATTTAGCAAACTAAGATTAAAATTATTATTGCAATATCTCAATTGTATATGTTTATTAATTATTTTTAACTATTCTCTATAATAATTTTTAAACAAAATTTTAAATGAGTTCAATTTTTATTAAATGCATAAAAACTGGATCTTATGTTAACAAAATTAATACATGACCATTTAAGGTAGAGACGATGCACTTTTTTTATTCCCGTTTTGCTTAAAATCTACAAAAGGATCAAAATATTATGTTAAGAAAATATATAAAATTTGGATAGGATATGCTTATTTAAGGTAAAACCACCTACTTTTGTTAATTTTTTTTTTAATTAAATCATACAAAATGCTTTAGTTCTGTCATTCATGATAAATCTAAAAAATGCACGCGTGTTCCTTAAAAGCAAAATATTGGGCTAAGAAAACTCATATATATATATATATATATATATATATATATATATATATATATATATATATATATATATATATGCATTACACCCATTCATTTTTAATACAAAGTATATTAACAAATTTTTATTATTAATATTATTATTTTAAAAACAAAATTTACAACTTAAAAACATACTTATAATAAAAAATAAGTGAATGTACACTAACAAATATTTACAAACACTCACTTTTTTTTACGAATTGTAATTATAATAATAATAATAATTTTATAATACACTCAATGTGCAGCTTGTACCATAATTAGTTAAGAAACCTTACAAAATTACAACAAATAAAAAAAAAATAGTGAATTACATGATATAGTTATAGAACAAGCACGACTCAATTAATTGTTTACTCGGAAAATATTTTATGACAAAAGAATTCAAAATTTTGAGAAGGTGTGCACTTAATTCGAAATCCACAGGGATGATTTTGTTTTTATCTCATAGACTGAAGGACCAATACAATTAATTGAGCAATTTCATTTTTATTTTGAATGCATAAACCATAGTGGGTGGCAAAGTGGTAAATAATAAATAAGAAAGGCGAGCCCATTTTGGCGAGAGTGGATACGCGTTGCTTATTTAAAGCTGTGACACAGCAGCGGCTATGGCTAAGTATTGTATCCCATATTCATATTGAAATTTGTAACCATCAAAGGTTTCTTTCTGAGAAAATAAGGATTGTGAGAATGGCCGGGGCTTCAGAAGAGGGACAAGTCATTAGCTGCCACACCGTTGAGGCATGGACCGAGCAACTCCAAAAGGGCAATGACTCGAAGAAACTCGTATGAATCAATCAACTCATTAATCTTGATTAATTTTAATATACGCATGGATCGATAGATCGAACTCAATTTATGCTATGATTCTTAATTTGTTTTGCTTTTGTTGTCATTTTTTCATCATGCATGCGACTCTATAGTTTAGAGTCTCACATATGGCTTTGTTAATAAATTGTTTGAAGCGTGCATCCTTGGATTCGATCTGGGTTTAACTTTCCTGTTATATTTTGATGTGGCCTTCATTGGTTTTGAAACTTGACTAAAAGAGTATTTTGAAAAAAAAAAAAAAAAAGTTCCGATTTTTATTTGTGGTGATGATTTGTATTGCTTTGGGGAGAATATATGTGTTTCTCTGAATCCAATGAGGCCGAAAGAAACTGTGGAGGACTCTGCTGATGTTATTTTTCATTATCAATTCTATGTAAGTTTATTAATATATGAGCTTGTTAATCTTAGGGTTTTCATTGACTGTGTGAAATTGCAGTTTTCTTACACTCTGTGTGTGGAGGATCATATATAATTATTTATTTTTACTGTTTTTGCACACTATACTCATGAGAATTGCAGTTTTTGTAAACAATACGCGAGTTTGGATTTTAAAATTGATTTTGAATTGAATTAATTGGGGTTTCCGGATCTTGAGTGCTATGTATATCAGATTTACCCAAAAAGTCTTGTGGTAATCAAATTGAATCGTGTACCATATATGTTAACCATGCATTGTAAACACTAATCAAACACTATGGATTAATTTGTTGATATTTATTAAGCTTTGAAATCAGTCAGCTTTGCACTTTCTTGCTCTCCTCACTTTGTCTTTTTGCAAGATCTGTGAGATACAAGAATTGTGGGGAAATTCCATTTATGTAAGACATATGATTTTCTTACAATCATATGGCAATGAGATGGGTGGAGAAGAAAATAAGAAAGAGAGGAAACATGATGAGAGATGTTAAAGAAGAAATGAAATAGCGATAAAAAATATGTTTCATATAACTAATGACAGAACCTATAAAAAGTTTCGTAGGTTCTCTAATTGGAATTGAAAATTTTCTCCCTGAAAATGAACAATGTTTTCTTTTGAAAAGTAGTATAAACAGGTCCAAAATATGTGAGTTTTATCTTATAAAAATGTCTGATGTTGTAGTTCTATTTCATTTGTAACCATGTTATCACATTTCTAATTGCAGATTGTTGTAGATTTTACTGCTTCTTGGTGTGGACCATGCCGTTTCATTTCTCCATTCCTGGCTGAGCTGGCTAAGAAGTTTACAAATGTCATATTTCTGAAGGTGGATGTAGACGAATTGAAGGTAAAATAAATAATCATATAGTTATGTGTTTTTTTATATATAAATTCATGTTAGACAACACTATGAGACCTGATATCTCCGTTAACATTCCATATTTCATCGAGCATTTGTCATCACATGCAATCAATCATATAGTTATGTTTATTCGTTTAGAGAGAAATAATGATAAATAATTTGTTGATTGCAGAGTGTTGCTGAGGATTTTGCTGTTGAGGCAATGCCGACTTTTGTGTTTGTGAAAGAGGGAACTCTTCTGAGCAAAGTGGTGGGAGCAAAGAAGGAAGAATTGCAGCAGACAATAGAGAAACATGTGGCTGCATCTAGTGCTTAATCTTGCTGAACTCAGTAGTTTACTTGCTTCCAAGACATTTATGCTTTGGTCTTTATATTTTATAATCTTGTACTAGACTTATTTTGGTATTTTTGCTGTTGCACAAAGTAGCTTTTTACTCTGTCATCTATTTCTGCATAGCAACTGTGCTTTGTTTCAGTCTTAAATAATAGTGGATGGTGTTATATCATGAAGTATACTTACTTAGGCTCTCCTGATTTTACATGGCAATTGTATTTTACTCATGTGTTTATCTTAGGTATCTTAAGCAAAGGAAGTTAAAGGAAATAATGAATAATGCAAGGTGGTTCATCACTTATATCTCGCATCTTTAAGAAATAAAGAAATTGATAGTTAAAAATGGTTATTTTTTTTTTCTTAAATTACTTTTTAATTCTTATAATACAATATTAGTGTAAATTGTATATATTAGGTCAAATTTATTTTAATATTTCCTCTAATGTAATTAAATTTATTTGGATTTGACTGAGATATATTTTTATTTAAAACTTAACATGATTCAATTATAATTGAGTTTGATAAGAATAAATTATTAAAATATTATTTTGAAAAAAATTAAAATAAAATTGTCAATGTTTATTAATTTTTACATAAATTCGCAAACAATGATTATTTGTATGGTAGAACATAAAGTTGATTTAATATTGAATATATTTATACTAACTAAAATATAGTTTTAGTATTAATAAATATTTACTGTAGTTTTGGTATTAATAAATATTCATTGTAGCAAACAATAAAGAACATTTTCAAAGAGTATAAATGGTAATTAAATGAAAGAAATGGGGATATGTGATTTACCATTTTATTTAAGAGATTTACCATTTTAGTAATCTCACTTTTATTATTTTTGGTATAATTTGATTTATTCTTTTTTCAGTAAATAATTAAGAAGTGAACTTTGTTAAAAATGAAATAACTTATATATATATATATATATATATATATATATATATATATATATATATATACATGATATTGTTTAGGAAATAATTAAATGAAAGGAATGTGGATATTGATTAAATTAAATGTAAATTATTTTTTAAAGGCACAAGTCCTTAAGTATTTTTTGGGAAGCACCTGTAGACTGATGTGGCTAGTGCAAGTAGACATTATGCGCCATTTAAACCTAGACTCAGCAACTTACATATTTTTTAGCAATTGTCTTTTATTTTATCCTACTATCGTACAAAAGAATAATTAAGTTCTCTAAAAAAATCCTAATATAAATCAATCTAAAAAATATAATTAAGTTGAATTCAATTTTCTCACATCCTTAAATGTTTTATTTTTCATTTTTTTTTCAAATTGCTTGTTTGTTTTTACTTCCTACCTTTATATTCCGCCATCAAATATAACGAGAAACTTGTATTATTTGCAATAAACATTTTTTACATATTTTTTAGATAAATAAATGAACCTTCTCAAACACCATAAGCAGATTCACGAGGAGAAAAAAAATCTATAATGAATTTTCACCGTTTTCCTTTAAAACTAAAGTTTTGTAACTAAAAGTAAAACTGTAGAATGAAAATAGAAGTAGACAAACCCTTATTTATATAGGTTCTGTAAGGTTATTTTCGTTTTGATTCTCTTAATTTAAGTTGCTTTCATCTTGGTTTTTATTTTTTTTTTCCGATAATTTTATGTTTTCTATTTTGTTCTCTTCATTGGATTTGACGGAAATAATTATACAGGAACTAAATAAACAAAGCAAAAAGTCATCTATATAGTCCTAATTTTTATAAGAAATAGAAATAAATGGATACATCTTTATCATAAACTCAAATTATTAAAAAAAAAATAAGCACCGAATCGTTTTAAAATGTATTAATTTATTATGGAATATAAGCCAATATAGATATATTCGTTAGTCTATTGACAAAAGAAATAAATTTATAACATTATTTAAAACCAGCTAACTGCAACTATTTTCATGTTTCTTGGCTAATTATTATTATTTTGTTTCTTATATGAAAGAACTACATAGAGAGTGGTGATTTCTTTTATGCCTGCACAACCATTGGTAGATGCAACATAAACGCAAAAAGAAAGAAGAATATGATGCAAAGTGCAAAGAATAATAAACTATTAATGGAGAGAATGGTTACAGTAGGATCCTCTCCTAACTTAAACCTGATTTGGAGTTTAATTTACCCCACAAACTAAAACCACAAAAATAACATCACACAAACCAAAGTGCCTATCTTTCCCATGCCTATAGTTAAAACTTTGAAGGCAGGGAACTACCACTCCAAATTCACACACAAGGATCCAAATTTTGGACTCTTGTTTTAAAACTCTCTCCTATCCAATAATCACTAATTTATACAATTCCGTTGACACATTACTCCATAAAAATCATAAACCTTTGTGCCTTCGGCACCAACACATCAGAATGTAGTTACTCTCCCTAAAACAACTATGACACTTATCTTTACCTATACTATTATTGTTCTTGAGTTAAATGTGCTTTTAACCATTCATACCCTTCACTTGGTTGGAGCACAAACAGCTTCAACTGTTAACCTCTTCAACACATTTGGACAAGGGTCCTTCCCAAAGTTACTGTTTGCTACAGTGACAGTGCATCTGGACTTTCCTATACATTTCTGAGATAATAACAAAGAACATTAGTTATGGTATCGTCCATAGAAAAACTTATTACAAAGAAGTGAAGTTGGAGAGTACCTTCTCTAAGATGGAATAGGAAGAGGGGGAATGACAAGCTCCCTGCTCATAATTTCCACAGGTCCCCAAAGGAGTTCCAAAGCTTGCAAATTTAATGGAAGAAATGGTCTGGCCAGGACTGCAATGCAAGTGAACTTTGGGGGGATGGAACTCTTCTGTTTTCCCATAGCTCTCAATGTGCCAATTCCTAACATTAGGGTGGTACTCAGACACATCAGCACAGACACTGCTCACTGATCTCTTTGCAAGTGAAATCTTTGAAGGATCTCCCCCAAGTTCCTCAAAAACAACTAGCAGATTATGATTTGGCTTCAACCAAGATCGAGGTACATGGTACCTGAAATATTTAGTGCCAAATATAAGGGACTCTGGCCTGACTGAGCCAGCATTACCTACAATGTAGACAAAAAAATAATACTTACCACCGCTGGGTTGGTTGGCCACAACCAACCTGGCACTTTGGAGGTCTGAAGGAGCCCATATAGCTGCAACCTTTGCAATCACCAACAGCTGGAGCCGTCCAGTATCTTCCAATGCTCACTCCATTAATCCATATTTGACCTTTACCCATACCCTCCATGTCCAATGCCAATGGCTCATCTCCATCTGGAGCATCAAAATAAGTCTGCAAATATACCAAAAAATTTTTTCATTTTCTATGGTCAATAATTGGTTTCCACGAACCTTAAGCACATTTCTGTTTATTTTTACCTTGTGCCATGTCAGTGGTTGATTTTTGTCCGAAACTAATGCTGACTGCATCCAATCTACAGAAGTGATACCATTTGGAGATGCAAGATTCATGGCCTCTCCTTTCAGCCCAACCTGTTTAAAAAGTTGGCACGTCTTGATAAAAAAAATAATTCCTTTGTAACCAAGACGACTCAAGAAACTGAAGACTAACCAACCTGATAAGTCCATTTATGCCAAGATAAATCCAACTTTCCTTGGTCAAGTCCCCGCAGTACAACTGGACCAAGGATTCCTGTGTTCCAAGTCTCAAAATGTCCTCCCACATTCTATAACAACACAAAAGAATAAAAAAATAAAGCTTTTATAAGCACAGCTGAGATAACAATAAGGAGAATGAGTGGACACGATGACAACTCGCTCGATTAAAAGGTTAGAAGATCTTTCATAAGAAAACTCAAGGAGAAACCACATAAAATAAACAAAAGTAAACCTTAAACGGTTTTTCTGAAAAATTGGCTTTTGAAATTGGATTGCATCGATCAATACTTGGATGTAGTGATTTTTTTCTGGAAAGTAAAGGTAGAAAAAAGACTTACAGGAAGTCCAACAGCAACACTGAGCAGAGCTATTCTGTTTGTTCCAGCACGGAGGTTTACCGGGCCAATATATGTGAATCTCCTATCCTCCCGTGTTCCAAAGGCAGAACCTGTTTCCAGTCATATTTATCATGTCTCTTTTGACTAATGACATGGAAAGAAGATCTAGTTAAGAAGGAAGAAGACTACACACCTGAAAGTTGACCATTGATAAAAACATGCACAGCATGGCCCGTGGATTCAACAATGAGAGAGGGTAGTTTGCCTCCTCGGAGAAAAGATTCAGATGAACCTATATCAACACTAGAAAAGTAGACATGAAAAAATTAGTAAGGCAAAAATGGTTTCTAAACATTTAGTAGCAGGATCCTATGAGAGATTCCATTAAATGTCAAAGTCATCCCATAATGTCAATTCCATATTAAGCATCTACAAAATTAACCATTTTTTTCATGGCTAATGCAAGTAATCTGCTATTTGAAAAATGAACATAGAGAATTGTTAAGCAAGAGGACTACAAACTGGTCAAAGTGTCAAGATGTGGCGAGATTGGCAACGTCGCTTACTTAAGAAGCAAGCCTAATCAAATTTAGAAAATCAAGCTTACCTAGTTATATACCAAAGATAATCACTTGTATCCCGTGTTACATTTATCTGTTCCAGGAGACCAGAAGTAGTGATTGCAATTGCAGAGCTGTCATCAAGAGAAGAAACGTCCTCATCAAAGCTCTCCCATGAGAACATATGAGTATTTGTTGGCAGCATTTGCATCTGAGATGTTTGCACTCCAACCTAACAGAGGAGAAGATGAATTTAATGGCTTTATACAATTTTAAATTGTTGAATACCATTGATGACGTTATTGAAGGTGAATAAATTGTGTGCTAGGAAGCATAATGGTGATCCCAGAGTACCAAAGGAATATGATTTCAAAACTCAGACTTCAGTTACATACTTTGGCTGTATTGAAAACAGCATTTCTGCAATCAGGAAGGATGCTGATGGACCACGGAGGTAAGTTATAGTGCATATTGTTGAACATCACTCTAACAGAAGATTTTGTATCATAGTTTGCGAGGAATGCAGCACAGTGTCCAGATTTTGTAGAGTATACATGAGCCTGCAAAAAAGAGAATACTCACTAGGGTCAGTAAAGGAAGCTGTGACACACTGAATAGAGAGAGAGAGAGTATGTTAAACCTGTTGAAAGTTCCCCAATGAAGTAACAGCTGGGTCAGTTGAAATTAAAGCCCGCTCACACATCTTGATAGCCTTATGAAGCTCCTTCAGATGACCATACTTGGGTTGCCTAATCAAACCTATCATTTTTTTTAACAGATGTAGTCAGTTAAAAAATCAGATATATAGTCTGGAGGTAATGTTGGAACAACGAATGAATGCATTTAGAGTGTGATACTTCAGACTAGTGAACAAGTTTCTTGGACGTAAAATTGTTGATATAGATGTAATTGAAGCAACTGAATAAAAATGCAGCAATAGCCAGCAGTTACATAAATTACAAAAGTTTCAGTTCTCACCATATTCATCCAGTGGAGCATCATAATCATAACTTGTAGTGATGAAAGGGCCTCCAGCTGTACGGCCAAAATTGGTTCCCCCATGATACTACATGTGCAAAGGAAAGTTACCAGAGTAAATGCTGTTGTCCTCATCTTCATTATCAATTTCTCAATCGAGTTAGTGGATAAGAAAACCAACCATGTAGTAGTTTACAAAAGATCCTCCTTTCTGTATGAATCGGGCAACTGCAAATGCCAAATCCTGAACAGGTCTTTCACGAATTGAACCTCCAAATTCAGAAAACCTTCATATTTGAGAGAAAAAAATTATACAAGCTCGTTTCTTTAATTCCAAACTTAGAGAGTAACAGTAAAAATAATTACCAGCCACTCCAAGCCTCGGTCCACATTGTAGGCTTATAGGGTTTATTAGGAGTAAAATAATCACAGTAAAAGCCATTGCATGTGTTAATCTGCCATTAAAAGGAAACAAACAGATATATGAACCACATTCCTGAATATGCAAGGTTCTTGAAAATAAAAGGTTGGGGCTACAATTCGTTGGATGCTCCATACTTTATATAATAATAACAACAACAACAATAGAAGCAAAGTACAAAAATGTGTTGATTGTGCATCTGAGAACAGCATGAAATACTACAGTACATAAATTTCAAGAAGGAAGAAGGAGAATGCTCACCACAGGATCTGGTGCGTCATCTTCCTTGCACATCACCCAGGGGACCCCCGTTCCCGTTTCAATAGCCATTTTTGCAGCCCAGTTCATATAATTTTGGCCAGCAGGTCCAAGTAATTTACTCTGTCCCCCATACTCATTCTCAATCTGAAACAGCATATTGTGCATATATCACTATTATTATAGCCACTTAGTCAGATCTAAACTGAAAAGTCTACAGCCACTAGTGGTTGAAGATAAATACACAAAAAGCAAGTAAGGAATGGAGGCTAAACAACACCTGAGAGAGTATGATAGGACCACCCTGAGACTCATATAGACGCTCACTCTTCATCATTCCCACAATCTTCTCAGTGAACCCTTGCATTGCCCTCTGCAACGCCGTTCACGGGTCATCAACAAAACCATTTCAGTAGAAAAAAAATCCATATTTTCCTCTAGTTAACTAATGTAATGAAAATTGATTTTGGTGTGTGTGTAAGTGCGGGCTCACGCGCTAGAGAGAAAGAGACCTTGAAAGGTTCATTGTCTGTTCTAAAGCTGATGCCCGGAACATACTTGAGCCAAACAGGAAATCCTCTGCACATTACAAGAGAAAACCATTGAAGAATCGAACACGACCCCACAAGACCAAAACCTCGAGTTAGAAACAAACAACATGAAAGGTGTGAAATTTTGTAAGGTACCCGAAATTCCATTCTGCACAGACATAAGGTCCAATGCGAAGATGAGCATATAGTCCCGCTTTCTGTATTGTCTTCACGAACCTCACTAGATCGTACCTTCCTTCAAAGTTGAACTGAAACGAATTGCGTGAAGAGAGAACAGAGATAATAAACCTCAATTGCAACAAGAAAAAACATTTAAGAAACTGAAGGATTGTTAGTGAAATACATTGCCAGGAGAAGGCTCGTGAACATTCCAAAAGACGTAGGTTTCAATGACGTCTAGACCTCCTTCTTTAGCCTTGTAAATCAGATCTTCCCACATCTACACAGCAAAAGAAACAGTAAACAAGGTAAAGTTTGTTGGGCCAAACAAGAAAACAAAATTATAGGAAACGGAAGAAGAAAGTTACATCTGGGGTACTTCTGGGGTAATGTATAGAGCCAGAAAAAAGGAGTCTCCTTTGGCCATTGATGAGAATGGCCTTTCTGTCGTAGGTAACACTACAGTGAACCCACTCCAGCTGAACACCCAACCACAACGCCAAACACAACAATGCAAAGTGCATTTTGGAAACTGAGGTGGTTTCCATGCTTTCCAAGCCAATGGAGAATGCCAAGAGAGAGAAGAAAGAAAAGGTGGAGTTGGGGGTGTTGGTTTGAGAGGTATGGTTTTGGTATCCAAGGAGAAAGAGAAGAGAGTGGTGAAGTTAATAAACTCACTCTTCCCAGTGTTGAGTGCTGAGTAGACCAATTTATACAAAACGTAACACAAAACAGCTTTTTTTCGCACACTCATTCGTAGCCACAGGTGTCGAAGACACCGCTGCGAGCGTGGCTCCGTGCGACCAACCAATGCCCTAAAGTAATAATAATAATTATGTAATAATAATGTACCTATCCGTATGTCTATTCTCTGTGCCAAACAACCATAACACAAAGAATGTGATCTAAATAAATACCGCTACGTCAACGACTCTATAGTTAAATGCACAAAATATTAAATATTTAGAGTTTATTTAAAATTTTTGTAAGAAATTACCTTTATCATCCAACAATTTTTGAGTTGACTGATTGTAGTAATGCTATTTTCAGTTGGTAACCAGCAAACCCTGAAGTTCGTTTCGCGCATAAAAAGTGGTGCTGGTTCGTTAGTATGAACAACGTGCCGCAATACATGAAACAGTTATTTCTCGTACTATGTTGTGTAGAGCTTAACATAGAATTAGTAATAGAATACAGCAACAGTTTAAGCAATGTGTGGGTTTAGTTTGATGAGTGAGTGGACGAATGCGACATTTATGAGCAATGATGGCCTCCACATGAGTGGTGATTTCATGTGAACCCCAAACCCTTTTTCCTTTACCTTCTTGGTGGTTTTAATTTGTCATTTCATGTGAACCAACTGTGAGCCAACCCTTTGCCCTATTGTCTTCAGAACAGCTATTTACCATTGTCACAAGTCACAATGTTGGACATTTTCTTTAAGAAAAATAATCAAAGCTATATAAAACAAATTAATAATTACTATAACCATAACACACACAACCCTCCTCGCCTTGGATACCGTAGAAAAGAAAATCAAGCCTCGCCTTTTTTGTCAATTTCTTTAGACTCTTCAATGATACCAAATTCGTACCACCTTTACTCTTTTTTGTCTCAACTCAACTTTTCCGCTAATGACCAAGCCTAAGGAAAAATTAAGTGAACGACAACACAAGAGGACAACCTAACATTATTTTAATGTTTTTATTAGCTTATTATTATTACATAATTTAACAGATTAACTATTATTTTAATATATCATTTAGTTACAATAAATTTGATATGATATGGGAAATATCATGTAACATATTACAACTGTAGGATTACACAACCTAATAGCATGTTGACACTTTTTATAATTTCAGTCCGCTTTCAATATGTATATTCATGTTTTATTCATTATCATCTTATTTACTTGCTTAATAAATAATTTCTCACTACGATACAATCTCCACTCATATACTGGAAAATCTTTGATAATAATTAGTTCACTACTTAATATAAGAAGTTCAAGCATATATTAAATAATTTGGTCCATCAAGTCACCAGAACCAACCGTAACAAAAAGCAAAAGGCATGTACTAAGGAAATAAAGTAGTCCATTTTTATACGTGAAATGGGGTCGTATGGCCAAAAGGGAAAATTAAGCTAAACAAAAGAAGTGTGACGTCAAAATTTGACTATAAGATTCTGTTCATGTTGTGATTATCGTAAAGTCAGTGCACATATTTATACTGGGGTGGTGGGTTACAAAGTGATTCAGAAACATCATATGCATCGCTATTAATAAAACAAGAGAAAGGATACAAGTTGATTGAACAGCAACTCAACTTTATGGCATTGAATTCACTCACTCTTACACTCCTACTTTTTTTCGACTGTTTTAAAATACCTTTTTTACATGTTTTAAAATCAGTTTTAAAAATAATTTACTGCTTGTAATAAATAAATAAATAAAATAAACTTATACAAATTAATTTACGTTAATTTAAATTTAAGAGATATAAGGTTCACTTGGTGATAAAAATGGTGGGTTTAAGAAAAAAATAATTTTCCATATTTTTACAAACATTTATTATTATCCATAGATGTCTATAAAATAGAAAATGATTGATATTCATCTCATTCTAATCAAGACAAATAGGGATGGTCTTCTTAAGTTATTCTCTCACTGGGGGACCTTGTTATTTATTATGTACAGGCTTGGCTTGGGTGAATCTTGGTCGCAGATAAAGAATTAAAGTTCGTTATTCGTTGATAGAATATTCACCTTTTTTTTTTTTTTTTTGCAAAAAGATAGAGAAAGCAAAAGTAAACTTTGTGCACTAGTGTGGTGTACATGATCCATTAAAATACCTTGTTTTAACCCATTATTTAAGACAGAAAAATTATTCTACCATGTGTAGGTTTAAGGTGTTGCGACCAACCCAAAGTGAGAGGTCACAAATGAGTAAATGTGGTTTATAACTATGGTCGTTTCACACTGTCGTTTATGATGTCCTATATTCTTATTAATTACATTTGATGTTTCTATAGTTTTTATTTGCGTTGGTGTTCATGGCCAACATTTAACGCCGAAAATAATGGATTGATATTGGAACTTTGTAGCTGATTTGGTCCACCCACTTCTTAGCGTATATCGTGGACTTTTTAAGTATACTCACACCATAATCCCATAACTAATATACCATAATTAAGTTCAGTCAATGGGTCATACTAGTATATAAATAGTGTCATCTGTGTGCATTATGAATGGCAAAATCATGCTTTTGCGTTATTCCTCCATAAATCTCGCTCCACCCACTTTGCTCCAGTGAAATATTAATGCTCTTGTTAAGATGCTCTCTAAAATCATAAAGTAACAGCATTTTAAATATTTTTATGCATGCTTTCATACTTTCATAGAGAAAGATTGTTTGTTGACACAATTATGTAAGCCATTTGTTTTTAATAATAACACCAATTTAAAGTTTCAATAAAACAACAATTAGTGTTCCTCAGGGAATTCTGGGTGGTTGTGTTTGCTTCAACTTTTTCATTTTTTTTAGAAAAAAATAAAATAAACCTGTTTCTAATGTAAACAGGGGAAATGTGGTTTAAAAAATAACTAAATTAACATGAAAAAGTTGCATGCTCTAGTTTCTCTTTCTCTATGGATTAATTGCTGCGTCGCTGTTAATAAGGACTGAGATCAGTACAAACTCATAACGTGGTGAACTAAGATTCGAGTCTATGCTTGAGGATATATATATATATATATATATATATATATATATATATATATATATATATATATATATATATATATATATATTTAATTTTTGATTATGTTTCAAACTAATTATTTACATTTCATGATATAAACTAGTAAAGAAATGAAGGGACTGTAAAATTAAGCTAAAGTTATGATATAGTTTTTTATTTCCTTTTAAAAATATTTTAAATTAACCTTAAAGTAGCTCCTCATTAACATCTATGGATGATGTAATTTATATTTAAAGGTGAATATCTTTCATTATCTTGCAAAAAAACAGTATATCTTTGTCAATGTTGTGAATTATATGTTAATAGATTCAACCTTTAGCGCATCCTAAATTATGGAAATTTCATTTCATTATTTAACTATGTTCTGTGGATTTTATTATATATGATAATTCGGCTATTTTATCTGGCCTTGACATTTGTTTATTTTTTATCAACTTATTATAAGTAATCAGAATATATCATCACATTTTGAGAATAAGCAAAGTTCTTACCACCATATATATCTTGTCATGGAATAAAACAAAAATAATAGATTAGGTAGCGGCCACTATTTCAGTCATATAAAGTGAGACATTCTCTCCTTATGTTACTTTGCTTGCCAAATACAATTAAAAACATGAAAAGATTCCTCGAATTCATTCCATCAAACTTCAAACTTTAATTTAGTATTCAATTCCTTATACATTGCTTACACAGGCTCACGAGTTCATTGCGTGGGGAAGTAAATCAAAGTAGGAGAGAAGATAAAATAAATACATTTGTAAATTATTAAAAAAAGGAAGCTAACTGGTAAAATTATCTGTGAATCCTAATAAAATTTTAAATAACATTATACTTTTAAGTTTTTTAGCTAGAATAAGGAAGATAACTGGTAAAGAAAATTTGTTTTTTAGAGGGCGCTGACTTTTTTTTTTTGTTTTCATTCTTCTTCTTTTTTTCTTTTAACCAAATAAAATTAAATAAAAAAATAAGTTTAATATCACTTTTAATCCTAATATTTATTGCAACTGATCATGAATTTTATCGCAATTCAATCTTTTTGGTGAATTACGATAAATATTGGGATCACATTGTTGTTTATTTAAAAAATTGACTAAGAAGAGACATTGAGTAATTTTATATTCGTTAATTTTTTTTTAAGTATATTCACTTTTAGTATTATCATGATATTAAATCACTATGTAAATAATATCAGTGATAATGAAGCCTATTCTACTTTTAGAAATTATAAAAAAATGAGGAAAGCGAATATTTTAAAAAAAATTAACCATATTTATGTAAATTAAAAAAAAATTATTAAATGTGATTTTTAAATAAGTAATTCTAACTGCCTCTGTTAATATTAAAACATTAATATTAAAATGGGCATCAAATAAATGTAATTTACGAAGAGTATATTTTTAATATGAAAAGAGAGAAAGTAACAGGAAGAAGATGAAAAAAAAACCTGATTGGTTAGAAGTTTGATATAAACATGATTCCCTCTCGCGGTTGCGTTGAACCTGTTTATGCTCATGGGACCCTCTCGCCGTAAATATAATCAATAATTAATTTTGATTGGCCGTTAGTTATGCAAACTCATACTAAACTAAGTTTTGGTTTGGACCATTAGTCATAACTCACAACGAATCTTATGTTTTTGCCATGCTTATCTCTATTTTTTTTTTCTAAAACTGAAATTCGAGGACCTCACGTTGGTCCAAGTATTAAATTATTAGCTAATGTTATTGGAGTATTAAAACACTTTGCATCAGAAACGATGAAAGAAAAGTTTATCAATGAAGGATAAACAAAATCATAATTAACAAAGAATCACAGAAAATTTGAATAAAACCATTTTGGCGCTCCACTGAGCAGTGAAATAGAGATCACCAAAATCATGTCTGTCATAGAAAAGGATAACACAACTTTGAGACAATACAAGTGTTTTTCTCACCCGCAGAGTCCTCCCCTAACCAAAGCAAGGCCCAACCTTTTGGATTCCAAATGCTAAAATGAAGTACACAGTCATAAAAGGGTTTGAGAGTTTGAAACAATGATTGGTTCGTTACATGCTTAGTTTAGTTTCTTCATTTTGCAGAGTTTGGTTCCACTCATTCGTATAAACATGGACAAGCAGAAAGCTTGCAATGATAGCAGGGACAAGAAGATGAGTCCAATGTTGTTGCATGATCAGCTCAAACACAAAGCCATCTGTGTCCCACAACAATACGCGTATGCAATGATGTATGGGACACATTCGGAAATCATATTTCCAAGCTTTTCATACATGGCCCTTTGACCATGGAAAGGACTAGCAAAATCCTAATTGCTATCAAATCTGGTCCCACATTTCAGTTTGACCTTCCAGAAACTATTATTTTTCCAGAGCAGGCAAAATAATGCAGCTATTACATGTTGGGCTTGGGTTGGTGAGGATCCAATTTAGGTAAACTGATTTGGGCTTTGATGGGCCTATGTAAGAAAGGAGCAAAGTTGGTTGGTTTTCTCTGCCATGTTAGGAAATTAATGAAGCATGTTGATGAGGGTGGTACCATGCTTGGCGCCACCAGACGCATAGTTGGGTTCATTCCTAGGAGGCTACGACCAGTGCGGCAAGTGCACGGAGATGGGGATGGCGAAGAGCGTTTCCATTTTCACAAGAGCAAAGGTCAACACATTCTCATCAACCCTAGAATTCTTGATACCATCGTTCGCAAGTCCGCCATAAATCCAACAGACACTGTCCTCGAAATCGGACCTGGCACTGGCAACCTCACCATCAAGCTTCTCGAAGCCGCGCAAAAGGTAGTAGCCTTCGAGATTGACCACCGCATGGTCCAGGTTCTCGAGAAGCGCGCTCTTCAACATGGTCTCAGAGATAAGCTCAGGGTAAGCGTTGAGTTACTCAACCACATATCATACCTCACACCTCACACCTCACACCTCACACCTCACCTGTTTGATGAAATGCCTGAGCCAAAAAGTATGAAGTTAGGGAAGAAAGTGTCACACTTGGGTTTTGGTTTTGCAGGTTATAGAAAGAGATGCAATGAAAGCCCCGTTCCCGCAGTTTGATCTTGTTGTGGCCAACATTCCTTATCAGATATCTTCCCCTCTCGTGATCAAACTGGTGTATGGGGCGACGCCGTTTCGGAGTGCCACGCTTCTTCTTCAGAAAGAGTTCGCTCGAAGGTTACTGGCTAATCCCGGTGACTCCGAGTTTAGCCGGTTGTCGGTGAATGTGAAGCTTCTGGCTGATGTGGAGTTTGTGATGGATGTAAGCAAGAGGGACTTTCTCCCTTCCCCAAAAGTTGACTCTTCTGTGGTCATAATCCGCCCTAAGCCTCAGGTTCCCGATGTGGATCTCCGTGAGTGGAGGGCTTTCACCTTGAGTTGTTTCAATAACCGTAACAAGACACTAGGGGCATCGTTTAAGAACAAGAGGAAAGTCTTTGAGTTGCTCAAAATCTCCAATGAAAACGATAAAGCTTCTTTCCACAAGGGTGATGATGCTGAAGATGAAGGAGGCTTTACCTCGTTCAAGGAAAAGATTATTGGGGTGCTTAGAACGGGAAAGTTTGAAGATAAAAGGCCTGCAAAACTTTCTATCGAGGAGCTTCTGCATTTGCTCTCTTTGTTCAATCAAGCTGGCATTTATTTTGGATCCCGTGGACATTTCAAGAAGGAAGATAAGTTTGATGCCGATGATGAATGCTGATATGTTTATCAACGGCTGTGTATAATATTTTCATTTGTTTTTTCTTTTCTTTTTCTAGAATGCAAGCCTTCTTAATTTGATAATATTTGTGAGAAAAAAATAATGCACGAGGGAGCTAGAAAGAGTATCGGAAGGGGGAAGAGTTAACACTAACCATTAAATCTGATTGATCCTCAAGATTGGTTTTACTTAATAAAACATCAATATAGCATCAAAATAAAATGTATTTAAAAGATGCACCCTCATGGGTGCATTGGCGAATGCCAGAAGCTGCAAATCAAACTTATAGTACTGTGTATGGTAGTGAACAAGGGCAGTGCTTGTTTCTAAATGGGATTCAATTGAAGTTTTATAGCACAAGTTGAAACTAACATCTGGCATCCTAGTGTTTAGAATGCTGTCGTACTGTACCTATAGGATCATGATTTTTTTTTTTATCAGCACCTGTAGGATCATGATAGAAAATGTGCATGTTAGTTTTCTGGATTAAATATTTGATTGCGAATAAACCTTTTTTTTAATACATCTTATAATATATTATACTGTCTTGTTTCTTTGACGACATGCATATTTAACAAGAAGATTTGGTTTAATATGGTTAGGATCTTTCTGTTTGGTTTAGTTGTTGCTAATGAAGAAACTTTGGATTGGTATGCTGCAGTCGGGCCTCAATGGTCAAAGTCTTAGCTTGTAAATCTAAAATGCACTTTTCTTTTGATCGTGTACATTAGTCCATTCAAAACTGGATTGCAACACATGTATATCTATTAATAAAACAAGCTTTGGGCTCTTCACACATCAATACCACAAGAAACAAATCTTTGCCAAAGACTCCTCCTTGGCTCCTTGCATGTCTCTCTCTACAGTAATCACTTCTAAGACTACAAAACTCAGCCATGACAAACTAGGAAGTTACTTTCGCTCTTTAATTGTTCTTTATTTTCTTTGCCTTTGTTTTTCTTCCAAACTCAATCTTCTCTTTTCATTTTTTGGTTTCTTCTCTTTTTCCCATTTTTCATGTTTATGGAGAGCTCATCTAACAAATTTGTTTTAAACTCAACCTATATTCCAAATGGGCTACGATTTTTAGGTCTAGTCCATGTTTAAGTTGAACGAACGGACCCTTTTGACTTGTTTTAAGGAAAAAAGATAAAAAAAAATATAATTTTTAAATCTTGAAATTAATTTCATATATAAATTATAATACATACACTTGTTTCAATAAAATACTGTTTGTAATATTTTTATTTTATATTAAAATATTTGATGAATTTATGAAACAAGTTAATACATAAGGTTACAAGTTAGATTGGATCAACCTAAACTCGTACAGGTCACGAGATAAAATTGGTCAGTTTAATTTATGTCAGACTTTTTCGTCTACCTAATATTTTAGTTTTCTTTTTTATACACTCCTATAACTAAAATAACTTCCGGGTTACTTTTTCTAAAAATTTTCTGAATCAAACTTTCCAAAAAAATTTAGAAGATGATCTACGAAACAGGATTTTCGTAATAGAATTTTTTTTATAGAAAAATCTTACTTTCTATTATTTTTTTCATTTTTGTTTACTATTCTAAACAAAACAAGGCAGGTTTGTTTCCAAGAATGAAAATACAGGGAGTGCGAAACGATAAATACAAAAACTGAAAACTTTTTCTTTTAACTTTCCAAACAAACCAGCAAAGAAAGTTAAAAAAGTCATGCATATACAAGAGATATTTGATCATACATAAATATTTAATTATATTTATTTTAAATTCATTGTAAAATAAAAAATATTATAAGAATAAATAAATTATTTGAATTTTAATATTTTATACAATAGATTATTCTAATATTTAATAAGTAATGTAAAATAATTATATTTAATCAATTAATTTTAATATATACTTTTATACTAATATATAATATGTAATTAAATATTTATAAACATATTTTATTATTTTAATAAAAAAGAATAATTAAAATAAAAACAGATACATAATTAATAAAATAAAATAAACATAATATTTTATTAATATATGTTCTGTATTCCAATAAATAATTAACTGAGATAAAAATATTAAAATATTAAATAATTTTTTTTTAATTTTTTTTAAAAAGTTTATTAAAATTTTAATAATTTTAATATATTTGTATTTAAACTATACTTTTTTATTTACTAAAATTTTATAATCATTTTATATTTTAATATAAATTTGATTTTAATTTATATGTTCAAAAATTTAATTATGACATCAAATTATTATATTTTCTAAATATATTAATATATAATTAAATTTATTTTATTACATCAATCACATATACCATTTTGTAGTAAATATAGTTTATGTAATAAAATAAATTTTTGGTATATATTGCAAGTAAATTTTAAATTAAAATAAAAATTACTCTCTAGTCTCAATAAATAAAAAAATGTATATAATAAAATAATAATAAGTAAAATAATTATTTTATAAAATATAAAAAAGAAATATTAATTAAGTAAAATTTATTTATTATTTAAATGATTTATATATTAATAAGATATTAAATTAATTTAGTTTAATTTATTTTTAATTATTTATTTTTTAATAAAAAACATATATTAAGAAATGTTAAGTTAATATATTAAATTATTTTATTTTATTTATAATTTAATTATTTATTTTATTATCACTAGTAGAAAAATCATTTTTACATCGATTCTGGAGGACATTCTATATTAATTTTAAAACCGATAGATGTAGGCGATATAGAAAGTTTTGAACTTTCTACATCGGTTCTATAACTGATGTAGTATGTATATATAATACATCGGTTGATAAATAAATCACCAACACAAAATACCAATCCTAAGAGGGCTTAGTAGGAAATACTACATCGGTTGTACCTCTCAATCGATGTAGTATCTATCCTATTACATCGGTTAGGAGCCCACAACCGATGTAATATCTCTATGTTTTAAAAAAAAATCCATAATTTTCCATAATTATTTGATAAATCTCTAGTCCCTACAAGGAAACACCACAACAATTCCCCTAGTTTTTTGACAAGTATAGATAGGTGAAATGAAAAAAAATGTGAAAAATACTAAAAAAATAAAAAAGAAATAGTAAACAATGAAATTTTGGATTTCAAATCCCTTTTGGGATTGCCCATAAGCTTCGTTACACCATTTAGGTAAACTTTCATTTTTGAAGCGTCTCAATCCGAACTCTCTATCAAAAGTTATGACCATTTGAAGATTTTTCGCCCTAAATTTTTCAAACCCTAAATCTATGATAAATCTATACATTGTAAGAATTTTACCATCAAATCAAGTTGCTGATAAAAAATTTGGGTCAAAAATAAATTTCTAACTATTTTTAATGATTTTTACAAAATTGTTAACCTCTTGCAAAGAGAAACGGCAAGAGGTGTCGAACCAAGCATTCACGGCGGCGGAGAAAGGCACGCCAAACGTGCATGGAAGAAGTCTAAAATGGAGTCAAATGAACCTTAGCAAAACGAGTGAACCCAAAGGTGCAAATGAAAACTAGTGAGAAGAGAAAGTTGCACCACACGAAATGGAAATAAAAACCAGTGAGAAGAAAAAATGGCACCATACAAAACTGTAAATGCAATAGAGGAAATGAAGTGAATAAAGTCAACGAAGGCACGCAAAACAACTTCGAGCACAAAAATGAAGTGAATGAAGGCATAAAAGCTTGAGGGAGGAAACACGAACAAAAATCAATGAAAGGAGAAAGTGAAACAGAAAGGGTTAAAATAAGAGATATTACATCGGTTATTTTAAATAACCGATGTAATATTGCCTATATTTTCCCTAATTTTTTCTCAGTTTTCACTAAGTACATCTCGTCCAACATACTACATTACATCGATTATTTCAAATAACTGATGTAATATTGCCTAGATTTTCCCTAATTTTTTCTCAGTTTTCACCAAGCATGTCTCGTCCAACATACTACATCGGTTGCGAGACTCAATCGATGTAGTATATACCTTCTGTTATATCGGTTGAGCCTCTACCTGATGTAATATTTTCAGTGCCAAATTTAATTTTGAATAATTTCCTTTTCAATCTTTTTTACATCGATTACTAGTGTAAACCGATATAGTATAGTGTATATTGCATCGGTTGAGGAAGAATCGATGTAATATCTCTTCCAATATTTATAGAAATGTCACTGTATTCTTGTTTACATCGATTCATTTTATCCTACATTTATAGTGTTTCTTTACTAATGTATAATATAAACATATATTAATAGTATAATTGTTAAAACTATCCATTATATTTATAATTTAATTGAACATAAAAGTAGTAAAATATAGTATAATCAATCATATTTTTAATATTATGTTGCAAATATTTTATTATCATTTATGAAAAAACATAGTCAATTATTCACTTTCTCACTTTCACTCCTTCTATCTGCACTAACAGTTTATCTATATATACAAACAGAGGCTTAATCCAAATAAACCTCAACAATCATTTGGCATGCCTGAGAGCTCACACGTACTTTCTAGGGTTGGCACATTTATAATGTTCACAGTGCATTTCTAAAATATAAGCGTGACATGATAAAGTGCAAAGTCTAAACGTAATTGTTGGTGCAGTAATAGTAGTTAAGAAAAGGGTAATGTTTAGAGTGTGATGATGGTGATTGCAGAATGATTGTGCTAGTACTAGTGTTGTACTAGGAGTCTACTAAATTGATGAGATAGTAACAGGGGGGTAGTGGAGCACGAGGTAGTGTCATGGCATGGGACCAATTGTACCACAAAACCCACATGCACAACAAACCCACCACCACAACCCTTGCATTGCCATCAAACACAAATAAGTTAAATGTATACACTCACGATGTGAGACTTCCATTCTCTTTTCCAAAATCGATTCAGGTACCTTTCTCCTCTCAAAACAGATGTGACATAACATCTAACACCTAACACAATAATACATTATCCCATTTTCTTTTGGTCTCTTCTGTTCACTTTAATTTATGTTATTACATATCTATGATATGTGAGTCTCATGTAAGAAAAATATTATTTGAAGTCTCTTTTTATTCATCATACTCCTTCTGTGGCTACAACCCCTTTAATTGCAATATTTTACCCTATAGGTTAAGATAAGGCCTAATCCATTCCATTCAAGCTTTAATGGGTTCCACGCTAATTGGGAGTTTCCTCTTCATCTTAACAGTTGGAAAGTAGATGATTTCATCCTCCTCAGCCACCCACCTGCATGGTAATTAAAACCAAATTACTCACTATAATAATCGATCATCAATGAAGCAATTATACAGATGTAATATTTGTCTGACCTGTAAGTAGTGACAAGGTGGTGAAGGAAAATAGAGAGCTCTAGCCTGGAGAGTTCTAATCCAGGACATAGTCTATGTCCACCGCCAAATGGGGTAAAGCTGTTGTTCCCAGTCACAACTGCAATTTTCTGCAGCCAAATTGAGCATTAGATTTAGAATAGCTGCTGTAATTATGAACTAAGTATTATAAACATGATGAGATATGGCACTAGAAGTTCACCTCCCATCTCCATGGATCGAATTTAAAAGGGTTTTCATAGGTCTTCTCGTCCATGTGAACCGAAGTAAGAGATGCCATGACACACCAGTGCTTCGGAATTAGGTACCCTGGATATGCAGAATGGCCAAACATGCATCAGAATTTAATTTGTCTACATGCATTATAAACAATACTATTAACTCTTGTAAAATAACTCACCTTTAATTTCTATGTCATTGACTGATTTCCTCCAAATTCCATTGACAATGTTGGCCATTCTGAGAGTTTCGCTGATAACCTTATAGAAAGGAAAAGAAAGAAAACAGTGAACAAAAATTGCATATACTACGAAAATTTGTTATGCAATATTATCAGCTGACTTTGCATATGGTAGCTAAACATTAGAGACTCACATTTTGAGTAAATGGCAGTGACATGTAATCAGTCCATGAATAATCTTCTGAGCAATTAGTCTTCAGCCTCTTCAGTTCCATGTTCTCCTCCTGATAAGAAAATGGAACAAAATTTGCTTAACCAAATATAAAACTTTCTTTCGAACATTAGCAAAATACTTGAGCCAACTTACTAACTTCAGAGTTCACTGCTGAATGTTGTCAGAATATTTGCGTTACCTCATTTGAAATATGGAAATACTATTTAATAATTAATTCTGTGAAAATACCATATACGAAAAATACTGGCTTTCAATTTTTTAAACGTCGGTTCGTTCTCAGTACCCTCCCAAAAATGAAGGGTGAGTGCGGGAATTCATAAACAGAACAAAAATCATTCATGGCCACTCGTACGCTAGTATAGACCCAGAGAGAAATATATAAAAAAACCGTAGGGAAATGATAAGTAAGTTGACAAAAAAGAAGGATAAAGAAAAGAAGGATAAGTACTAGTACTATAGTTCGTTCGTATGTGGCATTTGGAAACGCTCTGGGGCATGAGTACTCAACAGGGGATCACATCAAAGAAAAGGAGAGAATAAGTATTAATAAATTTAATTAAAATGGATTAACAGTGTAAATTTTGTATAGTATCATTCAATACCTGATATGATTGTAGACTTTAGAATAATTACTTTAGAAACTATATTTCATACTTCATTTTATAAACTAAGTACGATATGTCAATCACTTTAAGTTTTTTGGTTAAAAAAAAGCTGCAACAGCAGCTTCTGTGTTAATGTGACAGGCACTAGATGGGTCCTTTGCGGCAGAAATTCAATTAGTGGAACTATTTTTTCAGCCGTTGAGTTGAAATCACATCAACAACACATCTACGGCCAGGAAACACTCTCACACACTATGTGAGGCCCACACTCCCACGTGTGCGTTTTATAGTGCTGATTTGGAAAGCGACTTCTTAGACAAGTTAAAAACCATTCTAGGGCATAACACATTTTTTTCCCCAGCTGTCACAAAACCAAAAAAATTCCGAATGGAACATACTATATCAATTATTTAAGAGAGAAGGTAATATAGATTACTATAGCAGATCACACCCAAAACAAAATTCTGGTATTTGATTTGTTGTTCATCATAAAACTGGCTGGAATTTTTGTTTCAGAAAACCGATTTACCATCGATATTTTGACTGTGATGGGATAAAACAGATACAAGAATTCGGTTCTTATATAGGATAAAACATGTAAAAAAGGTCAGAATCTGAATATGATGAAATTTAACAAATTTTTTTACCTACTACAGAAACATTGCTGGCTTCCTAAATAATTGTCATGGTATGTTACATGGGAATTTATTTTTTAGTGTAACCAGTTGGGAAGAAAATCCTGGTTAACACCAAAGTAGACCACCCTTTCTAGGGACTCAAACCAATCTTCAGTCACAACTACCAACTGTTCCGTTCCGTTAGACAAGTAAAATAAACTGTTTCATTTTATCATAGTATCATAGCTTTTTCTTACTATAGCATCATAGTAAAAAGTTTTATTTACATAAAATATTATTGATCTTGAACGAACCTGAAGTTTAGATAGAGCGAGAGGGGAGTCACTGAGGAACTTCATGGCCATGGTCATAGCTGTAGGAAGTGTTTCCTCCCCTGGTATGATCATCTCTATGATGTTTTGGCTAATCATTTCAGGACTTAAGCGTGTGCTTGAGCTGGAGTCACCCTTATCCCGTAATAGTGCGTCCATTACATCTGCATCACCTTCGTCATCTCCATTGTTATCTCTCATTAGCTTCTTCCTCTCCTCTACTATCCTCCTCACCATCTTCACCATCCTCTCTTTCGACTGCCCAATTAACAAAAGTAAAACTTTATTATATAGATTACAGAGATAAGACGTATTCCTTTAGCTTAATGACATACTAGGTTTATAATATAAAAACTGAGTTTATTAGACATATGCTGCCAATATTAAAGTCTTACACAATTACCCAATCAAAAATAATTTTTTAATGACTTTTGAGATAAATATTACAACATTCGGATAGTTTAAAAACGTAGTATAAAAAGTTTTTGAGCCGTCATGTATATATATTAATTTATTCTATAAACATAGAACAATAACAGCAGTAATATAGTTAGGTATAGTTTATGAGACCTTCAAGGATTTATATAGTCTTGTTCCTGGAAATTTGAGAGGCAAACAAATCAACCCTTTGATGAATTCTGCAAATTCTCTGTACAGGAAGTCCAATTCTTCACCAGGACCAACGCTCATCAGAACTTTGACCAAAACAGGAAATGTAATCTGATACATACGCACAAAAGAAAAAGTTGAAGGAGAGAGAGTGCTAGAGAAAAGTAAGTGGGATAAGGAAAGAAGTGGCAGAGAAAATAATGAAAAAGAAAGAAACCATTTTGACTTGATCTTGAACGTGTATCGTTTGGTGGGGCGTCCAAGAAGCGAAGCATTGTTTGACAGTGTGTTCAATGTCTCTGGTGATTCGAGCTTTGAGTTGTGGGGATCGGAGGAACCCTGCGATGAGTGTGTGTACTTTCTTATGCATGGTCCCGTTCATTTTGAGTATGGATTGTTCTCCCATCAATTCTCTAATTGATTTTGGATAAGCAGGGACGAAGTTGGCTTGGTGGTTCTGCAGAACCACCTTGTTGACGTCCGGGTCAGTCGATATTATGACATTGCTTCCCAAAATGCATGTCTTAAACACATTCCCGTACCTATACACACAATAGAAAATGATTATAAATATAAACACCTTGTTACTTTTTCTGAGTTTTATAGCAGTATTTATTAACGGAAGGCTAAGAATGTATATGTATAGTTGCTGCTCATAGATACAGTGGCAGGCAGGGATCAAAATATATCACATTCCCTTCCACGCAGTTCAAGAGGCAATCTACTATAGCTAGTTGTAGTTACTGCAGAAGCAGGCTTTTTCTGCTCTTTCTTCTTCCAAAATGTGTGCCCTTCTCTCCTAAGAACGAGGCTATGTGAGCGCAAGCAGGACCACAAAGGGGTAGACATTTATTATTAGATCACGGGGGTGCATTCATAACACTACTTCAATTGAATTTTACAAGTTAGCATAAACAAGGAGCACTATTTTCAACTTCCTTCTGTTAAAAGTCACCTTTCTCCACTGATTTAAAGCAGTTAAATTTACATAAAAATATGAGCTTTTATACGAGAAAGACACACACAAAATGATTAATAAATGTGTCAAAATTTGTAATACTAGAGAAGATATACAAAAACAACGATACTGCTAACACATTTTCCAAATTTAAAGGAAAGCAAGTCTGCTTGGTTCCTTCGTTTCATGATCCATTCCAAAGAACGTAATGGACCCAATACACTGTTTTCCGTCCCTTCTTATTCCTTCGTCTCTCACCCGTAACGAACAAAGCCAAATATTGATACATTTCTCAGTAAAAACTCAAAGCTTAGTCCAAGTGAGTCAGGACACTATACCCCAAGTATTACTAGTTTAAGACAAGAGGGTGCCAGTGAAAAAACATAAGAAGTTAACCTTTAAAAACTAAAAACTGCAAAGTAAATCAATTTTAAAAAGTAGATACAAGTTGCTTAAATTTTTCTTTATGGATGTTTAATAACCGAATTTTTTAAAAAGTTTACTTTTTTTTTCAAAAACAGTTTCTCTCTAAAGCCTTAAACAATAATTTTTTATATATAATTTTATGAATATTTTTATACTGTTTTAAAAATTTAACTTTAACTCTTAACACTTATGTATATTATTATTATTTTAGGATAAAAGTATTTACTTTTCTGTTACAAAACGTTGTTTAATTTTAAAGAAAAAACTAAAATGAGGAAAAAAAATTAAAATAAAGAAAGATAATTTGCCCTCCTCAAAAACGTTAATTGTAGGGAGAAGATTTTTGTTTAGAATGAGAAAAACATCTCTCCAATCTCCCACCTATTTCTATTTCTTGTAAATCACATATTTAGAAAATATTCACAAAATCTAATAGTTTTGAATAAGAAATTGACAGAAAATAGGACGAAATTATTTTATGTTTTAAAACAAAATTCCTCTCTGTTTCCATATGGATTAGGGGACAAAATTCTCTGAAGCAACTCAAATCCAAAATCTTAATTAAGGGAAACAATACTCCATGAGCATCACTTGAACTAATAGTCCTTAACTAACATGTGGGCCAGGAGGACAAAATTGTCACCAACACATGCGAACATTTTAGACATCTTAAAAAATTGGGCCTTCACAAGGAATAGACAACTAGAGAGGAACATCATATGGTTCCGGTGGATAACAAAAACCTCTGCGCCTTCGACTCATTTTCTTTTCGTTATTTCATATGTGTGTACCCAATAACATTCCAAAGAACATTCACTTTCGATGCATGCTAGATAGGCATGCACAGAAGAAGAAAAAAGCATCGGAATTTTGAAAGCATATTAGATAGGCATGCATGTCACTGGTGTCGTGGAAAACGAAAGGATGAAAATGGAAAAAGCAAAAGAAAGTTAGCAGAAATAAAATTGATCCACATATGTGTCTATAGCCATGTGTGGTGGGGATAGAAGCTTACAAAGACTTGCGTTTTTCCAAGAAGGTGACAGGGCTTGAGGCGTAGCCAGAAGCAATGAAATCAAGGGTCTCTCCGAGTAAAGGCCAACCAGAGTTCCCTTTTGGGACTTTGCCTTTTCCCGCCTTCTTCTCATCGTTCTTCCCACATACAAGAATCCACCAACTCATCACCAACATGCCCATCACAACACACACTCCTATGATCCATTCCATGCTCTCTAAAACCACTCACAACTTGTTCTTGGTTTTCAGTTGATGCAGCTAGATGTTTTGTTGCACTTGTGAAGAAGAGAGGGAGAAAGAAAGGTAAAAGGTTTGGGTCAAGGAGAAACTTGTTTTTGTCCAGAGAGAGAGAGAGAGAGAGAAAGAAGAGAAGAGAAGAAAGGGAGATGGATAGTGAAAAGTGAAAACTTTAGGGCTCAAAAACAATCATTTATTGGGTTCACCTAATGCTACCACAAGCTAGTTTGTTCTGTCTTCACTCAATTGAGAGAGGGATATTACCCTCATGTTCCACCCACCCATGCCATTACTACCTTCTCTCTCTCACTCTGTCATCACTCACTTCCTAATTCTTCCTTTTAAGTAACATTATTATTCTTGAATACTTAAAACCAATTATGAATTTTTTTAACTACTTTATTAAATTTATAACAGGGCTCAAAGTGTTGATACTTGGAAAACTTTTAGGACTTTGGATGTAATATCCAATGTTTTACGTAAAATAAAAAGATTACTTAGATAATTAAAATCAAGATTATGATTAGGGTGGTGAAAAATTTATAAAATCGTAAATAGTAAAATTATGATATGAATAATGAATTTTATTTTTTAAAATAAATTATGTTGTTAAAAGAATTTTGAATTTGAGTGTCATTTATATTTGAAAAAAAAGTAAAGTGCGTTTTAATTAAGCATTAGTTTGATTAATATAAATTAAAAGATAAATAGAAAGATATTATTAACTATTATTTAAGTTTGTAATTTGTTTCAATTAAAATTTATATCATTCAAAGAAAGTAAATAGATGGTACAAGATTGAAAGTACAAAGTGAAATTTAATTGTAGTAATTTCAAGGAAATGGTATTGCAACTGAAAACTCATATAATAAGATAAAAATTGAATTTAATCAGTTTTTTATTAAAATTATATTTTTTAATTGAATAAATTTTTAATTAAAATTAGTTGTTATTTCTTTTGCTCTGCTTCATCTAGTATTGTCGTCAGGGACGGGTGTAGTCTAGTAGGAGTTGGGCCTTGGCACACGTGAACCTTTAATTAACTTTTTAATACCAATTATAATTTTGTAGTAATAATATTTAAACTGGAATTTTCTGGTTTTGAAACGTGATGAGCTTTTTATTTATGTTTTTTAAATAAACATTTTATTTTTCTGTGGTTTATAGAGATAATGAATATTTGAGCATTATTATAAATGATATTTTCTTTTATAGTTCATTATTTTTATTTTAAAAACTGAAAATGATTACAATTGCCACCATGCTTATCATTGATTTAAGTCCTTCAATAATATATTGCTTTATATGTTTGAGCAAATCCATGGCATTATTATCTTACTTCGCTCTCTTAAGTCTTTTCCTTTGTATGATAATGATCAATTCATGCCATTATCATGCATATTTAAATAAGTCTAGCAAAGTGATTAAAATATTTATTGCTTTAAAGGAAATAGGAAATTTTTAATTAATATTAAATTAAAGATAAATTCCAAATTTTGGTATATTTTACTAAGTCATTATTGAAATTTATGAAACGGGCTTATAAGCCTTTTTTTTTATTTATTTTGCTCTCTCAACTGTTGTGTATGGATGGTTTTAGTCTTTTAATTGAGTATAATTGTTAAGCAGTTATTACATTTACTAGTTTAATATTATTCTATTTGTATATGATTTATAAGTTGGATATTATATTTAGTTTAATATTATTCTATTTTTATATGATTTATAAGTTGGATATTATATTTATTTCAAAAAACATGAATACAAGGTTTATAGAAAGAAATTAATATCAATTTTGTGATTTTGTTTTTATGATAGAATCAAATTTTCATAAGGAAAAATATATTAATTATTTGATTTTGTCTTTATGACAATAATTAAATTATCATCAATCTATATCTTTTGTTTTATGACAATATCAGATTATAATATTTTTTTCATTATTCTCTTTATTTAAATATACTTAGAATTGATACATCATTTATATTGTATATATTCGGCTCTTTATTTCTTTATCAATAAAAAAAAACATAATATTTTCATTCTCATATTTTTAGTTCATTTTTCTTCATTTTTTTATTTTCATATTAATTTATGTAACAAACTTGAATAAAGTATATTTTCATTTATTTGTAAAAAAAATTTAAAAACCAATCTTGAATTTTAAATATTTTTTAATTAATTTTACTTCTGTGTCATTTTTAATCATTGTTTTACTATGTTAGACATACATTACATAGGTGTTCATTTGACTCGTGCTATTTTCTTAGCTTTCTCATATATATATATATATATATATTATTTTGTTTCTCAACTAGATTATATATATTTTTTTT
>Ga0209700_100385_pt1 | contig 80097 bp, 30 predicted proteins | sample SiratroredBW_FD_187528 | JGI IMG/M metagenome (GOLD analysis project Ga0209700, IMG submission 187528) | Root nodule microbial communities of legume samples collected from California, USA - Siratro red BW (SPAdes) (version 2) | ecosystem: Host-associated > Plants > Roots > Nodule | place: USA... | reverse complement strand
CTTTTATTTTAAAATCTAACATTTTTTTTTTTTTTTTTTAATACCCTCTCTCTGCTATCTCTTTTGTATCTCTCTGACCCCTTTCTCTATTACTGTTTGGTAAAGTTTAAAATTAGAGGAATATAAAATTCTTACCTTTTTTTTTTAATTTCTCCTACATTTTAAATAAATGGTTATTTACAATTGTTTATTGGACAAGAATGGTTATTTATATATTAAATATATGTTAGAAATGTTCCTCCACTACGAATCATTTGTGCACTTAAAATTCATTACAAATATTAAATATCATCTTTAATTGTTCTTTTTATTAACAATAGTGATACTAATACTTTTGTGGTACTATAACATATATTTGAAAAACGTGTTTACTGAGTAAAACTCACTTAATATTTTATATCAATATTTAAATTTTAGTCAAAATAGTTGTGTTTTAAATAGTATTTGAGTTAAATGATTGTGTATCTAAATAATAATTATTCTTTTTATTAACAATAGTAATACTAATAATTTTGTGGTACTATAACATATATTTGAAAAACGTGTTTACTGAGTAAAACTCACTTAATATTTTATATCACATAACTCTGCTGCATTTTAAATAATACTTTAAATTATTTAGTTACGCGTGTTTTGTTGTTTCAAATAATATTTAAATTTTAGTCAAAATACCTGTGTTTTAAATAGTAATTGAGTTGAATGATTGTGTATCTAAATAATAATTATATTATCTTAGTTTGACGTGTTTTGTTGTTTTAAATAATATTTAAAATGTTGATCAAAAGTATTTGTGTTTTAAATAATATTTAAATTAAATGATTGTGTATCTAAATAATAATTATATTATTATTGATTTGTAATCTTTTTCTTTGTAATCTTTTTTTTATTGATTTGTAATGGCTATCATGAGTAGCTAAATTTTTCATTTTTGGGATTGAATGTAATATTTTGAACTCATTCGTATTTTGGTAATTTTTATTTATAATATTTAGTTTCTATTCAATTGGTATTTTTATCTTACGCTTAATGCTAGATTTTATCTTATCAATAAAGTCTTAGATTTTGATTCTTGAATTTAAATTAGAAGTACTTTTGAGTTTTTGACCTAGATAAAAATACTCAATATATTGGAATACTAGGGATAGGTTTCAGTGGTGTATTGATTGCTTATAACATTTGTTTTTAATGCTGGGTAATTTACTAAATAAATGATGGATCAGTGTTTAGGAAATTTTCTTATAAATTTCATATCAGAGGAATCAGTGTGAATGATTTTTATATGTCATCAATAATAAATAGTTACGAATATTGTATGTTCTTATCAAATCCAAAATATATGAATGAGGGAGATAAATGAAGTTCAATCCCAGAATCCTTCTAGATCTTGCAACTCCTCTTTATAATTGTTACTTATTCTTTAATTGTCGTAATTGCTTTTTAATTCAAATTATAATCAAACCATCTTGAACTTTTATTTGGTTAATGAGTCCTGAATTTGAGATTTAATAGAAAAATTGATATATGTGGGATCAACATCCTTACTTTATAAATCTATATTACTTTTGACTTGACTTGGTACACTTATCGAAATAGGTCAACAACGCTTCGTTAAAACATTCAATGTTCTTAATTCCCAAACCACAAACTTCAATTGGACTGCATACCTTTTTCCAATTAATCCAAGCAATCTTCATTTTTTCATAGCCCCAATCCGACAAAAACTTTGCTTGAATTCTCTTGATTTAGTTATAAACAACAACCGATGTTTTAAAAAACGAGAAGGAAAAAAATTAAACATTTTTTTATTTTAAAATAACTAGATAACATTTACTTTTAAAAATAACTAGATAATTTTTTTACTACCATGTTTACAAATTATATATATATTTATATATATATATATATATATAATTTTATTTTATTTTTATTATTTTTTATTTTTTAATTAGTCATTCATTAAATAATAAAGTTATAAAAGTTTTAAATTGTGTATATTTTAATATAATAGAAATGTGAGCAGAAGAACACGGGTTTTTAATATTTGTAAATAATAAATTTATTTTTTATAACAACTAACTGAAAGTCATTACGTCATAAAAGTCTTAACAATAAAAATTAAACCCATAATTTATATTAACATTTCATTAAACTGATATTGAAAATTACCCACGATTCTTCTTAATAAAAAATCATTTTAACCGATTAACTGAGATTTAAAAAAGCTTGCACATTTAATTTCTTGTAATAAAACCAACATAGTTGGTATATTAATTACAACTTATATTTCTTGAACAAATGACACATGTTTAAGTAGTGAAGTGTTATTCATTATTTCAGCACAATAAACAATTTCTACCCACATAATAATAAAAATTCATGGAATAAAAAGTTAAAAGTTGCTAACGTAGTGCAGCCAATACACTTTAATTTTCCAAAAAAAATATATAATTTTCAATGAAAATGAATTATCACGGGAAGAAAAGGAAAAGGATGCTGCTGCAAAGTGGTTGGTTCAACACGATAAACCCTGCTCTTGATTTCACCATTTCTATTTGTATCCTTACACCACCCAAATGCCCTTCATAGATCCTTCCTCCTCTTTTCTTCCACTTTCTCAGGTATCCCACTTTCTCTCACACTCATACACACTGTGATTCTTCTTTTCCTTATCATCAATTCTGCTTTTTTTTTCCCTTGCTGTATCGTTTACCACTTCATTCGTCATTACGATTCTATGCATGTGTTCTTCTCTCAGGTTATCGCCCTGAGCTTGCACGTTTTTGGTAATTTGATTCTACTAATTGGCTTTGCTATGCGGTTATTCAATTGTTCCCCATTTTGTGTATTGTTATGAGTGCGTGTCAGTGCATGATGTGTTACATTTCTACATTTTATTAATTTTTGAAATGCAATTAAACAAGGTTAACCAGAGAGTCAATGGAGGGTGCTGCAAGAAGAGGGTATGAAATTGAGAGTTTGAATAAGATGAAAACAGAAGGAGTAGGAGAAAAAGATGGGAAAACATCAAGATGTTTCTGTTTTTGGAAGTTTTGGATATAAATTTTAAAAGTTGATAGATTTTGGATGGAAACTTGATTGCCGAGTAGTATGAAATTATTTAAAAAAAAAAAAAAAAAACATTTTTTTGAAACCAATAGGTGAGAAGGAACTCAAACTGGCTCTAACATTTCTGTTTATTTATTTTAGGAACTGGTATTTGGTGAAAGAATTCTGGGTGAATTGCAAGTTTGAATTTTTCCTCCATACATTTACTTACATATCCCAACTTTGAAGTTTGATACTAAAAAGATAAAAATGGCCACTTGTGTGTCAACAATTGTTGCACCTTCTAATACTAGAAATCCAGCAAGGGTGTTTACTGTTGGAGGAAGAAATCTGAGGGGGAATTACCCTGGGAGAGCTCGTTGCATGAAAATGTATGACCGCAGGAATGGATTTTCTTGTGGCATCCATATGTCGGGTTTACTTCAAGTTAAGTGTTTAGCCAATTCTCACGGTGTCAGTCCATATGATAGCCAAGGACCTTTTCTTGATTTACATCCTGAGGTGTCAATGCTTAGAGGAGAAGGGAACAGTACACTAAACAGCCCAAGAAAGGATGGCTCACGTGAGGATTTATCTGAGAGCCTAGGAGCTCTGCCTATTCAAAGTGATTACAATGAAGCAAAGATCAAAGTTATTGGCGTTGGAGGAGGTGGTTCAAATGCAGTTAATCGCATGATAGAGAGTTCGATGCATGGTGTGGAGTTTTGGATTGTTAATACTGATGTTCAAGCCATGAGAATGTCACCTGTGTATCCCGAGAACCGTTTGCAAATTGGTCAAGAGCTTACACGAGGTCTTGGCGCTGGTGGTAACCCTGAGACCGGAATGAATGCTGCTAAAGAAAGCAGAGAGTCTATAGAAGAGGCAGTCTATGGAGCCGATATGGTCTTTGTTACAGTATGTTCAACTACTTTTCTTTTCTTTTTATCCAATTTTAGCTTCTGCAAATTGAAATTGTAATTGTGTATGAATTGTCTTTTTAGTACTGGTCTAACTGTTATTCTTATAATCTTGAATTTAATTTTACTTGGTAATCTATAATATCAAGTACAAACTTGGTTGTTTGAGATATCTGTTTTAAAAGGATTGGGTGGGGTTTATAAAAAAGTATATACTATTCTAGTTTCTAATGATTAGTTCCTTGAGATAAGGAACCTGCGGTTCTTGATATTTACAGTTTGAAATCTTATATGTAAATTTTCAAAATCTGGAACAGGCATGCTTTTAGTTCCTTAAATTGTTCTTTATTGGTATATTTCGCTAAGCTTGGAAATTGAAATTAACTTGTACAGGCTGGAATGGGTGGTGGAACTGGCACAGGTGGAGCTCCAATTATTGCTGGTATAGCAAAGTCAATGGGTGTACTGACGGTTGGTATTGTCACCACCCCTTTCTCATTTGAAGGAAGAAAGAGAGCTATTCAAGCCCAAGAAGGAATTACTGCCTTGAGAGATAATGTGGACACACTTATAGTTATTCCAAATGACAAGCTACTAACGGCAGTTTCTCAGTCTACCCCTGTAAGTGAAGCATTCAATCTGGCTGATGATATTCTTCGACAGGGTGTTCGCGGCATATCTGATATTATTACGGTATGAAATATTGTCAGTTATCTTTGAACACTAACACTTGCATTGCTATTTTCCTTCAATTTTTTTGTTCCTATAAAAAATTGATTGTAAAGAAGTAAAAGCGGAAGGGTGAATGAAAAGGGTACATTGCAACCTTATAGTTTGTTGTGCTGACATCTGTTTTGTAATCTTGAAGGCTTGAATATGACATTGGACACCGATAAGATACAACAAGGTCATGAGAAATATGATAAATTTTAAAAATCACTGTTTATGTCTACTATGCAACTATAATACATCTAAAATTAACATAAAATTCGTGTCTTAAATCAATGTTATAAAATCATGCACAGGTCAGTGTACACGTAATAAAATTGTCCAATTTATCTAATTATGTAATATTTTCATGTGTTGGTATAGAAGTTTAAAAATATAAGTAAAATGCAGCTAGGAGTATTCAAGTGCTCATGAAGTGTCTGACATGGATACATGTTTAACATGAATATGACATGACATGACTTCTATTTGAAGTATTTGTTACCCTGTTTATGACTACAGGGCACGAAGTTGTTTGACAGGTTGATTTAAAATTGTCAGAACTCAGACAATTATTTATTTTATTTTTTTGCATGAAATAATATGTTGATAAAACATGAACTGGCCATCCCACTGGTGGATTGTTCTGATCATATATTGGGTCTGTTTGTTTGTGCTTAAAAAAAGTGATTGTAAAAAAGCAGAAAACTGTTTTTTCAGAAGCAACTAAAACAGAATAGTTTTCTGCTTCTGCCTTTTCAAATAAGTTTATCCAAACTTATAAAAATTGTTAGTAAGTGATTATTTTTTTTTTTTAAAAATGTATTTTTTTCTTAAAAAAAGGTTTAAACAAGCAGACCTATTATTGATTCATTGCCCATGGTTTAAAATTGATTATATGTTTCTGTAAAATCATTAATATTAATTGCTTTTACTAAATTATTGCAGATACCAGGGTTGGTGAATGTAGATTTTGCTGATGTTCGAGCTATCATGGCCAACGCTGGTTCTTCACTAATGGGGATAGGAACTGCAACTGGTATGTATGGAAACTACAATGTAGCCTCCAAGTCTTGAACTTCTATTGAATCATAATCATGCAATGATTGTTATCTGAAGAAGCTCTTGATCCTCTGTTTTGCTTGCAAAAGGATTGTGTAATAACTCGAACCTTCATATGTTCGATGGTTGTGTGTTAGCTTTTCAGCATGCATGCCAAAAGGAAAGCATTTATTCAAATGATGTTATTTGAGGCATAGCTCGCATTGCCTTTCAAGTTATAACTATTTTTTCTATATATACCTGACAAGCATTTTGAAGGGTACAAAATACTAAGCCAGTGATTCAGTTTTAACTAGGAACTACTAAAGTCAAGTACTACGTAGTTTTACAAGCCCAAACCCATTATGCAAAAACTAGTGTAATATTACTAACCTATATAAATTAAGAAAAACCAGAAAATAATTCTGTTAGGTAAAACCCCATTAGCAGTTAGTTACAATAGGTTAGTAGTTACCTATCTGTCAGTTATATTAGTGAGTTAGTTATGTGAGATGGTTTGGTTAAGGCACCTTACCAATAAATAAATACGAGCATTGAGGGGGAGGGATATATCTTGTCATTTTGTAAGAGAATTGGGGCCCCTTGGGCATTGGTAGGTGCAGATCCACGAAGTTCTGCATCTTAAACAGATTTCCTTCTGCAATTCTATTGTTCTTTAATTTTTCTTTACCTGCTCCTTACAAGTTTCTAAGGCTGCTTCCTCATTTATATGACTAATTGATTTCACAGTATATTCTATGATAATATAAGTATGTTCTGAAGATATGTTAGATATTCTAAAGTACTCTGAACGTATCCTTACATTATGCTGTAATGGTTAATAGAATACAATTTTTTAACCTTTTCTACACCACTCTGTTTTTCCTTTATTTAATATTGAAATGTAACGGCATTGTGTTTTGATTAGCCTCCTTTCTGTCATTTTATTGGCCATGAATTGAGTGCATTCTAATATTTTGCTTCCTATATTATTGAAATTTATTATGTAACTTCTTTTGTGTTTAAGGAAAATCAAGGGCAAGAGATGCTGCGTTAAATGCCATTCAGTCACCTTTGCTGGATATTGGTATAGAGAGGGCAACTGGAATTGTTTGGAACATAACTGGTGGGACTGATCTGACCTTGTTTGAGGTGGATACCTATCCCTTTGTCTCTTAATATTCCCATAAATCAATCCGCCCATCTTGTTACTGTAATTACATAATTTTTCTTTCCATTGATATTTTAAAAACTTGGATTTTTAATTGAGCTAATACTTGTTGGAGGAATACTTGGCCTTCATGATATGCTGTCTATTGAATTCATCATGCTCTTGCAGGCTGCTATGCGAATGGTACCGTTTTGTATGTTATGGCTTTTAATTTGATGATTTACAGGTAAACGCAGCAGCAGAGGTTATATATGATCTTGTGGACCCTACTGCTAACTTAATATTTGGAGCAGTAATAGATCCATCACTCACTGGTCAAGTAAGTTAAATTGTGTAAATCTGTAACATTAATCATATGAAGTTGTAAATGATATGCAGTGATTCCACTAGAAACGAAGTTGTTAGGAACCAAGAATAGAAAAGAAAAAGCAAAGAAAGACTTCTATTGAATAAATGAAAACAACAAAAAATAGGAGAACACTCTCTCCCCCAAGGGTTTCCCCTTCACAAAGAGCTAATGCTCAATCTACAAAATTAACGTCCTTTCCTCTCATAATCTACCCTTCCCGAAAGCATTGTGATACTTTCCTGCCATAGGAAGGGAACCCACTGGCTACTGCATGCAAATTCGGGTCTGGAGGCTAGGGTGGGGGTCAGGATGAGGCTGGATTTTGTATGACGGCCTCTGAACCTTTCTTCTGTGTTGGCTCCATTTCCAAGTTGTCATTCATAGATGCAATGAAGTTTAATGCTGAAGGGTCACTAGTAAGTTGAAATTCGAAGATTCCAATTCCCTTAATTTCCTTCAAGGCAATCTTTGTTTCTCTTGCTAATCTCACTTTATTTTTTGTTTCTTCTCCATTACAAATTGCGTGATTCTTGATTACTGAACCTTCTCTGCTTCTACTTTCTGATTTCAAAATACCATCACATTTGAAACTATCACTCTTTGAATCAATTTCCTCTTCTATGCTTCCATCAAAGGTGGATAGTTCCACCTCTCTTGTCCAAGAACTCGCTTCCACTTCAATGCATTTTGACCCACTTTCCTCGATGCTATTTTTGCCTTGTCAGTCACATGTGGATCACCCTCTTCATTCAATATTTTGTGCAGCATATGTTTCAGCTCTAAAATGTTGGTCATCTCTTTCAAGAACACTGTGAGGGGTCTTCCCATATAGCCTGTGCTTCGTTTTCCGTTATCGTGGCCTCTTGAGATACAAACTTGAATTTGGATGTGATTAAAAATCAGTGAGACCAAAGTTCAGCTGATGTATATTTTATACATATGAAAAAGGAAGAGAGTACATTATAAGGAAAAAAATATATCCTATAACAATCAACCCTTAGAGTACATACACCCAAAAAGCAGTTCGATGAAAGCTGCACAATACAATAGCACTCCTAATTTTAACAAAACCAAAGCAATGCCATTCTGTCCATGCTTATGAATGCATATTGCAGGTTATGAAATGAATAAATTCCTTGCACCTCAGATTTTCTTAGCCCTTGCAATCCAACCAATTGGATCTGCCCCCACAAACGCTGGCAGCTTCCCCACAGCCCAAATTTGTGCTTCCTCCATCTCTAACGTTTGTTCTCCCTTGAACATCTAGTAGGTCTGACCAAGTTGTTAGGAACCAAGAATTGAAAAGAAAAAGAAACAGATTTTTATTGAATAGAATGAGAAGAAGAAATAGGAGAACACTCTCCTCTAAGGGTTTTTTCCCTTCACAAAGAGCTAATACTCAGTCTACAAAATTAACATGCTCTCCTCTCCTTGTTCCCCTGCTTATATCTAACATTTCGAGTAACTAACTCATTAATATTCTAATTCTTCTTAACTAAGTTCTGTTTTCCTTTTATCCTAAAAGAATTGTTCCTCATACCCCACTCCTCGGTAATGTGCATCATTAGAAGCATATATACAACCATTGTTCCTTGATATAAAAATTAGTTTGATGCAATACCATACGTAATTCATAGCTAATTTGAGAAAAGGTTTTACTGTAAGTTGTCCTTTTAAGGGTATAGAGAGACTGATTAGCAATCAATTTGAATTTCTAAAATTTTAGTATGATCCTTCCATTACATTGTGTTAATTTCACTAAGTGCATGACCATTAGTTTAAAAAAAAAATCACTCAACACTATTGACCACAAATATTAAGTCTTCAAAAAATAAGAAAGTGTCTACTTTTACATTGTGGACCACGAAATTTGAATAATATTCGGAGAAAAAAACTAAAAATAATATATGGCTTGTGTGTATAAGTTGGTCAACTTTAAATCACCACACGTACCATGTTAATTGCGTTATATAAAAGAAGTTTTTCTCTTTCTATATGGGGTTCAAGAATATGTTTTATTCTCCTAACATAATTGTTTATATATTAGATCAGATTTCAGTGGTGAAAAAGATTAATAATTTTGGGTAGTTAATAATTTTCATAGTATGGAAGATAATGGATTTATACTCAATTTGCCTCCACTGTATCTGTATATAAAACGTTAAAGTTTGCAAAATGTAGATATAAGTTATTGTACTGCATTTGAGATTCTGTCCTTTGTAATTCAGTTTCTACCACTCAAATGCCCATTTCTTAATACAAGCTATTAATCTTTGTTGATGTACGGTGAAATTGTCCAGAGATTGTTTGTGTTGAATGCTCTTCAAACTAGCGTTTCTTTAACTTAGTTTAATATTTGAACATATAATACGATCATTGTATTGAATCATGAAATTTGGTTTCATACAGGTGAGCATAACATTGATTGCAACTGGATTCAAGCGTCAAGAGGAGAGTGAAGGGAGGCCCCTGCAGGTAAGGATCAACTGTTTCCCCTACCCTTTTTCCTGTCATGCATACATGTAATTCTGGTTTTCTTCTGATCACAGGCGACTCAACATGCTCAGGCAGATTCAAGCTTCGGCATTAACCGGCGATCTTCCTCTTTCAGTGACGGTGGTTTGTTTGAGATACCTGAATTCCTAAAGAAGAAAGGAGGTTCACGATATCCAAGGGCTTGATATCTTCTCCTAATTTCTTTAATCCCCTTGCTTGCACACAACATTGGTCTAGGTACTAGGTCCGTGTCTTGTCCTTTTTTTTAGTCAGAGTTGATACCGTTGTTCATGAAAGTTAATTACTTTCCACTTTCCATGAATGCTTTTCTTGGCATATTTCATTGAATTCATTAGCTTGTACAAAGAATGTTTCTAGCTGAGAGGTTCAACTTCTTATAGTAATCTGGCTTTTTATAGAAAATTAAAAATTGGCATCCAAGTAATTATATTTTGTTATATATATATATATATTTGTCGTAGATAATTCACTTAGTGTTCTATGTTAGTTAGGTAGTTAGTGGGTTGTTGATTGACTCCTTATAGCGGTCCTCTAAATAATAATGATATATTGGGTTAAATGTGTCTGAAATGTAAAATTTCAGATTCAGTCACCATATTCCTTGTTCTCTTTCATTTTTCTTTGTTCTTATGAGTATGTTTAGGAAGTTCTAACAAGTGATATTTAGAATTATTTTGATTGAGGATCTATTCAAACTTCCTTTCATAGTCAATTTTATCATTCATATCTATCACAGGATAATGAAATTTTCCTTATCATTTAATTTATTAATAATTTTTAACGTATCCATTATACTATCTTCGTACTTATTTATAAGAAAAAAAATATACTTTTTTAAAATATAATTAATTTTAATTACTTTTACTTTATTCATTTTATTAATATTTTTTAGAATACATTAATTTTAGTTAATGTCTCAATGTTAGTTACGTACTTTTTTATTTAAAAAGAAAATACAGGTAAGAAAAATATTAATTTTTAAACAGTTAATTTTTTTTAATATCTGTGAGTTTATTTTTTTATATAAATAAGATAGGACATAATACATGAAAAACAAAGCATTTAATATATCAATTTAATTTTTTTTTTTGCCTTTCCTACTTTTAGAGGAAACTGGAACCAGTCATGTTATCTAGTCGACGTAGGTAGGGTATTGGAGAAGACAAGCACGTGCAATGTATGGTCACTAAACGTCTTGATTATGTTAAACATACCATCAACTCAGACACAAACAAAGGGGTTGCATCACCTTCTCCTTCTTGACGTGACCCATTATTGTATCCTCTCAACTATTTATTGTTAAAACAATATAAAGATGTTACTTTTACTCACTTTTCTTTTTATTGGTGTACTGTGTGTGCGCATTGGTATTAACTGTGGAACTTTTTTCCACACTAAACAATATAATTTTTTTTTTCTTAATTTATTTACTTTATTATATCTTTCACTGTAAGAGAATACAATTGTTGTACTGTAATCCGATTTTTGAATTTAAATAGTAAAGATGGTTTTTCATTTGTTAGGTGAAAATTGGCTTTCGGCGAGAGTGATTTTAATTTTTTTTAATTTAATATATTTTAAAATAATAATAATAATAGCAACAAATAAATATAAATTTTAAAAATCAAATGTATTTATCTAATAAATTTCTTAAATTTTTAAATAAAATAATTTTCCTTTGTCTACCACAATAATCTCAAAATCTTATCACACAAACTTTAAACTCTAAATGAGCTCAAGTTATTTCAGATCAATACAATTTTGAAAAGATTTTCTATTATGTATGTATTAGTGTTTTAGAGAGTTTGAATTAAAAATAGTCTAACCAATGATAAGTTAATATTCATCCAACTAATAAGTTAATATTCATCCAACTATAGAAGAGGAACATTTAATACATACATGAAGAAAATTTAATTCACTCTATGTTTAAGATGTCTAAACATGAAAAAAAGACTTTCAAAGAAGCCTCAAGTTGTTTAACAAGCATAAAATGATTTGCAACTATTCCTTTTTTTCAACTTTGTAAGGTTATCTTTCAAGAAGAAAATAAATCAAATAAAATTGTAAAGTGTTAAAATATTGTTAACATATTTTTTATCTTAAAAGTTCTCTAAGAACTTGTTGTATTCATTAGCAAAATAAAATATTTAAACTTTGTAAACATCAAAAGACGTTATTATTTTCTAGTGAACAATCTTATAATTTTTGAAATCACTTCTTAAATAATCATTTGTCTTAGAGTAGTTATTTGTTAAAGAATACACATTTGAGTTAATTAAAAGTGATATGTTTCAAAATAATATTAAGTATTTAAAAACTACTTAACGTGTTAGGTTAAAGTGACTACTTTTCAAAATAAGTTAACTAAGAATGGTTAGCAATGTGATAAATCCTATTATATTAATATTGAATTATAATTATAAATTACTTCAACATAAATTACCAGTCTAGAATGTTGTCATGAATGTGCTATTTTTGTAGTACTGGAAAGTGGACAACTAAAATCTTATCATATTAATATTGAATTATAATTATATATTATTCTAGAATAAATATATTTGATATAAGAAGTCAATCAAACCTAGGCTCTATTCATTTATCAAATAAATTTGAAAAGTTATATTTTTAAATTTTTTTTATTATAAATAGAAAAATGGCTTTATTATTTTTGAATGTATGCTTGGATTGAATTTTAGAGTAAGGTCAAATTATTAATTATAAGAATTTAAATTCATACATGAATTAATGGTTTATAGATCTTCAATGTTGTTATTAAATTATCTTGTACTTAAAAATATTAATTCTTATATTAATTATCATGTCTGCCATAATGGTTGCAAAATCATATGATACATAATCTCTTAAGAGATGAGTTAAAGATGTTTTCCAACTAGTTGGCGATGTTTGTTTTGTCAAATTTGAAAAAGATTTTTTGTTTCTTTTTACCAATTAGTACTTTATAGAGTTTGGGGTAAAAACACTAACTAATGCCTGATAAGTTTATCTATGGAGATGTTGCTTCAAGAAGAATATATCATTTAATGCATGCATGAGGAGCATTTAATCCACCATGCATGCACGAAGAGCATTTAATCTACCCTTTAGTTCAAGATGAAGAAGACATTCAAACAAGTCTCAACTAGCAAGTAGAAAATGATTTGCAACAACTCTTTTTCTTCAACTCGTATAAAGCTATATTTCAAGTAGAATAGAAACCAAGTCAAATTTATAAAGTGCTAAAACGCTTTTAAAATATTTTGTGCCGTAAAAGTGTTGTAATAACATTGTTGTGTTCATTAAAAAAATAGAATAAAGAGTTTAGTTCTTGTAAATATCGAAAAAACAATATCCTTATCAAGTGAGAAAAATAGAATAGAGAGTTTAATTCTTGTAAACTTTGAAAAAACGATATACTTATCTAGTGAGCAATCCTATGATCTTTTACATCACTTATTAGATAATCATTTGTCATAACTAAGAGTAGTTGTTAAAGAATACTCGTTGGATTAACTAGAAGTAGCTATATTTCAAAACAATACTCAAGTTTTTAATTAAAAATGACTAATTATTTAAAGAATAAATGACATGTTAAGTAAAAATGATTATTTTTCAAAATAATACTCGTAGAAATTAACCATGAATGATTATAAATGCAACAAATCCTATTTAATATTAAATTATAATTATAAATTACTTTAGAGTAAATTACAGTTTAGAAGGTTGCCATGAATGTGCTTCTTTACAGTATTTTTATAGTTCCGGAAATTGGAAACTAAAATCCTATTATATATTAATGTTGAATTATAATTATAAATTACTTTAGAATAAATAAATATATCTTATATAAGAAGTCAATCAAACCTAGCTCTATTTATTTATCAAATAAATTTGAAAAGTTATATTCTCTTAACTTTTTTATTTTATTATGAGTAAAAAATTTAGCTTTGTTATTTTTGAATGTATGTTTGGATTGATTTTTAGGTCAAATTATTAATTATAAGAATTTAACTTCATACATTAATTAATGTTATATAGATCTTCAATGTTATTATTAAATCATCTTGTATTTGAAAATATTCATTAATTATTTACAAGTAATATTTAAATGTTTTTTTTCATGGATTGATATCAAAATTAAACTCTAATCATAAATGATCTTACGTATTATTCTTCAAGCTGTTATTTGGTTATCAGTATATTTATCACAGTTACTTTATTCATCCATATACAATATATTCAACTTTGATGAGTACAAGACCTATGATTATTTTTGACAAGAATACTAAGTCAAGAAGTAATATAGAGAAATAAGTACAAGTGTTGAATCTATAGGAAATGGTATTAATCGAGTTTCAGTTAGTGGAGTAAGCTAGTGGAGTACTGGGTTGTGTAAAAATGAACAGTAAAACAGAGTATAAACGCAGTAATGGGGAAGCTATCTTGGGATTGAACTCATTAACTCAACTATTTGTATTCTTAACCATAAATCATTAATAACACGTTTATCATATGACTTTGCACAAATTAGATTCATTCAACCTGATTCCTCGTGATTAGAAATTCATAGGTTCTCTTTCATGATACTCTTATTCCCAGCTTTCATGGAAGGTTAACCCGCATTAAGTACAGTTGTTTCACGCAACTATTACAATATAACCCATTCCTGGTATTGCATTGTAATGGGTACTCTCAACGATTTTCAAACCTCAAAACTACTTTCCAGTTAATTTCAAGATTTTTAGTTTAAGAAACAATTGCGCAAATGATTCAAGCATTAAGTACACACAGAGAATACAGTCTAAACAACTCATGCATTATCAAGATGAACAACAAGATTACAAAGTGTGAGGAAATTACATTCAATCCCAAAATAGATGAAAGTTAGTTACACATGACAGCCATGAATACAAGAGAAATTCTTTTGCAGGGCACTGTTCTTCACTGTAGCCGCCAGCCAGCTCTCTTTCCAATGAAGATTCTTTCCTCATTTATACCTCTTGCCAATTTTAGGTTATTGTGCTAGTAAGCCTTTAGTGACTTCTAGCTCAATCTGAAATTGACGCTTAAACAATTTGTTATTAAGAGTACTCTTCTTGTCTTTTGTATTTCTTTCACAACTGCATTGTCTTTCATTTCGAACTCATCTTCTTCTCTAATTCATCTCAAATCCTCTTCAAATTCTTTTCCTTCTCCATCTCGCTATGCAGTAATAATACATTCTCCATTAATTACAAGACAAAATATGAACATTAAATATTTATTCTCAACGTTAAAGACATTAAATCATCTAGAAATTATAGTTAAAAACATTAAAATACAGCCTTGTATCAAATACTCACCAAAAATAATCATAAGTGATATATATATCTTTTGATTTTTACTTGAACATGTAATAAGCACACTGCCCTACCAAAATCAAATCCTGCATCCTCATTGATTGAATTGAAAGGCAAGAGTAGTCTTCAACACTGTTTCACAATCAACATCAACCTCACAATCCTTCAAAAAAATCCATCCAAGGAATCGGTCACCCCCTTCCACTCCATTTCTTTTTCATTTTCCTGTTTAGTTTTTTCTCCTTTGGTCAATTTCTGTATTTTTCAAGCAATAACTAGCTACACCAAGCCACACATTATTCGAATCCCACCATAAAAAAGACACGTACCTTTGTCACTTACCATACAAATGAAGAGTCTCCAAGTGGGTGACGTGTGAACCGATTTCCCACCCATTACATTGCTTTTTTTCACCCACCATTCCCCAAAATCTTCTTTCCACACAAGATTGCAATACACAAACTACGAACACCGCCATTATCACCACAGCCATAGCACACAGAATCACCAAAACACTCTCTTACATTGTATGTGCCATGTCCCTTTTCTGCATGAAAGAGAAAACCCTTCTAATGTCTCACCAGCCTTCTTACCCTACTCAATCTGACAACAACCAGATTCCTCCTCCTCAGCCATCAAAACTGAAGAAACCCCACCACCCCAAAGACAGGAAAATGGGCCAAGAACACCAAGAGAAGAGTGACAAAACTTGTAAACCCCACCAAAACAAGGTGGAAACTGCATTGGACAGTGATACTGAAGGAAAAAGCGTTGAAGGTGAAGCTAGTGGCCGTGAGAGGTTGAAGAGACATAGAGTTGAAGTTTCTGGGAGGGTTTGGATTCCTGAGATATGGGGACAAGAGGATCTCTTGAAGGATTGGATTGACTGCACAGCATTCGATGCTCCTTTGGTTCCAAGCAGAATAGTGATGGCACGAACGGCTTTGGTGGAAGAAGGTCGAAGGGCCACATCGGGTGGGTTAAGAGTCGAGAACAGGTGTTGAATTCTTGGTTTATATAATTGGATTATTCAGTTCATTCAGTGACAAGAACCATCTATTGTTATTGGTTGTGCTATGAATGTTTTGTTAATCCTTGATCCATATGATGTTTGTATTATCCCTTTTGTTTTGGATATGTAAACATTATTACATCCTGCGTTTTTTTGTTTTGGAAAAAGGTTTGATAATACATTACAAAAGTTAAATTCTAAAGCCAGTTCCAAAATCCAGAACCTTAAACTAGTGTACAAAGTCACTTTAGTTCAGTTATAATTCACCTGTTACTTGTTTTTTTTCAATTGTTGTCTCTTTTTCTGAATATATATCTTTAGCTTCTACAGTTTTGTTACCTTCTGTATTTTTTCGACATTTTCTTATTCGTCATAGATAATACTTACCAAGTTTCGTTTTTGTTTATTTATTTATTCCCATCAAATTAAATGCTAGACTAATTAATAAGTTCTTCATGAGCTGTTCTTTCCCACAAAATTTGATTGTGAATGTTTTAAAGATTCCTGTGCTTAATAAAAGATGTCTATATATAACCTTCTCGGTTCAAACATTGACAATTGATTTTCGTATCATTCTGATTTCGCTAATGGATGGATTCAAGTCATACAGCGGCGATTTAAGAATATATAAGCAAACTCATATTTAATTAAATTCAACCTGAAATTAGTCTGTTTAAATTTATAATTAGAAAATCTTTACATTAGATTTTCATCAGATTAGATCATAGGAAAGACCGACATTATCTTTACATCAGATTTACATGTGATGGACAAAACATTTTTCATCCGTTATGTTAAACCAAGTAAAAATAAGACAAATCTACACTAGATGTATCAAGAACAACATATATGGCAGGTGATTTATGACAATAACCAATGATTTATGTCAGGTGCTTGTTAATTTAAGTCATCTGAACTCAGTCATTCTCAATAAAAGGCAAAGGAGAAACAATATTGTTGATGTCAAAGACAAACCTTCAATAGAAGATTGGTAATATATGAAAGCTCCTTACTTCAGTGAGGGATTATAAGAGTTGGCAAATCCTTGGTGGCTTGAAATCTTAACAAAATAATTTCCTAAAGGCATAATGTTTCTAAGTTACGTTGTAAACATTCATTTCATAAGGCTATAATATATTTCTAAGGTGGTTTAGGCTACCTTCCATAAACAAGCTATGGATGACTATATCATTAATATACATTATAACAAATTCTAAGAAAATAATTTCATTAAAGACATAATGTTTCTAAGTCGACATTTAAACATTCTTTTATAAGACTATAGTACATTTCTAAGGTGGTTTAGGTGAATTTTCATAAACAAATTATGTATGATTATATCATCAAAATACATTGTCACAAACTTACTTATGTATGATCTAAGCACATGTACTAAGTGTATTTGTTAAAATAAAAAATATAAATATTCATTTATATAAATATTATTTTATTTTAAATGTTGTTATCTATTCATTTTCTTTCTTAATTCTTATTTGATTTTAACCGCTCTTTAAATTATTAATTTTTTTAAATAAATCTATGAAATTCATCTATCATATTATTTAATCGGAAGAATTGATATCTATATACATATTCATCATTTGTCATCTTTTATAAGGACAAGTATCACAAATATAAAACATAAGTTCATGCTTTATTTAACTCATCCTTTTTTTTCATGAGTGCCTCAACTTGAGCTTGGAATCTCATGCACTCCTCTAAGTAGGGCTATTATATAGTGTTGAGTTTGGAATTAACTTCACTTCATATTTTATCTTTAATCATAATCCATATGATGGATCTTTAAAAAATTCTTAAAAGTTTCCAAATTATTTTTTTAAAAATTATGGTATTAATCATAATTTCTCAACAAGGACACAACAAAATGATTTCGCAAAAACAAAAAATAAACTTTTATAAGAAATTACTTAAATAATGCTTAATGCAAATTCATCTCCTAAACAAGTTTAGACAAAAATAATTAATACAACATGCTATTTACAAAAGATAGATTTATATTAAATTATTGATTAAAAAGATTCTTTATTAATTCAAAGATTCTTTATTAACTCAAAGAAGAGAAAAACATAATATTTATATTTTGGATTGTGTAGTTCACATACCATTTTCAAGTTTTAAATTGCTCCATTTTAAAAACTTCTAAATTATATAATCTAAAATAAAATAGAGCAAGCATCAATATATTAAAAAGAACAAAAAAAAAATCTACCAATATTTAGTAAATGAGTTAGCCACCTTCAAACTTTACAAAACATTATATTCAAGTAACTGCTTTACTAAAACTTTTGATATTCAAAATAGAAAAAAAAAAAAACTATTGAATTGCAGCAAAACCAATGGAGAAAAAGCAAGAAAAACATTCATACACATATAATCACAAATAGGTAATTTGAAAAATATTCATAAAGATGCATAGGAAAATTGCCCTCCTAAATTTTGATGAAGAAAAAAAAAAACTAAAGTGACAAATTTGGTCCAACCGTTGAGAACACACCCGCCTGTTACATAATTTTGCCAGGTCAGAAACCTGCCCAAAACCACACGAAATCCAAAATTATTAATTTAATTTCTCTATGAATCATGTGTAGATCAATCACCATGTTCCACTATGACAATTTTTTTTTGGGTAGAAGTAACAGAATCCCGCGACTAAATTTTATTATTATTATTAAAAAAACCATTTACCAGAGATGAAAAAGTGGGAGTGAAATATGGTTGAACATGTTGGCCACAGGATGCTAGAGTGGACAGAAAAAAGTCCTAGTGTGTACTTTGTATGGACAATCCGCTATGGATATTTTGCTTCGAGAGCTTCTGAATCTGCCAACTCTGCTTCAGGACCACTTGTGAACTACCTTCTCTCTCTGTCATCAACCATTGGCCAATCATATACCATCAAAGCCACAACATTTACCCAACACAAAAACCACAAGGTTGGTTTTTTTTGGAGGAACCTGTGTGAAGTTTACCTTTTTCGAACTCAAAGTCATGACTATGGCTGCAGCTTTGAGTTTCTCCCAATTCCCCGTTTCTGGGTATGTTTGCTTCCCCAAAAGGAGACTACCCAGTAGAAGCTTTTACGTACGAGCCATGTCTGAAACCTCTTCTTCCACTTCTGTGAGTAGCAAACCAGAAGAACCAACCTCCGGTTCTTCTTCAGCTTCATCCTCGTCGGTCACAATTGCTCCTCCCCCCAACTTCAAGCCCCCTGAGCCTAAACGCTTTGCTATCAGGCCTGACAAGACCGTTGAAGTGCTTGGAGCTTTTCTTCCTTTCCTCTTTCGCTTTGGCACTGGAGGTTTCCTTTCTGGGTAAACCATATAGTACGCCTTTTCCTCATATTTGTCTCTCTTTTGCAATTTTCTGTTTTGCCTTAGGGTACCTTGATTCTAAGACCTTGTTTGTTTTCTGGTTTTCTGTTATCTAAAACTTGTTTGCTTGCTGGCTCCCTCACAAGATTTCAAAGTGTTTGCCCCATGAGCCTTTATCTTATTTCGAAAGATTTATCTCAACTTCAAGAAGGGAATGAAAACACATCCTCAACTGATTCTTTTTTTTTTTTTTTTTTTTTAAATAGTTTTTTTTTTTTTTTTTTTTTTTTAAATAGTTGTTTTGGATTAAAGCAAAAAAGGGAAGAAGTGATTCAAATAAGTCCTTAGTCTTTTGGGTTGTGACACTGGGAATTCGAAGCTGATTTTCTCTTTAATTCCTAGTCCGTATCTGGTTTGTGCATAGAATAGCTTGGTCAGAAATTTTGAAAGTAACTATATAGGAAGAGTGGTGGTAAATTAATATCAGTGGCTTGAGTTTGTTGTGTGCTTGTGTGATGTTTTTAACATAGCTAAATACAGAGAAACAGTCAGTTAAATGGCTGACAATAACTGCTGTTTCAGTAAGAAAGATTTGCGAACTGTTGGAAGGATCTGACCTGGTTGGTGTTATGTTATGGCTGTTCTGATAGAAGGATCATTATATTATTTTTAGTGACAGAAGGATCGTGATACTGTTTAAGACTTGCTGGAATTGGCTTCCCTTGAAAGATTTTATGTTTATAATGCTGTCATGAGACTGGTGCTTAAAAGTCATCAAATACATTCTATAATTAAGTATGGAACTTAATTAGGAGCTGAACCGTAAGCTGGATCAGTCATTTGAAATTATCTTCACTTCTAAAAGTATTGTATTACAAAGGGACAATTTTTGTAAGGTTTAATTATTCATTTGGTTCTTATACCCGTATAATATTAAGTTTTAGTCCTTAGATATTAGCTTTATAATCTGGTTTAGTCTAAATAATTTTGACAGCTAAGACTAAAACAGATTAAAAAGTGCATACGTTTTTTTTATTTGCAAGGTGTAAAACGATCAGTTTCAAGTGTTTTTAATTTATTGTGTATGAATGGGGCCATGAAGTAAAGTTTATTTTTGTTCAAAGCAGTAGAAGGCCATAATTAAGATGTCTTGTTTTCATTTTGGAGTTTTCCTTCCTTTAGATTGTCAAATGATCCTACTGAATGCATGAATGATTTATATATTAGACTCAATGTATAGTTGTATATATAAACAAAGCACTATCTGAAAACCTATCCAACATAATTTGTTGTGCCATTGACAGGTATTCTTTTTCAGTTGTTTCTAAGGATGAAATTCCTCCAGGCCAATATGCTTTGGAACTTAATGGTAGCATCTCATTCTCTATGTTTAGTTCTCATTATTTTGCATACCATAAGCTTTAATTATCTGGCTGACTTGCAACTGAGGCATATACAGAAAAGAAAACAAGGGTTACCTATGCGTGTCTATATGTGAAAAGATCTAAAGAATACAGAAATTTGGCTCGTTTTCCCACAAATTTTTGCTACAACAATACTTATTTGTGTGTGAAAAAATCTAAAGAAAGATCTCTGTAACCATCTTACAAGTAAAGAAATATTATCTGATAGTTAAATATTACATATCTCTTAAGAGGCAGTGCTTATAAAGTTCACAAATAAAATTACACACATGTATCTTGCATGCTTTGACTGAAAGATTTTGTTTTTAGTGATAGTATCTTTGCACTTTTAAAATGAGTGGAGTAAATTTTAACTTGGTGAGGAGAGTATGTCACATGGCTTTCAGACCTATGAAATGGGGTAAAAATGAGACTTGGGGCACAGGAAAAAAACTATTAAAGGTGAATGATATGACCGAAAATTTGTTTTAATCATTCCAGTGGCCTTCAATGATCCATGTACTTGACCTCACTAGTGGGATAAGGTTATTAATATTAGAAAGTGAATTTAAGCTTAACTCAATCTTATAAAACCGACTTGTAAGATGAGAATTGCCCCTCTACCGTAAATTGATCTTAATTTTAGTTGATGTGAAATTTCCAAAGCTATTGTTATTGGTAGTATCTTTGCACTTTTATTGTGTCAGATTCCTATCTCATAACAGCATATTTATGTTTGACAGTTCAAGAATCTCTACCCCCTTCCTTTTGCAGTTTTATTCCGTATTTTTCATGTTAATATGAGTAATATGATTTCAGGCATTGTGATCAAAGAAACAGCAAAAGTAGGTCCTCGCCCAGAGAAGTATATTGAGATATATGAATTTGAGAGGTACTTTACTCTCTTTCTTTGCAGTCATGCACGGACTAAATACTTCCTTATTTTCATCTTTTCCCAAAGCAAAGTTAGATAACTGGCTTTTTGTGTTTTGCCTTTGTACTTTACGTTAGTCTTTTGTTTATTTGCTTCCCTACAGAATTCACTAATTCCATGTGCTACTTTGTTCTTTGATTATGTGCCATCTTGGGTCGTGTGCAGCTGTCCCTTTTGCCGAAAGGTATGAGTACTTTTAGGATTCAAATAAACTTCTCTTTCAAGTTCTTTTCATGAGAATATTTTTTCTCTTTAAATAAATAATTTTGTTTGCCAGTTATTGTGTGAAGTGTTAGTTACCATGATTTGATCGTCACCTCATGCTATGATTGAAGTCTTGAATAATCATTGTGCTTATCCTTTGATTCCTGAATTTGAGTATGGAGATTAGCACTGAGTTCAGTGATCCCTAAGGATAAAGTCTAATCCTGCTCTTCTCTGTCAGAATTTATTGCTAACCTTTTATCTTTTGGGAATAAAATTAGGCATAATAACAAAGTTGAAGCTTCAAAATCTTACTACTTGATAGGGTAATAGTGGTTTTCCTTTGGTATTGCTGTTATAATTATTGAATAAGAGGCAAATCTTTTATAATCAAGAATATCTAGATCATGTATGTATTATTAGGAATTCTTTTATTTATTTTCGTATCATAAATTTATTATAAGAGGATATAAAATCTCCTCTATCTATTGATTTATTGTATTTTCTCAATTTAAGTAAAGCATCCGTGCTATCTCAAACATGCTTGGTTTCAACTCAATATCTCTTTCCTGTGGTTCAACAATTATATTAACAAGACTTCTTTGTTGTTGTGGGCTAATATATGACTGCATGCAGGTTAGAGAAATTGTTGCTGTTTTGGACCTTGATGTTGTTTTCTATCCTTGTCCTAGAAATGGTCCAAATTTCCGTCCAAAGGTTCTTGAGATGGGTGGTAAACTGCAGTTCCCCTACATGGTAAGATTGATTCCTTTGAGCTTGAATTAAACAACAAAAAGTTAGTAATTTTTTGTTGATTTCTGGGTACATTAAAAGGGAGGAAATTGAAGTGCACTAATCTAAACTGCTTTGATTAATTAATGCAAAATCTATCCTGTAAAGATGTTCATGAGTTCTTGTGGCATTTTACATCATCAACCCTCTTGAAAATTGGCTCAGAAGCTTTAAGTTTTAAAACAAAATTATAACCTAGAATGAGGTCTTGGTATCAGTTACTCCTGGAAAGGAAGAAAGCGGAAGTCAAATGGTTACATCTGATAGAGTTGAGAGGATCTACACCGTGGACATTTTCATATGATCAACTACTTTTTATATTTGGTTCATATAAATTTTCATGTAAAATTTGTTTCTAGTTATGTATGTATCTAGCATCACTATCCTTATCCTGCCTCATGATGATTACATGGTTTCTTTGAGTGAGAACTGAGAAATAATATTTTTCTTTTTCATCTTTATTGGTTTCAGGTTGACCCAAACACAGGTGTTTCAATGTATGAATCAGATGACATAATTCGGTATTTGGTTGACAAATATGGTTTGTCTCAAAATATTCTGTAATGTGCTTATGCTGTGTGTAGTCTGTTTTCCTGATACTTTTCAATCTATTAAATATAATTACATATATTGGAGAGGAAAAATTACCATTTGAAAATGTGTATTTTATCATTTACAAGCATAAAAGAAGGCAAGTTTAGACAATAATACTTTAACAGTCATATCGATATGATTTCTGATTGATTGACAGTGTAAAAAAAAATTAAATTGACAATGCATAATCATTAAACTCTTTAATTACATTACTTGCCTCGGAAACCATCTTGGCATATTGCTTATATATGCTTAGCAATAGAACATTTTGCAAGTACTTCCATTTCATTTTAAGAGCCTTAACTTTTCATGTATGGTTTAGTGAATACTAAGTTTGCGTGCCTTACTCAACTGAAAATATCCTATTTTTGATTGTATTGTCTGTGATGTAGGTGACGGAAATGTTCCTTTATCTTTATCACTTGGATTTTTAACGGTTAGAACCTGACACCGTCAATGGTTTTTCACCAGCTGTTGAATTCCGTCATTGATGTTAATATCTAGGTCTATCTTTTTTTCTGCAGGCACTAACTGCTGGTCTTGGTATGCTTGCTCGTATTGGAAAGGTATTGTCAAATTTTTCTCCCGTTTTCTTAAGGGTATTGATATTTAACTAAAGTATACTGAAAATTAATCCTTTTTTCAAAGTTAATGGAAGGAATTTTTAGCATATGCTTGGATGGTGCGTATATGACTGAATGTCTTTTTAGTGTCATTGCGATTTCATTTTTATGTATGCAAAGCATATTATAATTTACAATTCTTCGATTTTGTTTCCAGGGGACAATTTATACTCCAGCAAAGTTCCCTCCAAAGCCACTTAAATTATGGGCATATGAGGTTGGTCTACAACATACAAACCATACATTCTAATAATACTTGATGAATCAGGAATTTTTTCCCTAAATTAAAGATGATTATGCATGATAATGTAGCCATTGTCTCCAGCTACCGAATATTAAATTTGAAATACTTGTTTCTTTCAGGCGTCTCCTTTCTGCAAGATTGTACGTGAAGTACTTGTGGAATTGGAGCTGCCACACTTGCTCGTCAGGTAAAACCAATGTTTCTGAGCAACCAACTGGGGGAGGGGGGTTGTATTATAGAAAACTTAATTTCATGACCTTTACAGTTATGCAGCTACATTTATCTTCTCATGGATGCCCCTTGTATGAAGAATTGTTACAAGATTGGACCCAAAACTGGTTTTAGTCCCTATATTTTAAAAACAGTATGTTTGGTCTCTGTATTTCTGAACTGTGATAGTTATAGAAACTGGATCAGAAACTTAAGAAAGATACAGAGATAAGAAAGACAAACAATGTATATTTTCTTCAATGTATGGTGTTACATAAACAATAACTCTGGTTCTTTGAGGGACAGTCTCCTCCCAACATATATTTTTCCTGCCCTTTCTCTGGCCCCAACATTTATTTATACAAACCACTCCTATTCCTAACTAACTCTGTTGACATGGTAACTAACTCCTAACTACTTGTAACTACATCAAATAGGTCTATTCCCATTTCCCTTATTTCTTCTGCCATAAACCTGTGTAATAGGGGTCGTATCCAATCAGATAGATTTTGCCCCGACCCTGTACTTCATTTCAACTTGACGATGAAATTCACCATATTTCAGAAATGCAATTACCAAAACCAATAATGTTTAAAACGGAAGGGACTAAAATTGATTTTTACTAAATGCTGAGACTATAATTGTTGTATTTATCAAAGATTAACTAATAGATAAATGCAGTTGCACTTTGCATGCACTGAGGGATCAGAAGGGGGCCTAATGTAGGCAACCTTATACCAATTTTGAAAGAGCCTACTTCCATGCCTAGAAACATTGACCACCACCCAGAGCAAAGTTCGTCTTCTGCATTAATTAGGAAAAATATTCTTTTGTTGGTATTTTAATTAAGTGAACTGTAATTTGTAAAACATCGATTCATGGTTTGTGTTAGGTGGAAGCAAATACAACATAAGTAGGTTTAAAAACAATAACTAAGAATACGACTATAAGGTAATTAGGACCCCTTTTATAGGAAGTTTAAGGGGAAGGGGTCAGTTTTTGGAGAGTTAGTTTTGTAACTGGATTAATCCAGTGGGAAGGAGAGTGCTCCTTTGTATCTTGTGTAGTATGATGGGTGAAAATAGAGAAGTTCAGATTTTCTTAGTTCTTCCCTGAAAATACTTTGATTCCTAACAGTTTGTGATTCTAACTAATACCAAAGTATCATACAAAATGAAGGGTCATATTTTTGTGTTTTGATCTTACTTTAATGTTTCATTTCAGTTGTGCTAGGGGTAGCCCAAAGAGACAAATACTATATCAGAAAACTGGACATTTCCAGGTACTTGAATTTTGAGGTTGAGTTTTTTAACCTTTATGCAAAAGCACAGTTGTTTGATGATATGGTATTTGGTGTGTGAATGATGGCTATGGTTCACAGGTACCCTTTTTGGAAGATCCAAACACTGGGATAGAAATGTTTGAAAGTGCAGAAATCATAGAGTATCTAAGAGCAACATACGCTCTTCAGTAGGTGATGTTAGAGGCTGAGGGTTTTTAAGTCACACTCATTTCCTTTTGTAAATGTAATTGCTGATGGCTCCAACACGGTCAAATCAAATTTTCTCTATATAGAAATTTCGGACACTTTGAATCAAGTCCATAAATATTCACCAATGATTTAAGTTCAAATTTTGATCTAATTTTGAAAAAAAGAAAAACCTCCGAATATCTTATCTCAAATTAAAAATTTAAGTTGTTATCATTGAACATAATGTCATCTTATATAATTCGCTTAAATGAGTGAACTCTGTTATCTCTATGAATTTATGAGAAATGTTGTCATTTTATTTATAAAAAAGTTAAATAGAATTTTAAGGTTAACATTCTAATTTCCACGAAAAAAAATGATTTAATATAGTGGATTAATCATGGCAAAAGATTGTTATTATTTTATTAATGGTTTTAGTTTATAGGTGTGTTTGGACAAAAAAAATATATCTTTTTGTATAATAATTTCTATAATAGAAAGAGAAAACAAATTCTTCTAAAAGTTAAAATTATAAGGGAATATGCAAAAATTGTTATTATATATGGTAATTTTATTTTACTTAGAACTGATTATCTGAATATACATGTGTTTTTGTAAAAGTTGAAACATTTATGGATTATGTAATTCAAAAAATATTCTAAATTACATAATCTAAAATAATTTTCAGATCTGAAAATATATTCTGAACTTTTTAATAATGCAATTTATTATACATTTCAAGATTATGTAATCTGAAAATATATTTTAAACTGTATAATCTGAAAATTCTTTTCAGAATCTAGAGTATATTTTTATATCCAGAAATTTATTCTAGACTATATATTTAAATTTTTTAATTCATAAGTTTTTAGATTGTAGAGTCTGAAACACATTTGAATAAGTTTTTAGATTGTTCAGATAGCACAATGCATAATATGATTATAACAATGCAATGAAAATTCCACCATGCCTGATTTAGCAGCATCAAAGACTGACCATTCAATGCCCCAAGAAGGTACCATAAAATTTTACAACTTGTCATATAGGATAAAACAAACAAATGTATTTGTTCTGTAAATTCAATGTTGCATCACTGATATTAATGATCACTAGCTCAACGACAGTGTACATAGCCATTTCTCAACACAATATTAAGGATCAATCATATCGAGTCCTTGCATGTTATAACCAAAAAGGAACTGTATCCATGTATGCAAATTCTAACCAAGGAAGACAATGAAACACAAAGATTACAGATGTTGCCACCCATTAGTCAAGGCTTGATTGATTCGAATTTTGTTGCATGCATCTTGACCCCTCAGAAGGAGGATCAAATAATAAAGAAATACCTGTCTTTACATCTGAGATAAGACAGCATTTAATATTTTCTTCAAATACATGAATAATGTCATCACTCCTTGAATGGTGCTATATTTCCTCAACAATCAACAGCACCACTACTGTCTTACCAATTTAGAATTAGTTCAGATAAGAACAGCTTCTCTTCTGAAAAGGGACAACAATTATCATTCCAGCAACTTACCTCTACATGTTACAACCTTAAAAAAGCCAAATCAAATGATTCCAATTTGGCTTCCTTGTTTTCTGCATAACAAATACACAAGCAATTTAAAACCTTCCTAACTTCATTTTCAATCAAGAATTTTGACTTCCCTGTCTAAAACCAACCCATAGCAAAAATGAACGAAAAATTAAATGAGAATAAATCAAAATCGAAAAGAAAATCAAATCTCTAAGTCCTAGCTTGCTGAACGCTAAAAGCTCTGCTCACTACCACTTTGCATTTTATCCCATTCCCATATGCTTCTGCCTCCTCATCTCTATTATCTTCCTGTGGGAATTAGAATGCAAATCACTACGAAAAGTTGGACTACTAGCAGGACGGTATTCAGGCACAAGCCGACCAGACTTAAACCTAACCCCACATGCATTACAAAGTGTTTTTGGCCCAAGGGGACCTGCCCGCCACTGTGGAGTTTTTTCAGCTCCACAGTGCTGACATTTCCTCCCAATCGGCGAGATTTTCATCCCTTCTTCTGCCTTGGAAGTTTCATTACTTGGTTGTCTCCACCAGACTTGCTGACCAGAGTTTTCGTCAGCAATGCCAGGGCGACACCTACTGCGTCTCTTGCTCCGTGCACGGACTGGGACCTTAAGGTGATCACAGCTGTTTAGGAGGGAAATACTGTTACTGCTGTTATTACTGTTGCTACTGCCTGTGCTGTACTCAAGCATTGGGGTTGTTACTAGAGCTGTTTTTTGCATCTTGGCTGTGTCAGGTTGAATACATGATATGTCAACAAATGTTTCAAGAGAAGGAAATGCATCTTTATTAGATAGCCATTCAAGCTCTTCTTCTACAAACTCCTGGAACATGAAAGTGGGGGCATGTTAAACTTCGTATGTATAGTAAAAAAAAAAGGTGTTTCAAGTCAACACAGGCATCAGACCAATGCAATTAATCAAGGATGAGTAACTTATGGATCAAGAAAATAATGTGCACACTGTTTTATTTTCTTATAAACTGAGGAACATATGGCCTCACAATATGAAAACCTCGGAAGCATATCATCACAAATATGTAAAGAGACAGAATATATTGTTTATTTACCAATCTAGGATTTCCAATACAATTATGCCAATAGAAAAATAAGTAAAAATATCTCAGCACCATTTAATATTAAACAGAATACCTCTTCATTGAACATGCACGGAGGAAAACATAAGTTTCACCAGCTGATTTAAAATTTTAGAAACCCCTAATCAAATAAATAATAGCACCACTAATCACCACTAAAACTGGGACATCCTGATCCGGCAACAAAAGCTGCACCCTAATAAAACAAGTTGAAAGTCAATTAGAAACCTTTTATGCTCACTAAAAGATATCCCATGTATCTTCTGCATTTCACTCACCCAAGCCACCAGTTCAAATTCCAATTCCAGCTGAATCCAATCAATCCATATATTCATAAATGTTCTTATTGTTTCTCTTTTTGCATCACAGAAGCACTAACAAGTAACAAGTCATAACTCAATTGGAATATCAAACTTACAGAATATGAATGGTTCGGATCATCTGGTACCAATGGGCTAAACAATGATGAGTTGCCACATTTTGAATTAAGTGAAGGACAGGATTTCGTAGGTTTGTCTTCGTCATCATCTTCCTTACCTATGTCCAACGAAAAATCCAAGAGGTCATCCATAGAACCAATGGCCTCCATCCCTGGAAAGAAAGACATATTGAAGCCTAAGAGTGCATTTATAGAGATATAAAATAAAGGAACGAGTAAAGATGTGTAAACAAAATACATAAAATAGTGAAGAGAAGAGCATTCCATACAATACAAGTATGCAGTATAAGGAAGTACAAATTTCTCAAGGTTTAAATGACAAAATTAAAGCCACAAAATAAATCAAGCCAGACTATACAATCATAGGATGTCATGTTTCTACTGAGCCAGCAAGAGACAACATTATATCAGAAACACTCTCTAAATTAGATGATATCTGTATCTTTGTTAATTTAAATTTAAAGACCCCAAAATATATGATTGCAAAGTAAATATTTAATCACGGAGCTCCCTTTCTAGGATTTTTGTTGAGCATTGAGACTGCTTCCCTACCTTGGAAAAACTTTTGCTGGCTAGTTTGAAAAGGTTAAAGGTTTTAAAAAGGTCTGCCACCACCATTTTGACCACAACATCAAGGATTTTGGTTGGTTTGTGTGACCACAATTGTGGTCCTATCAGCCACATTTATCCACAATTTCCTGCAATATCGAGAAATGTGAACAAACTGCAATTGCAATTGCAGTTTAAAACCTCCGCAAAATAAGGCGATTATATTTTCCAGAAGTTTGCATTGCATGCTATCCTGTGCAGAATCGCGGCCACATGAGGCTCTTTTACGTGACATGTGTTTGTCTGGTTCTAGACCAATCCCACATATTTTCTTAGAAGTTTTTACTTGTACTTTCTTCTTATGAAGTATGGACATTGTCTGGTTAAGGTTGCACTAGGACCCAGTACCAATTTTTGCACCAGGACATTGTCAATGGTTTTAGTCCAAATAATGATGCTAAACTTTACTGGTGGAGTGAAACACTTGTACTTTGAAGGAAAATTTCACTACCTCTGCAATTGGTTCTGAATTAAGAATGAACAATAGGCTTCTAGTAGGTGTAAGGCATAACCTCTTTTGAAGACTGCATCTTTAGCAGTCATTGTTCTGGGGATTGTGCAAATTTGTCTCGTTTATTTGTTCCAGAATAAACACAGTTATGACAAATTTTATATACACACCTTAACCCAATGATATTAAGTCATACACAGTTCAACCTTTCTGTGATATCCACAATTATTTCATGCAGAGGAAAGCCGCAAATTGAACATGGTAGCAAAAAAAGGGAAAATAAAAAAAAAATATGAAAAAGCAACAAGGGGAGAATAGGGTTGGGAGCAACTATTATGAGAAACAAAAACATGGGTATGAACGAAAAGAGCAAAAGACTAAGACTTACGAGCTTTTGAGGTTGTGTGTACTTGAGTTGTTGCAATAGCAAAATGTGAGAGAAGAAACCCCAGAAGAGAGTTGAGTTGAGAGGGAGTGAGAGAACGAGAGATGGTGAGGCACGTGTAGGGATTAGGGAAGACTCATATTGATATTTTTATTCTTACATACTTGTTTTTTTGTCTCTTTTTTTTTTCAAAGATAATATCTATATTTTATTTTATTTTCCATTATAAAGTAATTTAGACAAACTTTTTTATAAAAAAAAATTGTAATGATATTACACTTCCTTCCATTTTTACAAACGAATAATCATAAATGTTAGAATATTCTTAATTTTGTAAAATAATATTCTCTTTAAAAGTATTTTTGTTCAAGAAAGTTAAAAGATAATTATTTTAAGAATAAATTAAGCAAAATAGTATTTTCAATTCAAATATAAGGATATAGAATACTTCGAAATCTGACAAATGATTTTATTTTTTAAAAACTTCCTTAAAATTCAATCTATTTAATTGGTAAGAAACGTATCTCCTAGTATGGTTAAGGTTTAAATATTAAGATTTTTTGTTACGAATTCTTAAATACATATAAACTTCAAAATCAAATTCATAATTGTTATCTGATTAAGAAATTTACTTACCTTCTAGGAGTTTATTTACGTGTATAATAATATTTTATTTGTTCGCATATTAAAGTAGTTTATTCCAAAAGTTAACGTTTGTGTATGAAAGGTAGTTGCCTATGTTTGAACTATTATTTTACCCATGCAACGCACTCGATTTACTTAAATGAATTTAAAAAAAATATATTTTACTGTTTCAATGTTATTATTATATTGTATTTTGATATTTGTTATATTATTATATTGTATTAATTTAATATTATAACTTATTTATACTTCACCAAATATATAATAAAAATATATTTTAGTAGTAATTTTATTTTCAGAATATTGAATATAGAGTATGATATTATTTAATAATTATCAGTGTAAAAATCGAGTAATATAAAAATTAAATAAAATTACTAAATGATAAAAAAATCTTCAATCTGCTTTTTGCGTGTAGAAAGAGATTTGTAAAGAAAGTTTTTCAAATATAATAAAATATTTATAATAAATACATAAATTATATAATAAATATTTTATTATAATTCACTATATAATTATGATAGGTAGTCCAAAGCATAGATTCGTCACATAATTGTCTTTCTAAATACAAAGTGGTATGAATCACTGGTAACTGAATGACATTATACTGAGTCGTATGAATCCAAAATTATAAACCTTATCTCCATAACTACTTAACCGAATGATGTTATCATTCGAAGCTAAATGACGTCATATGGTATGGTGTATGGTGTCATTTGTAATTATAAATCTTATTTCTCTAAACACATAATTGAATGGCGTCATTCATAACAGTATGACATCATTCAAAACAGTATGACATCATTCAGAACTAAATGACTAAATGATGTCGTACTTGTAAAGAAAAATAAAAAAATATATTATATATTGATTTAAACTTTATCTCATCATACTCATACAAAAATACCACATTATTACTCGTGTTCATCTATACCACACTATTACTTGTGTTCATCTTTTTAAAAAAAATGTAATAGATTAATCTAAATATAATAGACTTAATTATATTTAATGAAGAATTAAATTACACAATATGTTATTTATTACATATTTAATAATTAAATATTAATTTTGACAGTATGTATGTATTAATAATAGATACTATATTAGTAGTTATGTTCAATTGCTTTAAATTTTATATATATATATATATATATATATATATATATATATATATATATATATATATATATATATTGTTCATTGAAACTTTAAATTGACCATAAATATTGATATAATATAATCAAATACAATGAAACTAATCACATTTAATAAAAAGTTAAATTACTATAATATTATTTATTATTAATATAATACAATTAAACATAGTGAAACTAGTGGTATTTAATAAAAATACATTCGTCATTGTATTATTTATTAAAAAATAAATATCATACTACTACCTATCTTCAAATATTAAATTTTATTTAAAATGTTTATATTTTCTTAAGAAAATAAATATATATTAATTATCTAATAAAAGAGACTAGAAAATGTATTAGTCGTTAATAAAATTTTAACCTAAATAGCTATTGATAAAATGAAACTAAATAAAATAGATCTAGTTGTATTTAATAAAATATTAAATTATTTTTAATAATTTTAATTATTATAATAAGATCAAAAATTTTAGTATGGATAAATTTTGAAGTGATATAATATTATTTAAGTGTATAAGTCTTATTCTATATAAGTAATGTTGCATAAATGAAATGATTATCTTTAAAGTGACATATATTTGATGGTGAGATGATGTTGATAATGGACATATGAAGATATTTACATAGATTAATATGTAAAGATAAGGCACTTTTAAGTATGATATACGCATCATGTATATTATATGTGATATTTGTATAATATACATTGATCACATATATTATATGTGATATATGATAGTATCACTTTTTAATAGATTTGTTACTCTTCATATGTGTGTGGATAAAAACAGGTGAGATGACATTGTGATCTCAATGATTATAGTATTAAGTACAAAAGTCGTTAAGAAAAGGAATGATCATATAATTTAATCATGCAGATTAAGGTATCAAGTGGTCAAAAGTGAAAAAAGTTTGTGCACCAGGTTGTTATAAAAATAGATACATGAACTATAGTGACATAAGAAGTTGAAAATAGATTTTGATTATACTTTTAATAGACCATATATGACAAATTAGTGAGACGTACTTAATATCAACTTTCAAAAATCGAGTTTAACAAATTACATTTTATCATTAAATTTAGTTGAAGACATTAAATTTAGTTGAAGAGTCATAATTTTTTAGATAAAATAATTTAATTATAATTTGTGATGTGTACCATAATGTGAGAATGTTATGTGTGTATTCAAGAAGAAGGGTTAGTAATTATTATCATCAAAACTTCTCTTAAACAAATATGTAATGATTAGACTATTTATGTCACAATATATTTTACAAACTAAAATTATCATACCTGCAAAGCTAAACTTCTTCCTATTTTTAAATATAAAATTATTAAGAGATTTTCAAGTTTGGGTAATTTTAAAACTCTTTGAGTGAAAGCTTCATTTCGTAAAGATTATAATTTGATTATTTTTATTGAGATTATTGCTTTTGATTTAGATGGTTGAAAGGATTTGCTTGTAATAGAGTTTCAGGATTTAATACCTTGGGTTTGTATGAAGATTATAATTTGATTATTTTTATTGAAGATTATCATTCTTTCTTCCTCACATTATTTAAGTTTTAAATATGTATAGGTGATCTTATTCTATAATTTTTTTTTTATTTCTTAATTGTATTGCTTTTGATTTAGATGGTTAAAAGGATATTTGCTTATAATAGAGTTTCACAAGTTACATTATATAAGTTAGGATTTAATACCTTGGGTTGGGTTTGTATGTATATTGTTGTGTTGTGTTTGGTTTATATATTTAATTAAAAGTTAGTGTATTAGCTTAATCAAAATAATTAAATGATTCGATATAGATGTCTGATAAAAGTGAATCATTAAAATTGTTTTACTCTTACTTTTATTTCATATAATTCTTATCATTATTAAATTTATATTGTATGATTTGGAAACTTAAATAACATTGAATATACCATCGCTTAAAATTAAAAGTAATTTTTCTTAGCAAAATTGATGGATATTCAACATTAATTTTTCCTTAATTTGCATATATTAATATTTCATTAATTTGCATAAATTATTTTTTTCATTCATTTACAGAAAGTTTTTACAAATCTTTAAAAATTTAATCAATCCACGTTGAACTCAACTTATATTTTCAACAATTTCAAATTTAATAACTAAATGAATCAGATTCAAATGCAATAATTCATAAATTAAAACCCATTGACATAAAATTAAGTCATGTAAATGTATTACAAGTACAAGTGCAGGTAACAACAACCATAGACAGAAGCCTAAATGTTAATATTATTTCTATTTTATTCATTTATTCATAGTAAATTCTAGATGATTTTATTAATTTCGAAGTGCAGATTTCATGCTCCATGCTTGCAGGTTCTTCACAGTGATGTGCTCAGTACCATTGTTGAAGACAAACAAGTGAGCCTTTTTCTTTATTGCTAGTGTTGGATAAACCCTAGATAAGATGTTTGTTTTCCCTCCAACCCCAAAACTCTCAACCACTGAGTGATCAATCTGTCATCAAAATTAAATATAAAAAAATTAGGCATAGAGTATGGTTGCATTGCACTTGAGGTTCATGAATATATAATAATATAAGGTATAACATTTTATTTCCTTATAATCCCACATTTCCATTTTTAGCGCTAAACCACGTTAGTTCAAGTAGAAATAAATTTTTTATCTTTCTTTCTTAATTTAAATATGATTTTAGTTTTCATTTCAGTAGAAGTTTTAGTTACCTTTCATGAAATTATATTATATGATACCGACATCTCTTATAGTTTTTGAATAAAAATTATTTTTTTTACATTTCACGTCTCTTCTGATTTCTAAATAAACATTCAGTTTTATATCTTTAATGAATTCATATATTTTATTTTTTAATAAAGTAATAATCACTTCCTTTATTTTATTTAAAAAATATCATATATAACTTAAAAAAATAAAAAAAATAAAGTGTTAAAATATAAAATTAAAAAAAATATGAAAAAATTGAATAGTTTAATTATTATATATGTTAAAATAAAATAAAAAAATTATATTGTCTCTAAATTATACATTGTGTATAAAAATTATAAAAACTTAAAATTTTGTGATTTTTTTAGTAAAAAATAAAAAATAGCTATAAAAATTATATGATTATTTTTACATATATTTTCACAGAAGTATAAAGTATAAATAAATCAAAAAGTATGATTGTTAATATAGAATAGATGAACATTTATTTAAAAATTGGAGCAAAAATATAAATTTATTTTATTAAAATTGTAATGGGTGTTTGTTTATTTAAAGTTTACAGATCTATAGTAAAATCATATGAGAGATACTTAAATTTCGCAATAATTGAAAAATGAGCAAACTATTATGACATTTTATGAAACCAAATAGGGGAATGAGATTAGCACATACCAAACTTCTGAGAGAGAGTGTTTTATTGATGGATAAATCCACGTCCACAAAACCTGCGAATGAAGGCTTGTACACTTCTCTCTTCAAAGAGGAACTGTGAAAGAAGTGCAAAATGAAGTTATCAGAAAACATGAAAAAAAGCAAATTGGAATATAGTGGAAGACTAACCTTCTAGCATCAGAGCACATGAGAACGACATGCTTGTTTGGAGCTTTGAAAATTCTGAAGAACACAGGAGTGAACTCATGCAGTTTTTCTGAAGCCAATGTCAAAAGTCCAAACGGCCCCACCCCACCTTCAACCTTGGAACCCTTTTGTGCACATAGATTCTCTGGGTTCACCCACCTAGAATCAAATGCTTCTGCCTTGTCCAAGCTTGAGAAGGAGAAGGTAATTTCCACATCACACTGCATTCCAAAACTCAATTTCATTCATTGCATGTACATTTAAAACTTAAACTAATTATAATTAGGAGAATATATAGCTTTACCTGAGCTGCAGTAATCCCTTTAACTTTAAGATAATCTCCCTTTTTAAGCTTCCGGTTGCTTAGTTTAACTTCTTTCTCTCTAAGACTGTTTAATTCCTCAACAGGCCATTGCACCAATTGCCTCCCTTCAGAATCAAGCCAAACAGTTCTCGGAATTGACTGAAATTACAAAACAAAAAGTGTGTTAAGGAATTCCTGCTTAACATAAACATATGATTATAATAGGTTACCTGAATTCCTGCCCATCCTTTCTTCACATCATCTTCTTTGGAATCCGATTCATTGGCCCATGCCCACAAAACCCTTCTATTCTTGCTTGGGTCAAAGAATGATTTGGAAGCATAAAAATTTCCATAATCATATCTCAGACCGCCCCAACCATCCTCTGAAGTGTTATCCGGGATATACTTATCCTTATTCCTAAAATACGTTCCAATTGTGTAGTACTCATACCTAGTTTTGTCAAGACTATTCTTAAGAACATGCTTAACGCTATTCCCATCACTGGATATGTCTAACCCGGTTTTCCCTTTTAAAGAAACCGGATAAAAATCCGGGCACTCCCACGTGCCCGTGGACGCGGCCGAATGGATCGGGTGCTTGGCCCGGATCCACTTCAGAAAATCCTTGCTCCTGTATAAATAGGCCATTCCTCTATTTTTCCTGCTGCCGCCGATCAGTATCCTCCAATGTCCGTCCTCACTCCACCATGCAGTGGTGGGGTCGCGGAACACGCTGGCATTGATGGAGCGTTCGGGCTTGATGATCGGGTTAAAAGCTTTGGGCTTTACCCATTTTCTTAAAAACGGGTCGGATTTGTTTTGGGGTATGGCGTATAATTGGACCTCATTGCTGTGTTGGTCGATGACTCCGGTGTAAAGAAGCACCGGTCCTTTACCCGGGAGTACGGTGGCTGACCCGGACCAGCACCCGTATTTGTCATACGGGTTGGATGGGTATAAAGCGGGTTCAAGTTCTTTCCAATTGATGAGATCCTTTGACACTGCGTGGCCCCATATAATGTTACCCCAAACAGCTCCTTTTGGGTTGTATTGGTAAAACAGATGGTAGACTCCATTGTAGTACATGGGACCTGTGATATTCAGTGTTGAAAAGGGTTATTTCATGATGGTATAAAAGAAGACATGGATCATTGTTAGAAATTATACACCCTTTATCCTAAATTCATGACCTTCATAAGGTATTAAGAAAAAGTTAGTTTTTTTATTAAAAGAAAAACATTAGTTAATTTAGCTAATAACATTCAAATTATTTATAATTATAGTATTTTTTTTCATGAAATTATCTTTTAATAGTTAATGTATGGAGAGGGGATAATAGTAGTAAAGTTTGAATTTTTAAAATTAAATTCTTCAAATTTCCAGTCTTTATAAGGGAGATAAATAGACAGTTCATATTGATTATTATTTATGAACTATAATTATTAAGATATTTTGGTATAAATAATTAATGAAATGGATCATTAGAAAAATTGTTATAAAAAGGATAAAAAAAAGTTTCAGAATAATGTATTATAATTTGTATATTCTTGACGTAAAAAATTGTACAATAATCGAAACATAAGAGAAAAAAAAATACAAGATAAAATGGTTGGTGTGAAAAGAAAAATAGTTGTATGAAATTTATTAAAGATTATAAAATTTTCTATATCTTACATTTTTGATAAACAATATTTATAGTTCCGTAGATTTTTATCAACTTTAACTAATATAAAATAATGTATTATTGGAAAATATTGGATTTATTTATTAACCTTCTTTATAAACAATAACTTAATAAATGTTGATCACAGATTGAAATAACATATACAAGAAGGAAGAATTGGTCAAAGTGAAGGGAGAAGTCACTCACCATTTGGATCTGCATGTGGAAGATTGATAGATGCATGTGCACCCAATTTTCACCATGAAAGAATCAGAAAGCAAAGAATATCAGCACTCCATCATAAAAAAAAATGTTTTAAGACTGAATCGTAATTAAGGTGAGTAGGATTGAGCAGAAGAAAACGATCCAGTTATGATAATTATCAATTAGGAAATTAATATGAGGAAACAATTTTCTTACAGTATATAATAACAATTTAATCGTTTCTTATATATATGCATATTATATATCATGGTATTCTGCAGGGAAAACAATATGCACATTTTATCACAAAGTTCAATTATTAAATAAACTCGATCTTTAAAAAATAGAACTTTCCTAATCATAATTTCTTAAGTTATAAATCTAAAATTATATTTAAAGAACCGAATTCTTGGTTGCCTATAGACGGACAAACATTATTAGTTGACTAAATTAATTAACAATATGCATACCGTTGCCTAATTACATATGCATGCCTAGGTTACGAAACTATTTTACATTTTAAGTGATAATGTATTTTGTTAATTGATTTAGTTTAACTAATATATAAAGGCAACAATGTTATATTTTATGTTTAATAATAGTGGAATAACTAGTTTATATTTTTATAAGTATTATTGATGATTTTTACTATTCTTGCTATTTAAGTTTGTTTATCAACGTGACATAAAATTAATTATTAACTAATATATATATATATATATATATATATATTGAATAAGTTTACACCCTGCTAAACAACATGAGCTACACCCCTTTAACAATTATGAAAATTATTAAACCACTCAATTATTTTGCAGCTTGCCAATACTTAAATAATAGAACAGAAAGAAAACGAAAACTGGTTAAGAAAATTCAGGGTTTGTTTCAGATAACGTTTTTTAAATAGTTTTCTTTCCATAAATAAATATAGAATATACTTTTTTCTCGTTTTTAAATTGTGTACAAAATAATGCAAACAACATAAATCATTGAAAACAATAAAGAAAAAAAAAAGGAGTTGATACTTTTACGATTATGTTTAAAATATAAAATATTTTGTTAAACCAATTAAGTATTTAAGTCCACAAAGAAATAACATATTTGTAAAGAATAAAATAATGTCAAATACATCTCAATTCATAAAATAAGTAGGAACATGATAGGGGGAAAACAAAAACGTAGAACTTATTTTATGAATATGAAAATAATTTAAGCTAGAGGAGAATAAATTGTGAACCAGGATAAGTTTTGCAGTGAGATAAGACACAGCATCTGCATGTGCTCTCTGAGTAGCCTAATACCAGCATGTTAATTTGTACACATTTTCATCAATATGATAACATAGCAAACCAGTTTGTAAACCTAAATGGTACGCAAGAATGAGGTAAGATTAAAAATGACCAATTTATATTTATGAAGCATATTATAAAATTTTGGGACACATGTTATTTTCCATATTAATGAAAATGAGTCCTTCATCTCTATGTGTCAGTGGTCCATCACAAAAAGATTGGCAACGTGGAGGCTAAGCAAGAAGGTTCCAGCACCTTGATGGGATAGGCCACTCCCATTTCTAAGCATTTTTTCAGAAAGTGTCCAGTTCTTTTAAGTATTATTTACAATGTTCTCGAATAATTAGCTAAACTAGAGTTTTATTTCATTAATTTGTATAATAATATGTATCAAATTATTGGGTGAAACTTGAAATTCTGGATTGGGGTTGATGATGGTTAAGAGTAGATTTGATATTATAGCACAAAAGTGTAAGAGATAGAAAAAGGTGAAATATGCAGTAAATGCATGCAACATCCATTTTCTCCCTCTTACAATGGCATGCATCTTTGTAATTGAAAAGGAAAGCCCACAGTAAACGTTAACTTTCTTTTCAGTTTTGGCACAAATATATTCAAGCACCTAAGTAGGTGCACAAAAGTTTAATACCATATCAATGTTACTATCATCGTTTTTCCAACAAAGTCTGACATTCTAAGCCACTACAAAACTATTCCATAGCAGAGTCTTCCAGATACTCAAATCCACACTACACCGCACTAAAGCACTAGTTAGCTTCATGCATGTGACTGTGTCCTACAAAAGAGTTTTGCTTGCATGATTGTAGAATTAACTACAAGGGCATGCAAAAGGCACTAGAACACAACTTTGCTTAGGTTCATATTTTTAATACAATAATTTCTTTCTAAGCTTCTAAACAAAACATGCTCTCACACCTCCCCAGTTATTGTTTTCCCAAGTTAGTCAAGAACATTAATAAAACTTCTATATAATTATAGTCGGTTTCTTTTACAAATTTAATACAAATTAGAAACTTTATATTCGACACAAATCTATATTAAGATATTAATACACTCTAGATGTTTCAAGTAAATTTGTCAACTTAAATTAATTTGTTAAAATAAAATTTTAGGAATTTTGTTTTAGCAGACAAGTATGTTCCGCAAGTTGTTTTGGGGTAGTGAGGAAAATTGATTGCAGTTTAAATGAAGGGTAAGAAACTGTGAAGTTTACCGTTGATCCAGTTCCTACGAGGTTGAAAATGGTATGCAGTTCTGTGAAGTTTGCTCACAGAACGCACTGAAATGGATTGGAGACCCGGGTATATGTTGTGAAACGCTTCAACGCCATCGTTACATATCACAGAAAAGGAGCAAATTATTATCATGGTAACACAAATGGGAAGAGCCATTAGAATGAACCAAGAAACAATGTGTGAAGAAGAAACTGTGAAGGGCAAAGGTACCTATTGATGGTATTTATAGACTGAAAAAGGTGAAGGTGTAGATAAAATTAGGCCATGTATAAACACTTTTGATACTAACTTGTTTCATTTGGTATCATTAAAATCAAAATTCATTTAGTCTCAAGAAATATGATTCGAAATTTATCTTTTAGTTTAAAATTTTATTAAACAATTAATTTAAATTGATTTATATATGTATATATATGTTGGACTTGAAGGATGAAAGTAAATCAATTTTTCTATAAAAATAAGTAAAGTCCATTTTGATGATGATATTAAAGATATAATGTTTGTTAAAGTTTTTATTACAGGTGTATGTGAGTCTCACGTAAGGAAGTTTACAAATGCACATAGTTTAATACGTAGCTTACTTTCAGAAAGGTCAAAATGGTTTTCAAAAAGATCTTTATTCTAGTTTAATTGATTAAGCATTTAGTAATCAAGTAATTTGTTCTTAAACATGTCCTTTTTTTAATTGATTGATTAATAAAAATAACAATTGACTATCTTGTTCATCTTGTTAAACATTGCATATAGATAAACATGTTTTTACCAGAATTATTCAATTAATAAAGATATAGTTGACTCATTTAATAGTTTTCTAAAAATAAAAAATAAGAACACTTTAATTAATTAATAATTTATTAAAAAAATAATGATATCTGGTTGAAACTATTTTTTCTCTTTAAATAATCGACTGCTAACTTTAACATAATTGATTATTTATAATAAAATTAGATTTACATCAAGTTTCTAAAACTTTACAAATTCAACCTTTCACTAACACTTTTAAAAATATTTTAAATATACCATTTCATCTATTCACCCGAGCAATTTTCAAGTTGTTTCAATAATTAATGTATTAAGAATATTTTGAATAATTTATTAAACTTCTTATTTTTAACGATTTTAAAAAGGTTATGTATTAAAGTTATGAAAGCACTTGTAAATACCTTTGTAGTAAAATTTTGATAATATTTTTTCATTCTTCTGATTGATTTCTGATTTAGAGACTTAATTCTACTTGTCTCCAAATATGACCTAAGACATATGCTCATTTATATCTTTACAAAGTCTTTCAAAAAATATATATATATATATATATATATATATATATATATATATAATTTATACAAAACTAAAAAGAAAGAAAAAAATCCTAGTGATTCATAATTGAGGTTTCATTTTTTTCTATTCTTTTAGTTATTGGGTTTTGTGGTTGAATGATTTCATCAATTATGCTTTTAAGTAGAAGGATTATATTGTGATTATTAATTATAACTCTTAAACCAATAATAAGTATTTGATCTAACAATTAATATTAGAATGAAGGTCATGAGTTTGATTCCTATTAAAATAATTACTAAAAAAGAAAAATATTATTGTAACCTATGAAGCCCGGACACTGACACGGATACGGATACGACACGGACACGGACATGTAGACACGTGTAGTCTCTAAAATATAGGACACGGGGACACGGATTTATATATTACATCACTATTAATTTCAATCAAGATTTATGTATTAAACAACTATCTATAAACAAAGTTAATCAAATATAATAAAAAGATAGATATAATTTCTTTATCTAAAATCTAAAAATTCAAAAGAAATATGTATAATCTAAATATTCTTATATATAATATTTGTATCTTATCTTTATAATAAGTTAACGAGTTTTTAAGTGAATTATTGTATTATTCTCTTTTAAAATTATGTAAGAACAATGTTAAAATTGTTAAATATTTTAAATATTGTCTTTTGTACTGGACACTTCACTAATACGTGTCGTACGAGTGTCGTACGGGTGTGTCAGTGGATATGTCACCAAAAATGGAGTGTCGGAGCTTCATAGATTGTAACTGATATTAATTATCTCATTATGAAGGCTAATGAATCAAGTCAAAATGGAATTTAAAAGGTTTATAAACTTGTTTTAAAATCACTAAATGACTTAGTGAATGTCTAATTGGATTTGCATAGAATTTGTTTTTTCAAAAACACATTTAAATATTATTTAAAATCTTCCTTTCTTATAACCTAACAATTTCTTTTAAAAGATGATTTTTTTTAGGAAAAAAAAACTTCAAATTGAATGAATCAATATAAAATAAGTATTATAACATTTTCTTTTACATATTTACGTTCTGATTTCTAAGTATTCTTATAAGTTTTGTAAAATTATTTTAAAAGAAATTTGAACTAGTAAATGTTGATTATTAAATAACATGTCCATATCACTTTTCCTACTAACATTGAAAATTTTTAAAACTTTATTGAACTCATCTTTTTACTAAGGTTAAAATTTTCATAAATGATTACGATAATTTGTTGTCCAAAGTATGTGATTCATTATTTCATAGGTATTCAATTTATTATCAAAATAGGTACATTTAATAGAAAGATATAGTGAAAATTTTCAAATTATTCCTATTAACATTGCCACGATCTAAATTTTATGACGGATGGAACTTTATAAACATCACACATGTTCTGTGATTTAAATCACTTAATATATATATATATATATATATATATATATATATATATATATATATATATATATATATATATATATATATATATTTATCGTACAATACCAACATATATTGATAATTAGAGTGTACACCATGACATGCCAAACAAAATGTTGAACACATATTTTCATGAGCCAAATCGAATACAGTTATGAAAAGTTTAATTATATAATAGTTTCTAGTTGGTTACAATAGTGCAAAAATACCTTCACATTGATACCGCATTAAAATTAAAATCAATAAATTATTAATTTATGAAATATTGAATGATTAATTATTTAAGTGATTTATTGAAAGGTTTATATAAGGGTACTTGAGGAAACTAAGAAAAATAGTTTCGTGAGAAATAGAATGACGATCTCTTAATATTTCCGCCTGACTTAATTTACTTTTTGGATAAGTTTCTTCAGTATAATTTCTTTCTGCAATTGAAAATAATGATAATTAAATTTTAGTAAACTATCCAAACTCTATCAATATATAATAATAATGAACATTTTTATGATTTTGTATTTTTGATATATTGTTATAAATTTTTATATCGATAGTCGATTAAAATTATGCTTGTTATAATAATTATTTATAAAAAGTAGATAATCGCTATGTATGAGATTTAGTGTGAGTAAATTCTAACCTCAGCATGTCATTACTCAAAATGCTAAGTCAACCATTTTTGTTAAAAAATTGATGGTAAATTAATTGTGGATTAAAATGTTTAAATAAAAAAATAAAGACTAAAAATGTAATAAATCTTTTTAGAAGTTCAATTGTACATTCATAAAAGTATAAGAAGAAAAAAAAAACGAATTTAAACCCAAAAAATATAATAAATAGAAAATAGGTATAAATAGGAGTGTTAAAAGTAACCCACCATAGAATAACTTCCTTCAATAGGTATTCCTCCCTTCTCTATATTTATTAGTATGTGACTTTATAATTAATATTTACTTATATTTTGAAAGTATATTTTAAAATGAGTTATTTATTGATATATCAAAATATTTTTTCTTAAAAGTTAATATATTCAATAAGAACTTTTAAAGCAATATTAAATTAATAAAAGTGATACACATATCAAATAGTTATATAACTTTATCTAAAGTTATATAACTTTATTTTATATTATTTTATATTATTTTATATTATTTTATATATTTAATCAATATTAATATATTAAAATTTTGAATAATACTTTAATAGATTCAATCATGTATGATTTTAAAAACTTTTGATAATCGATTTTATATAAAAAACAATATTTTGTTTTAAATATAATAAAAAATTATAATCTTACTACAACAACTTTAATCTAATTAGTCTTATTTAAAATTTTATTAATTAACTACATATTTAGTCTTTAATTTTAAATTATGTTTATTAACAAAAATAACATTAATTACTTTGAATGAACTATGGAAATTTTAAATTTACAAAAAAAATATTAATTTTGTATTTTTATGTTGGTTATAATTTGGTCCAACATAATAAGTATAATTTTAGGATAAGTTATATTTTTAATTTATTCTTCTCTTCTTATGGTTAATTGTTTATTAATGAAGTTGAAACAAAATAATAAAAATTAAATTTCTTGCATTAGACGAAAATTTAGTTTTATGACATGACATGATACCAAAATTCACTTGACGTAGTTGTTATTTGTTTCTTGGCTGAGGAATTTAAGCATTCCTTATGCATCTCTATGTCCATCTACGTGACTCCGTCAGTGTCATTCAGGGGATGAAACAGCCTTACAAACCAACTTATTGTGTCAACCAAGTTTGGAAAAACCAACACAAATAAGGTAATATTTAAATAAATTTGTTTTTTTAATCTATTATATATAGCTTTTTAAAAGCACAAGTCAATATTGTAAGATCATAATTATTATAGATGTATGACTCTTTTTTTTTATGCTTATAAAAAGATACAAAGTTGTTGTTATTAATATTATTATTATTATTATTATTATTATATATGTGTATATATATATATATATTATGAATAATTTATGAAAAGATTTATCAATGTAATCCTTTCTTCCTATATTTTTATCATGGTCATATAAAATTTATTAGTAAAATAAAAATGATTAAAAAAATTAATTTACTTAGCAAACAGTATAACTTTATAATGGATATATTCGACAAAACTAGCTTATTATATAAGCTGGTTCAGAGTTAATAATTTTTTTTAACTTATGAGTGTATTTTATAAGATCAATAAATTAGTTATTGATTTATTTTATTGACTTATAAGTTTTGGTAAGGTATTTCAAAATAGTTTTTTTTTTTCATGTTTAACGTATATTTTAGCTCTCTTTTAGCTTGTAAGTAATATAATTTTTTTATTATTGTGCCTTTTATTATAATATATTTCTTTATTATTTTTAATTTTTTATTTATTATTATCTATTTTCAATTTTGTGGAGGTGGTTAATTATTACATAATGTTTAGTATTTGTCGAAAAAATTATTAACCAACAACTAAAAGCTACAAAGTAGTTGATGTAACTAGTAGTTTATAGATTATAAACTTCTAAACTAAACTATTTAAAAGTAATTTAAGAAACACTTTCGCACAGGTCAATCTAACTTTATAAGAAGAAAGTTTCATTCATAATTAAAGGAATTTATAGGGAAATTAATTTAAAATTTGTTTTATGTTGGTTCTGCATGTTTGACATGGATGCATGAATGGTAAAGGTAAAAAGGTTGAGAAAGATGACACAGAGGTAGTAGTTGAAGTGAAAGTGGGAGAGATGGTGCTCTGTGACACTGCCACCACTACAACACATCAACTATCTTTGCCATTAACCAACCTCCATGCGCACTGTCAAACTGTTAAATTTCAACCCATTCTCTTCCATCCACATGCATGCCACAAACACAACCTACCTTCTCAACTTTCTAGTTATCTCTACACTTCTTACCCAACTCAATTTCACAACTTCTTCTACATGCAAAACCTCCATTTATAGATACAAAATTTACTTTGTTCATTATTTTTGAAGGAATGTCTTTAAAGCCAGATTGTACAAGTTTGTATGCCCAAGTTATGATGTGAAAAATTTCTCATGATCAAGATCATCAAAAGGCATGCCCTACTACGTACATCTTATAGGCATGTCCTACTATGCCTCCTCCACCTACTACCTACATCTTATTTTATTGTATCAAGAATAAAAACACCTAAAAAAATGGAAGGCACTGGAGTGATAAAAAATGGATTATTTATTTTACCAATATATCAAAAGAAAGATAAGATTAATGTAATATTTATTGTTTTAGGTAAAAGATTAAATGCATCTTAGAGTTATTTTGTTAACAATTAGACATAGTGATAAGGTTTCAACCTTGTAAACTGGGATTTTGATCCATCAAACATGACTATAAATATTTGTAACCCATGATGTTCTTATTTAGAATCAAATTTTCAACCAGTACAAACAAACACAAATACAAGATATTTATATGATTTTAATCCCATTAGAAGTGGAACTTTGTGAAACAAGTAATAGGAAATAATAACAAATCAAACCAATGTAAGAAAGTAAATGAAACTCATGAAATCATCATGAAAATGTTAACAAATGAAGGGATAGTTAGAAAAAGAAAAGAAATGAACAAAACAAACTCTTAGAATCTCTCTACTGAACATGAGATTAATCAAGCAATTATTCATGTATGAATGTTTGATTGAATAAAGAAAGAAGAAGAAACAAAAATGAAAGAGATAGAAAGAGAAGAACACATTATTCTCATAAGTATAAAAGGAAAATCATCACATGAATTTAGAAAAATTCAAGATTCTAGAAATGAAGAATTAACATCTTAATGAACTCACGATAGAGAGAAAAGTTACTAACATTTTCATTCAAAATTGCAAGTTATGTTGTCAAAGAGGTGCATACATGCTTTTATAAGCTAGCTTAAAGAATAAAGAGTTAATATTTATTTGGTTGGCGCATATACTTTTTCAAACAACACTATTACAAGAAATATGAAAATGTTAGGTCTTGTTTGGTTAGTGCTCACAATTTCCTAATCAAGTTTCTTATTTTTGAGTGTTAACCTTGCATCTGAATTATCTGTCTTGAATTTCTATTATAAATAAAAAAACTATATTTATATATTTTTATTTATAAAAAGATTACAAAAAATGTTAAGAGATATGTTTTTAATTTCTTTTTTCAACTTCTTATACATTGTCCTCATGTATCTTCTTCTAAAGTCTTGAAATTGTACTGTAAGTTCTTTCTTTTTACCTTTTCTTTCTTAATTCGTTGTAGTAATTGTTGAACTTAGTAATGTTAAGCCTCAAGAAAAGACGTTCTAATGATGATGTTTGAAAATATTAATATTGAAGATGTATTGAGTGTTATAACTTTTATTGTATATGTTTGAGAGTCTTTTGCACAAGATATTCTCAAACTTTTCGGTTTGACACACAACCGATCTTAAATTAATAAATAGAAAATTGTTTTGAAAAGCTAAAGTCATGTGAAAAAGGATTATGATTGTGTTAATCGATTAAGGTTTTAAATAATCGATTAAATCGTTCTTAAAGATGTTTTAGAACATGATAATCAATTATTTGTTTTGTTAACCGATTAACACATAGAGCAAATTAAATTCTTGAATATTGATTAACTTTGTTTTCTACAATAAATGAAAAGCTAAAATAATTGATTAATTCATGTAATAATCAATTAAAATAAAAAGTATTTTAACTTTTTTCAAATTTTATTGAGAAAAATCAATTATCAACTTAAGATAATATATTAAATATGTCTAAACCAGTTGTTGTGAGAGCTTGTATAAACATATAAAGATAGTGAATTCCAAGGTTGAATAACTGAGATTGGATGTAGGATTATTGGTAATCTAAACTAGCATAACTTTCTTGTGTGATCTTTCTCTTCTTTTGTTGTCTTTATCTTGTTGATTGTCAATCTTTATAAATCTTGATTCCTAAATCAATTACATTTAGTTATCAAATTGAAATAATTTTCAAAATACTTGAAGATATTAGAAGTGGACTTTAAGCCTAACTCAATCTTACAAATTGGCTTGTAAGGAAAGGGTTTTCTAAAATCAATTCACCTCCTCTTGATTTAACTTAACCTCATATTATTTTTTTAACAAAGATTCTAATGAATTTCTTTTACATGCTTTTTTAAAATCAAACTTTTATTAAAGATGTTGTTATAGACTATATATTTAAGAATAAAGTAATAGGTATACGATGATCCGATATGTCTAATAACCTAAACCTAACCAATCTTATAAAACTAATTTATAAAATGAGATATGTACTTACTTATAAACTATTAAAAGACTTTATTTTTAATTGATACGAGATCTTCAACTTATAAATGTCGAAACCAATAGAAAAGATCTTCTTCTTTTAAAAAAAAAAAGCTAATAGAAAGAAATCTCCGAAATTCTTTCAAAGTCCTATTCAAAGAGCTCACGGAAAGAAGTCTCATAAAAGTTTTTCAAAACATTTTAAGGTCCGTGTTCAATTTATCTCATTTATAAAGCTAACATATTGTCTTGAAGCTCATTCTCGAGACACCATGAGGTAAGAAGGAAATCCAAATACATGCGGAAACAAAACTCTTCGGTTCCTTCTTAGTTACTTCCTTTTCTGTTCGATCAAGAAGTTTGACAATTTGTTTCCTAATCCAGCCAAGTCTTTGAGGAAACTAAAGTCTACCACCGAAAAAGAAAAAATGAAAAAAAAGAACTTCCCTAAATTCAAAGATTAATACTCTGAACCCGGACGAAGAAAGACTCCAGAGCAAAGAAAATATATTGATAATTCTTATATGAAGAATTTATCCAAGAGGGAGAAGATCGAGGTTCAAATACTGGAGTTGCAAAACAAATGAAATAAAAAAAGAAGCTCAAAGTTAACACCAATGTATCCCAATCTTTTATAGACCATCTCCCTACTTTATACATCTTTTCGATAGTTACTCATTTTCAATGTGTGAACACATGTTTTTCCTCATCCATGTTCTTTGTAGAACCGCAACATATAACTGTGAGTCCATGATCCTTCATAGGGGTGCAACGTAGCCATGAGTGTGGTTTATTCTTTTGAGGGAAATGATGACTCTCTTTGTGACTTCCCTCTCTATTTATTTTGAATTAATTACTCTTTAACTTTTAGTACCTTCTCCTTTGACATTTTTATTTTGTTGAAACTCAAAGTTTACCTTCATATATTCATTCTCGGTATATTCATACCTCATATATCAAAACCTCATTTTAAATTTCCAAAATTCTTACCATTTTTTTCTAAATGATTAATTGTTGATAATCAACCAACTCTTTCTTATATTTTTATACAATTTTATCACACTAAAATATCGAAATCATTAATATTATTTTCTTTATTATTGATCATTAAATGGATAACACAAGTAGATGTATCGTCTCTTCAAAGAGACAGAAATACTGACAGAAACAAAAATCAAATTTTAAGAGTTTTCGGCTGAGATGTAGATATTAGATCCAAAATCGTTGATTCAGATGACACCACTTTTGAGATGATTTATTCTAAAATGAAATCTCACTGAAATTATACTATTTCATATCTAACAAAAGAGTGGTAAAAAATAAAGATATAAGATTTGATACAGCTTTTAAAAGCACGATTCAGTAGTAGAAACATTAACTATGCTATTTCGTGGCTCAAAATTTTTGTGGCTTTCTCTAACTTGAGATTTCATTTGATAGTTTCTTATAGGATAACATAAGAAGCCAAAATTAAACCATAATCCATTTGGAGGTTGTAGCCACGACTCCTAAGTGGGCCACTAATAACCACGCCCACGGGATTAGTGTGGTCTTATCATTTCTAATGAACAATATCAAATGTTTAATCACAGAAGCCACCCTTTTTGAATAGATTTTTTTATCCTGGAGCAAGCCATGGTTATGCTCCACTTCAATGACAGGTATGCATTTGCTACCAAATAATTCACAACCACCAAAATGCAGACGTAAGACTCACCAATGGTGTTATCATGCTGCCATGATACTAAACTTTAGTAGTAGTGTGCCACACATTGTTGCTGTCCTTTTTCATATTTTATAACCATACCAAGTTATCTAATTTAGTCTCTTAATTTAACTATTATTAAGTCAGCAGGCTTCAGCCAACTGCCACTTGAAAGACTTGACAATATTTTTCACACTAAAAAACATCATTATTCAAACATGGAAAATTGGACTTTCAAAAGGACAACATCCCCCCTTGTACTCTCCCTTGTCTCTCACCATCACCTCATTTGCTTCCCAAATCTAAATCCTCTTCCACAGTCTCAAAAACCCTTTTTCGGTGCTTAATTTTGCTTCAGTGTTTGCCACAGAAGATACCCTTTGATGTTAAGTTTAGGCTGAAGCAAAAATGCTAGGGAAAAAGATGGTATCTTTGAAGAAACTGGCAAGGAAAGTGAAGGCTGTTGGTGGAGCTGAGTCTGACACTCCCTACCAAGAATGTTTGCTAAAGGGGTATGAGGAGGAGAAGGAATCACCCTCTAGCGTAACCCCAACTGGTTTTCTAGCACTTTACGTTGGTGAGGAGCGCCAGAGAAATGTGGTCCCAACCAGCTACCTTTCCCACCCTCTTTTCAAAATGCTGCTGGAGAAGGCCTACGATGAATTTGGCTTTGCTCAGAGGAATGGCCTAGTGGTTCCATGCAGTGCTTCAACATTTCGAGAGGTGGTGAATGCGATTGAATGCAACAATGGCAAGTTTGACTTAGGAAAGCTTTTTGAAGATTTTGCTTAAAAGTGCAGAAAACTGATCATCTGCCATGTGTTAATTTCTTTCTATTTCTGTGGTTATTCATAATGTATCAGAACTGTGACCTTATTGTTGGATGTTCTAGCCAGATTTTGAAGAACACAGGTCTTCAATTGAACCTATTTTTCCGCAAACAATTTCCTAGTACGATTGTTCTGACTTGTAAATTGGTTTTTGTCCGTACGTATGATAGTGAACTATCTATCAATAATTCAATATTTTAGTGGATCCGAAGCTTATAGAATTTCAGAAATCAAACATGTCCCTTGCTTTTACAACTGGCAAAAGTGACCTCAGTAATCAGTGGCAAGAATTGTGCGTGTTCAATTAGTCAATTGGATGTTTTCAATGGAAATCTTGCAGTGTCTCCTAGATTTGGAAACAATCAAATAATGTACCTGCATTGAATTTACACGTGTATTATGTGCTCTTTTTTTGAATTTAGTCTCCCAAGGGCTACCAAAACCTAAATAAATGAGATTGTGGATTTATGTGAATTCATTGGGTACCTTTTATAGGGGACAATTCTTGTTGCACCTCCATATTCTCTTGTATCCAAAATATAAAAAGTTATATTCACAACTACACCATCTAGAATATAATATTTTTTTTTTTATTTCAGACCGTGAAATTCTAGATACAATTTTTTTTTATATTTTAGATTGGGAAATGTAAAATATAAATTCTAAAAAGTTATTTTAATATTTTCGAAAAATATGGAGGTGCAGAAAGAAAGGCATAGAGGTGCAGGAAGAAGCGCCCTTTACATGACTTGTTCGGGGCAAGCGTACTGATAATCCAATGGAAATATTTCTTTGATTGTTACAGTGTTCTCCAATCGGACCCCTTCTCTTTGAAGGTGTACAAAAACACGAATTAGTCACAATAAAAGAAACAATTCAAGATTGCATGTCCTGAGATTTTTAGTGCCCTCGACCGAAAAACAAGTGTCCCTAAAATTCATCTGAAATAATTTTGTTTTTTATATTTAGGGCAGATTCATCGATAATTTTTTTTTCATGATTAAGATTCTTTAAAAGTTATTTTGAATTGAAATTATTGTAGTATTATTTAATCTATCTTGTGGCAGCAGAACCCAAATAAAATCTTAACAATTTAATTTTGAAAAACTTGTGTAAGTAAATGCAAAAATAATAGGAATAACTAATATTATTTCCTTATGTGGACATGCATCAGCGAAACAGCTAAATGTGTTTAATAAAAATTGAGATCTCAAAACTTAATTTGGAAGAAATTGTTAAAACTTATATAATACTTTTAACTAATCAAATGAAATTTCACCGTTAAGATTATAAGAAGAAATATGATATTCTGGAAAAAAAAACTTGAGACTTTTGTAAAATATAAGAAATAGATTGATAATTATAGGTGAATTGAAATATAATTTTATTATATATAACATATGCTCTATCATATAAACATAATAGTTTATCTTAATTTTAAATAATAAATTATATTTAAGCATTTTTTTACGACAAGTTTGGGACATTTTATAATTTTTAGAAATAAACGGAGAAAGATAATGAAGAGGTGCGGTGTCGAATGGAGACCCATCTTCAGCAGTGCTACTCGCACACTTCCAAATTTCTGGGTCAGCCTATTCCACCTTCGCAACCATCTTCCTCATGCCGACCCTTTCTTCAGGCTACACCCTTTTCCCCTTCTCTCGTCTCCTGCTCCTCCAACAACTTCCCACGTTGGGATTCCAACGCCGAATCCTTTCGACCCCGAAATTTCACCTCCAGCGGCCCCAGAGGCAAGGAACGGGAAGAACAAGAACAAGGGTATGGGAGGAAGAGACGCTGGTGGTCTGACGAGGAAAGAGAATTCGTGGAAGATGAAGAAGAATATACTTCTAGTGGGATTTTGGAAGAAGCCATTGATGGTGTCTGGTTTCTGCAGGTGAAGCTCTTTCTCTCTCTCTCTCTCTCTCTCTCTCTCTCTCTCTCTCTCTATTGTTTCCGTGTCAAGTCCGTGTTTGGTTTTTTATTTTGGGTCTTGCAAAGGTGGTTAAAGAATTGAAAGAAGATTTTTTTTTTTTATGGCAAATCAGAGAAAAATGCAGTGAAAATTATTTTTATGTCGAAGATATAAGTAGTTTAGAAGGAAAGTAGACATTTTTTTAGTAATATTTTTGTTTAGAGAATGATCTCTTTTTAGAATTTTTGGATATAGATGGAAGTGTATTAATAAAATGAGTAAATTGTTACCTTGTTGTGTCTTACAATTTTAAGATTAGTTGAGTGTTGCATAAGTCAATACATTTTATGCTCTAGATCTGATATGTATGCATCGTGTATAAAAGGACCTGCAATAGATTTTTTATCATTTTATTACATCATCGTATTCATTTATTATGATGTGGCAATGATGAATTTCATCAGATATTCATGTAAAAAAATTATATTGATAGTACGTGTAAATTAAACTCTATAATCCATTATAGAAACTCCAAGGAGTTGATTGAGTAGATATGACAAAATTTTGCATCTAATTAGTCTCCGTACTAGACTTTATAGGATAAGATGAATGCAAGTTTTTCTGCCAATGTTCTTTTTAGCTTGGAGGCTTATTCTACTTTAGAGTTTAGACTACAGCAACATCCCTTGCTCTAAATCAGTTACTACATACTCTGTTATAAAGAACTTTGAATTTCTTTCTTGTTTCCTTGCCATTCATGATGAAATCAGGACTCGGATTTGTAGTTAGATAACTGTCGAAGTGTGAAAATATGTGTTAAAGATACTACTGTCTTAATGATTTGCCATATGCTGCCATGACTGTGATTAGCTTGTAAAGTGGTATAATTTGCATATTCTCTGTTAGTATAGCTTTCTCTTACTACAAGAAAGAAAGGGAGCAGGGGGACTCTTTTGTATAAAAGCATATACATTTTGGCTCTGGACCTTTTGTCACCCATATTTTCTAGTGTGCTGTTTTAATACATGGAACTGACATAAGAACGCAGTGTGTCATATGGCAAAATCCATATCGGTTAGGGATGACATACTTTAATACATATAATTTGATTTTATTGTCAGACAAACCTCAAGTATTGCCTTAATCCTTAACCTGAATTTCTTGTAACCATGGGTTCTGTTGATGCTTTATGTAATATATTTTGTTAGAAACTTGGGCCCATAGGCTGGATTGTGAAATATGTTGGTGAGGGAGCGAGAGCTCGAGTTAGTGACTGTTAATTAAACATCTAACAGATTTTGACAGACAGGCTATAAAGAGATAGTGGGAGAAGATTAGGGCATTCTGTTGAGTAAGAGATTGGTTTGGGGAGAGATCTAAGGCCTTTGAAATCCGGAGAGGAAAATTTGTATTCAATTTTTTCTCTACTATTCATAGCTTTCTTAATGCTTAATGCTAACAATTTTGCTCATATTGCTATCAAAATTTCACACTTGTAACCAATGTAATGGAAATATAGCTTTTAGTTGAGTGCCATAGGAAGAAACCGTTCCTCACATTCATATATTTCTATTTGAAAAATATTCTACTACATGAGGTATGACATATTTTGATAATGAGTACATTTTTCTATCTCTAATTTAGAGCAAAATAGTAGTTGTTTGTAAAATTGGCAGTCAACTGATTTTCAATGGATTCTTTGTTGAGGTCACCTCTTGAGTGATTGAACCAGTGCATAAAGAGTTTAGTATCAAATTTTCTTGAACTAAGGTGTCAAGTGAAAGAGAAACAATTCTACCAAGAGACTTAAGAGAACAAAAGTTCCAAGACAAAACTTGACAATTTTAAAGACTAACTAAAAAGGTATCAAGCAATAATAAGCTAAACCAATTGGAAGAAATATGTGACAAAACTAGATTATGACAAGGATAAAGCACATTTCAAAGACTAGAGTCTACTTAAGTCATGTAGGACTAAAAACTAATAAGAGAACACTTGATAACAGATTAAGGCGACCACAATTTAGTGAGGTAATTTGCCAAAATAAAATGAATCAACAATTAATATTGCATCACTTGAGAAAAATACAAAAGAATAGAGAAAGCATTTGAGAGCTTTTTTCCTCTCTCTTAGATTCTCATTTATAATGACATTGGAAGTTTAGATGCAATGAATTAGAGGAAAGACAAAAAAATGAGGAAGGTCAAAACTAGAAACTAGGTACAGCAGCACAAAGCACATAACAGCTTTTCAGTGAAGTCCAATTAAGATGACCTATTCTAACGGCATCTAAGTTTTAGAACATTTGTTTTGCACTTTTATACCTTCATATTTCTTTTGCTTTTTTTAAGACTATGTTTCGGAATTCAAATTAATATTTTTTCTAGTGCTTTTGGTTCCAAACTTAAACAAAAAATTAAAAGATGATTCAAGCCTTGCATAGTAATAATTGTTCGTGCCATTAAATCTTGAAACCATCCTAGAGTAGAGAGAGATCACTGTTTCATAATGCTTGGTTTTCTAGACATTTCTTGTTGCATTTTTACCACCGGCCGCACTGTCAATCTTAATCAAAAACTGAAGGATATTTATTGGCATTTTCTCAAAATCAGTATCTTGTTTCCTCTCATTCTCATTTTCCTTAATTGTTATTCTCTTCTTTAAGTCACTATATGGATGTTGCTCTGACTTTTGGTTAGGAACCAACAGTTGAGAGTGGGAGATAAAATATATTTGAAATGGATGAAAAAAACCACAAAGAGGAAGACACTCTTCCCCAAGAGTTTCCCCTTTTACAAAAAGAGGAAGACACTCTCTTCCCCTTTACCCTAGTAGCCTTCTATTTATATTCTATATCCTAGCACTATCACCATAAAATTATATATCCACAACTCTTTCTAATTATCCATGCATTGAAAGATTGCAAAGCTTTCAAAAGTAATTGCTAGTTACATATCACTTATGTATTTGTAATTTATTCTGTTTATGAATATATTATCCATCATTGTTTTGTCATGAAAATTCTGACTGCTTAACTATTAAGCAGTGAGAATTTTCATCACGTAGTGGGTTAAGAGACTTTTGTTGTTGCTGTTGTTATTTTCATTACATAAGCTTACAACATCTTACTTGTCTCTACATATGGATTGAAATATTTTTGTTCGCATGAGGTGTTACAATTTTTCTTTGAATGCAGATTTTCAAATCCTATGGTTGGACTCTACCGGTGATCCTTGCATCGTGGTTGCTATCTAGTGGCCCTAAAGCTTTCCTTATGGCATTAGCTCTTCCCCTTGGTCAGTCAGCACTTGCATTAGCATTTGAGAAATTATGGAGACCGTCCGAGAGCAAACCAAAACGCAAGTACAGGATGAGGAGGAAAGCTCGCCGTGGTAAAAACACCAGAGTTGAGGAGGAACCAGTAGAAAACCAGAAAACCCAAAAGGGGTACCAATCATGGGTTGTTGAAGATAATGGTTCAGTTGATGAGGGCAGCCAAGAAGCAGCAGGGAGTTTTGGTGGATGGGATGACTTGGAGAGGTCAAGACCCGTGAAAAAGTCTTCCTATGCCATGGATGGATCACCAACCATTCCTGTAGACGGTGGTAGATTGAGTAGGAGAGAAAGAAAAAGTGACACACCTCTGCTGTTTCGGTTGCTTGTTGCAATTTTTCCATTTTTGGGCATATGGACAAAGATGCTGTAATAGTCTCTCCTCTGCCATAACTTTGATCTTGGATGAGTTGGATGTGATGTTTTACATCTTCCTCGGATGAAAGGAAACCAATACGTTAGTTTGTGAAGGTTGTTTGTCAATTTATATGTAGTCTGTTACATGATGAATAAGTTCATTAATATCATAAATTTGACTTACGGATGGTCTTGAAAATAGATAAAGGAATTATTTTTATTATTATAATTATTATTTATGATTTTATTATTATATTTAGTTTTTAAATTTACCAAACCCTACTACAAGAAACTTCATTCTAACTTAATTGGGTCATAATATTGTCGAAAATTGAGAATAAAATAAACCAATAACCTAAAAAAGAAAAAAAGAAATCTCTGGATTTTAAAGGCTATTTAACAATCGTATGGCAACGCTTGCATGTGTCTTGAATCCTTCATTGAGAATTATAATATATATTTCTTCCTTTATTTTAAAATACCTGGCCTGGTAAATTCAAAGGCCAAGGAGAATCAAACCAACTCAAATATAAGCGGAAACGAAGTTTGAGTTTGATCATGAAATTATACACATTTGCTTAGCCTCAGAATTGGCTTATGGTTCAATTTGTTCATTTTCACTGCTACATCCTTCCACAAGTATTCTCTTCATATGATCGACTAGTCCCTGAATCTGCTCTGTTGAATGAAGGGGCCATGGATATACACAAGCACAATCCAACTCTCCATTCCTTATGGTATCAAATAAGGCTAAGGATGGGCCAACACCATGAGCAGAAGCACATCCCACATAGTCTTCCAATCCAATCTCCCCATGCATTTCAGCCGAGTCAACAAAGACAGCATCTTCGAACACAGAGATCAAGGCAGTTCTAAGTGACGATGAGGGTGTCAAACCGGGGTTGTCAATAGCCTTGCACATGAGGTAGTTCAGGTCAGACATGTCTGAGAAATGCTTGTTGCAGTTCATAGCATTTACAAAGGAGCTATAGCATCTCTTTGCCAACTCCCATAGGGTTTCTTCACACACGTCATGTGTGTTCAGGATGGCAGAATGGTAAAATCCTGAATCAAACAATGGGAAGCATTGACAGCAGAATGTTAAAATTATACCAAGAAATTAAAAACTGTATAAAATTCCTTCATCCGCTCGGATTATTAATAATTTCATAGAATTTTAAAGTCCAGTGCCTTGGAGGTACCCAAATCGTAGCTTTCATGTTTCAATAGAAGAAGCATCAGGAAATTATCTAATTTGTCATGAATGAACTATCTCAAAAGCTTAGACTGAGACGCATGAATAGTTTTATATCATATCCCTAACATGACTAATTAATTAACTAGGCCTGTAAGAAATGATAGGAAAAGTTTGATTTCAATAGTAAAAGGAGCAGCCTTCCCTTCCTCTCCATCCAAGAAATGCTTTTACCACTCTAATAAAATAACATAAAAGAATTCAAGATACATGGAACACTGAGAAGGTTTGATATTTCTGTTGCAGCTGTCACTTGGTAACCCACTCAAATAATTGTGAACTTAATAAGGTCTTGCAGTTTCACTTAATAATCTTTATATTATTACTAATAAAAGAAACAATAATCTTTCCAATTTACAAATAGGACACAGGCTGACAAAAAAGAGGGCGTGCATATATAAAGCATCAGTTGGGCATGATGTCAAAGTACTAGCAGCAGGATAACTAAGGAAACAAGTAATTACTAGAAAATATGGCTTACCAGCATGGTTGCTGGGAAGGACAGGATCAAGAAGTGGGCGGCAATCAACAAGTGTTACTACAGCATACTTTTCTCTTTGATAATTAGGAAGGCACTTAGAGGTCCATGCTGCCATCATTCCCGCTGCTGCAAGTGCCCCACAAAGTTTAATCCCTCTTGACTTGCATCCCTGCATGATTTTTCACAGTTAACTTAATCCATCCAATTAATCAGAAGCAAAAAATGAGTAGACTAGAGTAGGATCTCACTTCACAACAATCAGACTGCGACGCCTTGAATGAATGGATGTTAATTAAAAAAGGTAAAATTTTTATTAGGCAAAAAGACTAATACAATTTTCTCCCGAATTATATTATCCGGAGTGAATAACATATCATATTCGAGGGAATGGTTTTATGTTTAAAAGATCCAGGTTAAGAAAAAAAATGTATTTAAATTATTGTTAACCTGAGTTAAAGAAAAAAGAAAAATGCATCTAAATTATGGTTGACCTCAACTTTAATTCCTAATTGATGTAGAACTATTTTTTCGTTTAAGTTAAAATACACGACATTATTTAATATTTTATCTATTTTATCTCTAATGAAATATAAATCTTAACAAATACTCAAAAAAAGTTATTTATTTTTTATCATATGAATAATGACTATTTGAAGCCATATAATAACACCTCTACCAAAAGAGTATTATTTCATACTACTACTCGCGTTTTATAATATTTTTATCACCTTTTAATTTTTACTCTTTTATAGATAGATTTCCCTTCCGAACTTAGATGACTCCTTTTAGAACTCATCTTCTCGTAATTCATAGTTGGATACAAAGATTTCACTTCCAGAAATACTCTGTTTTTCAATAAAAACAAGTCGTAACCTCTGAGATTTAAGCAGACACCCCTCCTTCATAGTAAAGGCGCTTACTTCCTAATAGCTTTGACCTTTTACTAAAGACTTCGGTATAATGCGTCAATTAAGTTTTTCTTTCTTGAAATAACATGGATAATACCTCCTTCCCCTTTAAGAAAGGAGGTAATCCAGGCTTAGAAATAGAGTTGCAATAGTCAAGATTAATTTCTTTTTAACAGTTGAAAAGATAGTGTCAGCGAGAGCTCATAAGCCCAGTTAAATAGCGCCATACATTTACCAGCAAAATTATCTTGGTGGGTTGAAGTCTATTTCGGGCTATATGAATTGTTAGTTTCTTACGTTTAACAACGTAATGATAATGAAGTAGACACATAATGAGCCACGAACTGAATGCAAGAGTCGGACTTGTTATCTTACGAGTGTAGTCAATTTGTATGCTGCAATTGGGTGTTGTCGTACTTGGTCGTGGCAGTAATCACCTACACATAATTTTGTATCCCATGACTTATCCCCATTCTCAATCGTTCTTACACCCGACTCCAGGAACCATACCAAGTGTTATCACACAACTTATGAGCTTCAAAATTGGTCATTTTCTGAGTACTATTGTGGAAATACAGATACGTCATATATATACCTAACAATGATGAGTCACTTTCGAGGGAACCAAAATTTTCGAAGCTTGCGATAAAGATAAGAAGTGACACTAACATATAGATATGACCAATTTCGAAAATAAAAGTTAGGGCAACATGATATCTAATTTCACAACCTTACGTCATCAAATTTAATTCAATATTTCTTGTATCTATTAATAGGCATTTTTCTTGTTGCTATTGGTTATGGGTTGTTTAAAGATTGAGTAAATTATTTTTATGTAAAAGGATGTTATTTTTATAGTGCATGTTTATACAAGTAAACTTAAATGGCCACTTCTTCTGGTAGTGAAAAAATTCAACAAAGGACAATAATATTTTGTTATTGAATGTATATTTAAAAATTAACTCAAAATATAGATAGTAATACTTTTTAATGTTGATTAATTAGAAAATTAAGAGAATAAAAAAATATTATACTAACTGAATAAATAAAATTCTTGTCGTGTTAATTAAATAAATTCTATATTTATAAAAAAAGTTCTACATATACTATTATAAATAATAATTAATTATATTCAGAAAATTTTCAACTAGTATAAAATCAGTCCTTTTTTAAGATCTGAGAAAGTTAATATAATTTAAACTAATTTATAAGAGAAGTAAGTGCGATATTTTTTCCAATAGAATAAAAAAGAAGAATGAAACATCATTTATCATCAGAAAAATCTTTGAAGAGGTGAAAATACTTTACTCTAATTAACTATTCAGATATATAACTCAACTAAATGAAAATGGTTGTTCTTCCGGAGTAATGAATTATTAAAAATTGTATAAAAACACGTTAAAAACCATAAAAGAAAACACTTTTATACATTTCAATAAAAAAAATCTCATTTTCTTTTAAAAAATAGGACACTGATTAGGATTTCACACCAATCAGAATAATATAATAGAAAACAAAAAGAAGGAGGGTTGAGTTGGTAACTCACCGCTAGAACGTTCTTGGTTTCGTCTGCATTCAGTTGCAACCTCACGATCCTCGATCTTCGACGCGAAGCGGCGTCCACGAAGTTCAAATTCGAGAACCTCAGCGCGTTAACCGAGTACCCAAGCACGTCCAACCCACGCGCCCAGAAAGGCTTGTGCATCTTCCCCTCGGGTATCAGATCCTCTATTGCCGAACCCACTTTCCGCTCCCCAATCTCGCCGGTCCCGGCGCCGGAGAATAGCTGCATGAGCTCCCTGAGCAGAGCATCCGCGGCGGCGCGGTCGCATGTGGCAGTGTGGAGGCGGAGGATCACGGCGAAACGGTCGTGGGCAAGGGTATAGGCGGAGGCATGGAGCACGTCGAGGTCGCGTGCCGCGTAATCGCACCAAGTGTCGTCGTTCAGCTGGTTCTCGATGAGCGTGTCGAAGGGGTTATCGTGACCGTTGGACTGGGCCTGGACGATGTGGGCCGTTGAAGCGAGATCATAGTGTTGGACTTGGACGTTGGATGAGGCAGGGGTGAGGAAGTGGAAGGTGTTGGTGGAGGGGTCGTGGTGGATCTTGGAGCGGAGGATAGGGTGGGAATTTTGGAGATTGTGGAGGGCATTTTCGAGAGTAGCGATTTCGGGTGGCTTCGAGAGGAGGAGGCTGAGCACGGTGACGCCCGTGCCGATGGGAACGGCCTTGCACCAGCTAAACTCTGTTCCGCCCGCGGGGCGGGCTTCGATGGGCTCGGACGTTTCTGGGCTTTGGGCCTCATTATCGCCGTTTTGGGCCATTTGGATGGAAGTACGAAGTAACGAGTGAGGGAGTGAGACGTAGAAGAGTGGAAAACGAAGTGAAGAGAACGATAAGATAACGTGGAAAATATGCTATCGCTATTGGACCAGTGTCTTTCTTTTGTCGTCAGGTGTGAGTTGCATTCAATTTTTTATACATGTAAAATTATCTGGTTTCCTTTTTTTAAATACTGATTTAAGATTTTTTAGAAAAATTAAAAAAATGTAATAAAGACTATTTTAATAAATATTTATAATATTTTTTATTTTTCTAACTTTCACATCACCATAAATATGTAATAAATATATAGATATATTACATATAATAATAATAATAATAATGAAAAATAAAAAGGGATCATAAGAAAGTATTTACTATCTATCTTAAATTTTGAAAAGGGTAATTAAAAAATTAAAAACACTGACACTTTATAATAGAAAAAATTACTAGTTGATTTTATCAACAATTAATTTTCTTATAAAAATTCTGATAAAAGAGATATTTTTGTACAGTTTCTTTTTTCGAATAATATCTTTTTATTTGTAAAACTCCAGACTGGAAGACAGTTTTTGTTCCATTAATGTAACTTGAAATTGATGGGCAGAAGATACAAAGGAAGAAGAAAACACAGTCACGTTACGACAGGTAGGGTGGGGTTTGGCCGAATCTTTTCCCCTGTAAATCCTTCTCCAAAACAACTTATCATGATCAAATGTTTACGACTGTAATTACCAATTTTTAGGACCAAATTCTGAGTTTATTTTTTTATGATGGTTGGTTAGAAAACGTTTTTAAAAATAAATCTAAATTTTTTATAGTAATTTATTATATTATTAACAATTATGAATAAATTAAAGAATTATTAATTAAAATAAAACTTATAACTTATTCTCATTAATTAATATTATTAATTTAAATTTGTTGATATAAATTAATAAATGTAGAATATTGATTTTAAAAGTTAATGATAATTTTAAATTTAATTAAAAATGAATAAGTTAGTCAATTTACTATTATTAATTTAAAACATCTCTTATATTATTTTTAATATTAATTTAATATTTTATTTTCAATAAATTAATAAATTTTTTATTATTATTAATTTTACACGTATTTTCAGATTTTTTTTAGTATTTTAAAATTATTTTGAAAACTAGCCATCTTAATATTTAAATTTTAGTTTATAGAAATATAATAATAATCATTATCAAAAGTTTATGAAAATTAAAATGATATGGCTGTTAATTTAATAAATCCTTGAACGGTAAATTTAAAAGATTTTAATTTAAATTATATTAATGAATATATTTCTATATTTAGTTTCCTATAGTAATTTGAAATTATTATTATTTAGATAAAAATAATTATATCCATTGATATAAACACTATTTTTTAAAATTTTAGATTAAATAATTAAATTATATATATATATATATATGTATATATACACGCACATTTCAATAACCATGATTGAAAAGATATACTATTAAATCTAGAGGTTGTGAACAGAATTTAAAATAATTTTGTAGTTATCAAAAATAGACCAATCACTCTTGTCTAAGTGATTTATAAAACATTTTAATAAATAATTTTCGTAAGTCTTTGTATGAAGGATAAAAGATAAAAAAAAATATTTGATATTAATCGGCTTTAATTGAAATATATTTATTATCTTTTAAGTAATTAATCAAAAGTTTCAATTATAAATTAATAAAATGTGAAAATAATAAAACATATCGAAAGGTGGAATTGAATTGTATATTTAAAAATTTTGAAAATTTTTTCAAATTAAGATTTGATAGAAAATATTAAATGAAGTTTTATAACTTAACGAAGATCGTCATGTAAGAGTGGTTAGAATATACATGATATTTAGTAAAGATTGTTATACGTAATTACAAATTCATAAATATATTATAAAGAAAATTTTTTGTAAGGTATTTTAGCGAAACTAAACTTTCTTTTATTAGTTGTTAGTCAACGATATACTATTAAAAAAAATAAAGGTAAAGATAGATTTATATAGGACAAATTTATATTAGTTTATTTAAAAATTCAAACTATACATGTTTTGTATTAATATAACGAAATTTTATTAGTAAACTAATATGGTAAGAAAGAAAAAAAATATTTTTTGATTTTGGCTATTATTGGTTTAATATAGGATATTATTTGAATCTATTCTTTGAAAATGTAATCCTTACTCATTAAATTGAGTATTATTTAAACTATAATTATTATTGACTAAACATTAAGTATATTTTAAATATATTATTACTTTTAACTAAATCACATAGTATTATTTGGACCTAATCACTCCTAATTCAATAATTTATTTAAACAAAGAATGTGATTCAGAAAATCAAAATTTTGATAACTAAAATATTTAAGAGTAATATTTAAGAGCTGATATGGATGATGTCATTAAATGGTGAATCTCTTCTTGTATTAAAATGGTATAATGATCCAAACTCAACCATTAATTCACATGACATAAAGAGATGTGTTTATATTTGTGGGTGGTGCAATTACATGGAAATTGGTTAAACAAATAACTATTGTAAGATCAATAATGAAAAACAATTTGTTATTCTCAAAACAACTCAAAGTGAAATTAAATAGTTAAAAAACTTCTCATCAAACATCCTATTAGAAATGAAACCAATTTTATTAGTGTCAATCCATTGTGATTGACCATCCATTGTGATTGACCATCTACACTAGCTATAGTTAAAAATAAAACTTATAATGAAAAAATCAATCACATATAATTAAAACACAATTTGATAAAAAAGTTGTTAAAAAAGTAGAACAATTTTTATTGATTATGTTAAGTTATGATGAAATTTAACATATCCTATCGTGAAATTCCTAAGAAAAAAACATAATTTTATAAAGATAAAGTAGGATGAGACTTTAGCCAATTAAAAACAAACAAATGATAAAAATTCTACCTTAATATTAGAGATTCCTTGAATATAGTTCTTATGCCTAAAAATAAATCATTTGTTAGTTATGAAATTACATTGATTTGAATAATTTTTTTTCTTCTTATAGTGTATTAAAGTGTTAGATAATGTATCGATTATTTTTTTAAACAGTAAAAAATAAAATACTATAAGAAAACAATTAAAAGATATTCGAACCCTATTACAAAAAGATATAATGTAATAGTAAACATAGCACAACCAAGAATGATGTGATCCCAACCTGTGTGCTTAATAAAAGAAAAGCTAGAGTGATAATTCTATAACATATAACACAATCAACAAAAGACCACGGCTAATTCCATTAGATGATTCCTCCGCAGTTGTACACCCTATAATCGAAAGTGCCATACCAGAAGTGTTCGCAAAGCTGTCATCGCATTCCACCCTACCACTGCTGCCTAACTTGCTTGTGCCTTTGTTGGACCTATGAACTTATTTTTATAGTTATACCCACGAACCCAATTCACCAACAACCCAAAGAGAAGCTGCATTACCTCTGTACCTGCAAAATCAAGCCAAACAATACCTCACATCAGTCAATCGCTCAATCTCTCAATAACATGTTGAAACTGCTAAACATCCTTTTAATACATGTAGAGTGGCAAGATAAGTATGGGATATGTGTGATAGGTGGTAGGGAACGTGGTTGTTAGACATGAGTCTACATCTGTTAATTTTTAGAGTTACTGTCTATTGAGTCAAAAGAAGGGAGTTAATAGAGTGTGGAAAGGAATATGAGTGACTATTATTTCAGAGATATGGAATCTTAGAAATAAGGTGGTTTTTAAATGTGGGCTTGTGGATGCTGAAGAAATATTTTGTCTAGCTCAGTTAAAGGTTTGACTTTGGTTTAAGTTTAAGTTGAAGAGAACCATTTTTTCTTACTCGGATTGGCACTTATATCCGATGGTGTGCTTACATGCTATGACTTAGATTTTCATGTTAGTAAGGTGGGATTTGTTGTGAAAGTCTGAGAGTGGCCAGGTTTTGCAGGTTAAGTGATTAGGGAGTTGTGACCTTGCTAACATTATGTATTTTTGGATGGTTTTAGTTTCTTGTGTGTATTTTATTTGTTTATGTTTATTTGTGCTTAAATATGTCTAGAAAGGTGAATTTGTTTCTTAGACACTTATTTCTTGATGCGGTAGTGTGTATAAGGATTGGAACACTCATGAAGTGTTTGCTTTATTATTCATTCATTTTTTGTTGTTAAAAAAAAAAAAAAACACTAAGTTGGCCATCCATAATGCCATGTGTCTAACCTACCGACATATACTCTCACTAGTCCTTCTTAACCCAACTATTCTTAGTATGTTACCAGCATGATTAGGCCACATTTTCAAACAAAGATTTGTATACAAGTACCAATCGGAGAGAGAAAAATTTACCTTTTGAGTTCTTGAAATGATAAATTTTGTAGTTAAATTTTATGTGATATATATCAATAATTTTAATGATGTGCAACTTATACTTGATAAAATTACTATGAGTGTTAAGAGAGACTGAAGTATGAGATCTTAACAAAATCTTTAGAACATTCATAAATGTTGGTATATACATAACCTAATAAGGACAATACAACGATGACAAAAATTGTAAGGGAAAAAATATGTATTAATTGATTAACCACTGGTATCCATCAAGTATTTTGATTTATATACAGGTTGCTATCAGTTTAAAATTGGTTCATTTGTTAGACTAACTCGCATGCATTAGATCCTCTGAGACTGAAGATTTTCATTCTTTCCTTTATCTTTTGTAATAAGTATTTCTAATAACGAATATTAAAAAAAAAAAAAATACAAAGTCCCAACCAAAAAGTTTATATACCAGCATAATTCATGTATCTTCAAATCTTCAAAGTAGTAGGTAACAAAAGTTGTGAGCTCTGAACCATGAAGTTATGAAGCTAATTTTGACTACTTGTATAAGGATACTGTTTGAACACCTTGTTTGTGTTCTTGGTATCTTCTTGTACAATCATCAAATCAATAATACATTACACATATATGAATTAAATTAAAATTAGAAGTGCCAAATCCATAATATATATATTAATTTTTTTCCTATAAATGTTCAGAGAGAAATTGAGGAAAATTATTCCTTGTATCTGTTTGCAGCTTCAACGAGGATGGTCTTCATCTTCCCAACAAGCTCCTGCATCAGTTCTCGGGAGTGCAAGGGTGCAGGGTACACGCACACACAATCCAAGCTCCCATCCCTAATGGTGTCAAAAACCGCAATGGAGGGTCCCACCCCATGCACGGAGGCGCACCCCATATAGTCCGCAACTCCGATTTCGCGTTGTTTAGCACCGCCGTTGTCCACCACCGTCTCCTCAAACACTGACATCAAGGAGGTCCTGAGTGAGGCCGCTCGCGTCAAGCTAGGGTTCTCTATTGCCTTGCACATCAGAAAGTTCAAATCTGCCATGTCTGAAAAATGCTTGTTGCACTTCTTTGACTCGGCGAACATTTCGTATGCCCTCTTTGCTAGCTCCCATAGGGTTTCCCCTCCCTTCATCTCGTGTGAATTCAAAATGGCAGAGTGGTAAAATCCTGAACATTGTCAAGGACTTTCTCGTCAGTGGAAACAATTTTTGTTTCAATTAATGACGGACTTCAATAATCAGGCTCACTCTGCTAAGTATACCAGTGGTTTTATTGTTCCTTTTAATGGTAGGTTTTGTCTTTGTCTTGTCCTTGTACTCCACTCATTCTCACTGTTTTGGTATATTGATATTTATGAATCGCATTCATTTTTTGGGATAGAAATGTTGGTGTATTTATTTATTTTGGTAGGGAATACTGTTGTACTTATATAATACGAAATATTAAAGATTAAATAATAATAATAGATAATTTTCTTACTTTTAAATATATATATATATATATATATATATATATACATAATATAAAAATTAATTGATTGATGTGTTTATTTTTTATAATCTAGTATGGAAGCTAGTTTTGCTGGTTTGACAGCAATCTAGTTAGACAGAATTTTATTGCTGATAAAAAAGGAAAAGTTAAACAAAGTTTTGGAAGAAGCTGGTTACAGTTCCTCAGATAAGAAATTTGATGGTAGAATCTAATAATAAAACCATATGTACTCACGAATGTGAGCTGATATATTTTTAGTTTTTCAAATATGTTTTTTCTAGAACAGATTCTACTGTAGATAAAATTATTTAAACAAAGAACACTAACAATACAGATGAGACTCTTCTAACAAAGTTTTACAAGGTACAAAGTTGGTGCTAACAGTATAAGTAATTGATTAAGTTTGATTTGATAAAAAGGGAAGTGGATCATTCATTAGAAATATGTGAAGTAAGCATACTCACCAAAATTGTCCGTGAGGGGTGATTCAAGACTGGATCGGCAATCAGTGAGGGTGACGACCCCATACTTCTTGGAGTTTAGTTTTGAACAATGAGTAGCCATTAACCCAGCAGCAACCAATGCCCCACACAATTTTATCCCCCTCAACTTGCAACCCTGTAAAACTCACATAAGCTGTTACTAAAAATCCTAGCTTCTCACCTTAAGTTAGGGTGATCTTTACATAAATCATTATAATAAATTTATTGATTTTTATAAAAATTATTTTAAAAGTTATAATAGTAATAATTGATCATTGACCAAACGCATTCATTTCATTCCACCACCAGTCAGTCACACCGGTACATAACTGGGTATAGGTGTGAAAACATTATTACCATAGTAAAGAAAATATATATAAAAACTGATAACTTTCTTAATAGATTTAGTCATAGAATTTGTTATTGAAAAAGTGTGTTTGTAAATGTTTTTCTTATTTTCTGATTAAATGAAATAGAGTAAAATGTATGAATATTTTATTAATTAATCAAATATTTTTTTAATAGGTGGAAGAAAACCTTAAACCAGCATATGAAATGAAGTGAAAGGAATGAGTTTAAGCTTACTGCTAAGAGGCCCTTGGTCTGGTTCTGGTTGAGTTGCAACCTAACCACTTGAGAAAACCTAGGGTTTTTGGCGTCAACAAACTTCAAATTGGAGAGTTTAAAAGAGTTGAGAGAGTATGAGAGCATGTCAAGGCCGCGTGTCCACACAGTCTTCTTGCCCTTGCCACGTGGCACAAGATCTTCCATGGCCAAACTAGGTTCCTCTTTGTGATTGCTGTTGTCTTGTCCCGCGCCATGCTCTTCATCCATGAGAGTAAGTAACTCCCTAAGAAGTAGCAGCGCTGTGGTACGGTCACACGCGGAGACATGGAGTCTCAGTGTTACCACCCAGGTGTTGGCGTTGGGGAGAGTGTAGACGGTGGCGAAGAAGACATGGTCGTCGGTGGAGTTGTGCCATGTGTTGCGGTTGAGTTCAAGCTCAAGGATCTGGATAAGGGGGTCGGAGATGTTAGCAGGGAGAGTGAGTGAGGTTAGTGTGAAAGAGGGGGTTGGGGAGGTGAGGAAGGAGAAGGTGTTGTTGTTGTGTAGGAGTCGGGACCTGAGGATGGGGTGGGAGGTTTGGAGGGTTCGGAGGGAGGCTTGGAGGGTGGAGATGTCGGGGCGTTTGAAGGTTTGGAGGGCAAGGACGGCGATGCCAGTACCACCGCGGACGGCGCGGCACCAACTACGCTCTGTGTCGCCGACGGTTCGGGAGTTTGGGTGGACCATGGTGCTATATATGTAAATAAGGTGTGTGGACCTGTAATTGGGTTGTGGTGGGATGAGTATAAGAGGAAGATGGAGTATTTATAAGGATGAGTTTGGCTTACTCCTACAAAAGGAAACAAAGGGAAGGAGGACAAGAAGTGAGAGATGGATGGAAGTTTTGTTTCAACTTTAAATGAAACAAATCATTCAATTAAAGATCATTATTTTAAAACTCAATAAATATATATATATATATATATATATATATATATATATATATATATATATATATATATAAGACTTACATAGTAAACATTATATTTAAATATTGGTTCTGATTTATATCTAAAAAAAAAATCGTAAACATACCTTAATGGTTATATTTAGTGACTATTTACAAAAAAAAGAAATTGGTTCAAATCTGTGTTTTTTGAAGGTGAATCGAGATAATTATAGATATAAATAAATTTAAAATCTAATACTCTGTTACAATTTTCTAATTTTGTGATTATGTAGTTATGTAGTTTTATAATTTTATAGCTTGATAATTTTATGATTTTATACTTTTCTAATTTTTTAATTCTATAGTTTTATGATTTTTTTAGTTTCATAATTTTATAGTTTTACAATTTTATAGTGTTAAAATTTTATTGATTTATTTTATTATATTAATTATTTTGTATAAAGTTTTATAATAAAATATGGGTTCACGTGTTCCTCTATTGTTTTTATGGTTATATTTATACTATTATTATTAACAAGTCAGATTAAGTGTGATATACTTAAAGTATCATAGTTTAAAGGATGGTTTAGTGACATAAATCAAGAAAAGAGTTTACAGTATTTCGAAGTTGAAGAAAGATCATTTATAAATTTCTCCTGCTAGACTACTTTAGAGAGAAGTGATTAACCTTTCAAAAAATGACCAGAGAAGACTTGACTTTTTGTAAAAGTGCAAGGAACTTACTATTCATATTTGGTAAGATTATTTTATTCTTGTAGTGGTGGAGAGCTTGTATATGAAGTAAAAGGTATAGAAATAGTTATTGATGATTATGTTTGGGTTAACGTTGCTGAATTTGAGATGAAAGGACATCTGCTCTTGAAAATTTTACCAAGATTCAGATTTATTTTAATTGTTAAAGGAACCTGGCTGCACTTCAAGGTACCAACTTTAGGGATTCAAAAACCTGGAGGGATGAAGAATAATGAAAGATTGTTGGCTTTTATCATAGCATGGGTCTTGGTTTCAATAGGGACTAACCATACTCAACTATCAGAATATGATATGGTTTTAATTTATGCATTCAAGAATGGATTGCAACTACATTAGCCAAATACAATTTCATAAGTAATGCTGAAAGCAAAAAAGGTTGCTTGTCTATTATCTCCCTTTCCCACCTTTTTTTGTCAAAGATTTTTCTGCGCTATGATTTTGATGTTTAGGTAGAAGCATTCATAACTATGCAACCCTCAAACAAGTTCACAGATAAAATGGAGATGACCAAAAGGTATGATCAATGGGTGTTCAAGAATAAAGAGCAAGACCAAGCATTTGAAAAAAAATATTGAAAACAGAAGAAAATTCTACACTTGAAGATGAAGAAAAAACCTTTTCCAGTTCTATTACAATAAAAATGAAGATATGCTGAGATACACCGTCAAGTCTTACAGATTCAAGTTCAAAAATCATATTGAAGAAACTTCATAGAAAACTCTAAGAAGCTTTATAAAAAACTCTAAGATGAAGATGAAGGCATGAACGAGAATTGAAAAATACAATTGAACATCTAATCCTTTGGGCGTGTGCAAATTTTGTAATCTAGTATACTCTTGTGAGTTTTATCTCTATTCTATTTGAGAATATTTCTTTCTTATAGTAAGAGGTCTTAATTTCAAATAGATTAAGACCGGTAATTTGGAAATGTTTGTATATTCGTGATAATTTGAAAATGTTTTTATATTTGTTCTAATCATTCATTTGATTAGTAGACCTATTGAACAACTTGCTTGAGTAGTCCAAGAGCTTGGATGAATTAGTATAAAATTTTTTTTGTTATATTTTTCTCTTTTATCAAACAATTTGCTTGTTTTATTATTGACAAGGGTAAGGATTGTAACGGTTAAACACGAATTTATTATAATTCAGTTTTTGAGCTTCTATTTAATAGGCTTTCGGTAATGTACAAATAATGCATAGAAAGGAATGTGGACTGCAATTGTATTGGAAATATGAAATCACATGAACAAGATAGCTTTTAATATACAAAAGAAATATTTAGTTTAACATAGCTAAAGAACTAATTATAGATCAAACATAAGTTGTTGAGAGTCACATTATCATACTCTAATTAACACTTCTCAAAGTGTTTGGAATATTTGATTTTAATGGTCGGAGGTGTTGGGAGGGAGGGGGTAACACTTGTTTTGCAGGTAAGATCAAGCTATCTAAGGATCATAGTTACTGCAGGTAAATCTAAGCATTGTTGCACAACTCCTTATCTTTTTAGCCTATCATAATATACACTTGACCAAGCTTATAGTATAATGCTAGAAGGTAACTGTTGCACTTTATTAAACAAGTTACAGTCAGTCACGGTATAAAAGTTAAAACATTCATAATATATTCCTTTTAATTCAATTTATTTTTAGTTATTAAATATATATATATATATATATATATATATATATATATATATATTATATAATCTTTCAATTTATAATTCAGTTCTCGATAAATTCATTTTACTCCCTCTTCATTCATACAGACATAAATAACGAAGATTACAACCCACTGTCCTTTTAAGAACAGTATTCATGCTTATCATTCGGGAAACCTGCCAATTATTTTATTATAAAGTTTTTGATAGCTTGATATAATCCTTGAATAAAATATGGCAATTTGTTATTGATGGATATAGCAATGGTGGATAAACTCTGATTCTTTATTATCAACCATATCTTCCTTCACTGAAACGTGAAATATGAGTTAGTGAAGAATGATCCATGTGGTTCTCATTTACTTCCAGTTTTTGTTGAGGCCATATGTATTTAGAGTTGGTGGTGGACCATGTCCCAACGTCCTTATGAATTATATTAAATTCCACGTGAGTTTCATACTATTTTTATGCTAAGCATTTGGCCTTTGAGATGCATATGTTTTGGTTGTAGCTCCCACTTTCTGAACCATGGAGTACTAACCACCATTAGAGTCATGGTACATTTAAAGAGATTTGAGATTGAAACATATGCATGGGGCAGTTTATATTACCTTTTCTACTACGATGTCATCCAAACATGCAATTGAAACAGTTCAAAGTTAATTGTTAGGATTCAACTAGTATTTTTATCCATGTAACATATATGATTTACAAAAAATACAATAATTTGAGTTCATAGAAATATAATTGAAATCCAATATAATTATTTTATTTTGCAAAATTGAATAATAATAGTTTATTTTTTATAGTAGGAAGGTATGTAAACCATTCATCTATTTTATGATTCACTCAAAATAAAGATTTCGAATTGAAATGAAGCACAATTAATAATATCTGATGTTATTAAAATAATTAATCAAACATTCAGTGCGTCAAACAAAAAAAGTTTTACAATTATAACAAAATCGACTATAAACACTAGGTGAAGTTATTTTTTTTTTACATTTATATTAGAATCATCCCATTTTAAGCATGAATCTTTTTTTCTGCATTAATTAGAACTAGTTAAAACAATTTGAAATATGTATTTTTGATCAAAGTATTTGAAAAACATCAAAATAACATAGATTGGTAACTAAATAACAAAATTTATACCCTGTTCTTCAATATGAATAGCTTACTACTCTTATAGTAGGAATGTATGTAAGTCATTCACATACTTTACAAATAAGGTGGACTCTATCATACAATTGTTTGAAAAATACATGATGAACTCAACCAAAATTAACAATTCAAATCCAAATCCAAATGAAACAACAGTAAGTAATCTCATATGTTCTAAAAAAAAGTTAATCAAGTAATTTAGTTCAGCACCGTTATAATTGAATGAAATTTTTACACCTCAGTCAAAAAAAATTAAAATTCAAATCTAAATTAAACAACAATTAAAAATTTCACATGTTTTGAAAACAATTAATTAAATAATTTATTTTAGTTCATAAAAACAAATAATTTCTACAGTTATAACTAAATGAACTATACAAATATGGTGCAGTTGTTTTTAACATTTTATAATTATCGAAAAATCTCTCGTAATTTGGTTTCTCTTCACCAGTTAAATTGATCAAATAGGTAATTTGATCAAACTAGTTGAAAGAATAATAATATAAATTAATTTTTAAATAACAAAAATTATATCCTACCCCAATCTTCTATCCTCGTGTTTTCATGGCAAATGTTTCTTCATCTAATAATAGAAATACTGATGAAGATATAGATGACATGATGGTCATTGATTTTCAACTCCTCTCTTTGGTATTCTTTGGTGATATTGACATAGGAATGATCAATGTATAAATACTGGCATTAACTGTTGAAGATAATTCTGTTATTTTCTGAAGAAGCAAGTTTCAAATCCAATCACATCTATATATTATTAAGGAAGAGAGCTAAAAGAGGAGAGTCGGTTACTCGAAAATTTTGTTAACAAAATAATATTGTTTATATCTATATAAATCATTAATACAAAGAAAAGTTCCATTCTGTAAACATATTTCTACCCATCGATCAAGAGAAATAGATTGTAAATTAAAGAATCAAATGATTAGATTGTCATTCATTGAATTAAATCTCCAAAACACTAAAAAACACTAAAGAATCCTATTAAATCTCCAAAACACTAAAAATCCTCTCTTAAAAACATCAAAGTTATTAATCTTATTTAATATCTAAAACACTATAGAAGTGTTTGGTTGAACCAATTTGTGGAGATTTACTGTAGAGGATGAATTGTAGCAGATGGATTCCGTTTAGTTAACAGAATTTGAGAGGATGGATTAGGGGAAATGTGTAGGATGAGATATTCATTCATGTAAAGAGATTTGAAGGAATGTAAAGAGATTTGAAGGGATGTAACTGGAAATTACGAAATAGTCCTTATAAATAAGGTAAAAATTAAGAAATACCCTTATAAGTAGATGATGGCTTTGGAAATTATAAAATATCTCTTTAAGTGGGTTTAGGGTTATTTATCCATTCATAATTATATTATTGACAAAAAATAATTAAATTGCTTACTTTATAAAAAAATTAATAAAAGTATATTATATATGTTATGTTGTTTTGTATTTATTCTTCTTTTTTTATTTTTCATCAATGAAAACATGTTTACTTAATTGAAGAAAATTATGAAACCATATATTTTTGTCTCCTTATTTGATTCAATATTTATGATGAAATTGAGAGAAGAAAATATTATTTAAAATATTTTTTATTCATCTTAAAAACAGTTTTTCTTTCTTTTAAATATAAAATTATTAAAACACAAAGGCAAGGATGTTCACGGTTTGGTTTAGATAAAATCATTATTAACCTATTAAAAAATATCCAGCTAAGTTGATTTAGTTTTTATATTTTTTTATATTAAAATTAATTTAATCCAATTCATTTCAATTTTTTACAATCTTATTCTACAAGGATCAATTAGTAATTTTAGAAATATATCAATGAAAAAAATAAAAACAAATCTATAATATCTATCAAATCATTTCCAAACTTTCATAATGATTCTTCCTATATCCCTTCAAATCTTACCATCTATCCATTAATCCAAACAATCCTACCATCCACATATAATCCACTCAAATTTCTTCAAATTCATTCCCTCAAATCCACAAACCAAACAAAGCCTATATGATAATCTCTCATAAAAGGGGATAGACATATTTTTTATTTAATGTAAGTAAGAATAATGTAATTTTAAATTCTATGTTATACTTTTTTATATCACAATTATTTGAAAATCCTTAAATTTTTATAAACATATATAATTTATCAGATTTAGTATTAGATAAATTTCGTTTACCTAAGTTTTCGTTCATACATACATAATACATAATGAAGATTACAAATCACCAAGTGTCCTTTTAAAAATGACTTATGATTTTAGTACATTTATACATTTGGCAAAACCTGGCAACTCTTTGATTGAAGATTTTGATAGCTTGATGATCGTTGGATAGGCAAATTGTTATTTAGGGGCATGCCGTTGGGCCATTAACTCTCATTCTTCATTATCAATAGTATCTTCTCTCTAAAGACGTGAAATATGAGTTAGGAGTGAAGAATCCATGTGCTTCTCATTTACTTTCAGTTTTTGAGGCCATACATACTTAGCACTTGCTGGTGGACCGTGCCCAACGCCTTTATGCATTACATTAAATTCCACGTGGGTTTCATACCTTTTTGAGGTAAAGATTTGACCTTTGAGAGGCATATGTTTTGGTTGTAGCTCCCAGTTTCTGAACCATGATGTACTAACCACCAATGGAGTCATACATGTATTTAAAGTTAAACACTATTGGCTTGAGATCAAACATGCATCGAACCGTTTATGTTACCTTCTACGCTGCAATCGATGCATGCACTTTAAACAGTTGAAGGTTAGTTGTTTGTATTAAATGTCATGTGCCAATGGAATATCTTACTCCAACAAAGTAAGAGTAAGAAATTATTGTCACTGATTTCATGCACGCAACTCTAGACGCTGATCCAGAGTTCTCGGACGGTGGGTTACTTACTTTCTGTGATATAGATGAATCAATTCAATTACATACAATTAATTAACTACTTCTCATTTCACATATATTTTTTTTAAAATCAATTAACTACATTAAATTTAAGTAGTATATTAATATTTTTCGTACAATATCTTTTCCAGAAAACAAAAGTTGCATATTAAAATGGTCTAACCAAAAGTTAAGCATTAATTAATGTTAGAGCATTTTATAACAAATATCATTAAATAAAATAAAAGTAAGTAAAATTTTATTTATATTTATTTGACAATAAATAGTACGATCTTTTTTCTTATAAATGAAAATGAAGACAGTATAATTGGATTCCCTTCATCTTATTTTATATGATTTTTCAGGTTTTCTCACACATTAATTAATAATTAAAACAATAAATCGTAGTCAATAGATTTTTTTTTTTTACTAAAATGTCTTTACATAATTTTGTTAATAATTAAAATATTACTCTTGTTAAGACATAGACTCTTCATACAAAAATTAGGCGTAACAGTACATATTAATGATTGCCTATTACCATCCAATGTTTTGATCATAATAACTTATACAAAACTTAAAATTAGGCGTAACTGTACATATTAATGATTGCCTATACAATTCAATGTTTTTATCATAATAATTTATACTAAATTTTGGTTAACTAGCAAGTTTGTTAAAGTATGAATCAATTAAAGTATCTTAAAACATATGTATCACCAGACACATATGTTCAAAGTATTAAATGTATAGAATAATAGGTAAGTTAGGAACAAGTACATAATGTGTTAAATGATACACTTTAAAGCTTACATATTTGAATGCATCGAAGGACATGTATCAAAGAATATGTTTTAAAAGTAGATGAGCTGATGAGCTGAATTCTGAACATGAATGGGTGCAAGCTAGCTAAAAAAACAAACGAAATTCAGTTCTCGATAGCCAAATTCCAAATTGATTTTTTATTTTTACTTTTTTATGTAAAAATAAAGGAAGGAAAGATTTTTCTTGAAAAATGTTTTTTTTTCTAAAAAGAAAATTCTTTAGAAAAATATTGTATGAAAAATAATTATTTAAAAAAATGAGTGTATAGAGTATAATAATTTAGGCAAGTAATTTTTTGAAGAAATAATTATTTACATATACATATACATATATTTTAAGGAATTATAAATTAGAAAAATAGGTAAATAAGAAAAAATTATGAACAAAAAGAGTGAAGAAATAATTGCAAAAGAAATAAATGGAAATATTTCATATAATTGAAATTATTATTTTTATTTCAATATAACAAGGAAAATGTTAACTAGTACTTGAAAAATGTTTGTCTTTTATGTTTTTCCTTAATGTATTGTAATGTAATTTTTAGTAACCTTTTTCATTTTTTTCTACCAATGTTGTGAGGTTAGCAAGACTCGTCGTAAGAGAGGTTCAAGACTCATAACAAAGGATTCATTTCTTGTACGGATGGACCAATTTATTTTTATGATACATCTTTTTTATATTTCAAAATGAAAATAAATTAATGATTTATTTGTTTATTTAATCAATGAATATATTTTTTCTGTAACTCCTTCAAGCAATGGTCTGGTTTTTTTCTACCAACACCAGTTATAGTGGATTTTTGTCATTTCTTGTTAAAAATAACTTTTATTGATGAAACTAATGATTAAAATATAAAATCGAAAGTTTCAAATGCTCATATATTTTGATTTATAATTTACATAATTAACTCTTAGCCTTTTTATGCTTGAACTTTATAATACATGAGAATGGGATCTTGCTAATTGTTACCAGGATAAGAGGTAGATAGCATAAATTTGTAACAAATACTGTAAGAGAAAAAAATAAAAAATAAAAAAAATCAAACTTCTGCATGAATTAAATACGCCTTGATATTTTCAGCACTTTGACCATTTAACTTCTTCGTAAACTTGACCAATATATTAGTCTTGACTTTATGATGTAATTCCGTCAATTCTTTTTTTTTCTAGCTCAATAATTACTTTAATTAACCCAGTCCTTACTCCGTCTATTTTCTACTTATTACTGGAATAATGTAGGATCTATACTCAAGACATATTTTGATAAGCTTTTCTATAAGAATTTTAAAGAAAATATAAAGAAAGTAATAAAATTGATTTATTTTCGTAAAATTAATTTATAGAGAAACTCGTAATTCAATTCTAATAAAATTAAGTTCAACTCATTTTTTCAAAATTGATTAAATTAAATAAATAATTAATGATAATGCTGTTTTAATTAATAATAAAAGAAATTTAATATTTTATTAAATTTATGCTGTCAAAATATGGTCTTATGATATTAAATATATCCCTGAAAAGAGGAGTCAAATTTGTAGAGCTAGTTTTAAGGCAGTCCAACGTTAACTTAGTGTTCTCATCTACCTCAGCTAACTACCATCACAGTTAACTTAATTTCCTCATCTACCTTTGCTGACAATCATCACTACCATGGCTTAGAGACAATTACTTCCTGCATCCCCCTTTTCTCAACCTGCACCTTAACAACTACGTCAAATGACCCAATTGCACTCTCACTGAATCCTACCACGTGGACCATCACTGTCACAAAAGAAGAAAAAGAGAAGAGCTACAAAAATAAAAATTCACATGTTTCAGAATTTATTTATAAAATTTGAAAAGCGTGTAATAGATTAGCCGAAAGTCACTTTAAAAAGAATAAAATAATTATTTTGAAAAAATTATGGGAATGCAGGTTTAAATTGAGAGTGCAGAAAGCAATTGCCTTAATATTAATCCTCTCCTACAGTATATAGGTCATGGTTGAAAAACCCTTAACAAAGGAACTCTAGAGTTTTATTCATACTAAAAATACATGTAATCCTGTATCCACATTTTTTGTTATATTAGAATAAAAAGAAATAAAAAACCTTTAAAAAAATAAATTCTGTAATCTCATTTCTGTTAAACTATAATAATATAGTTAATAAAGAGTTTGATAATGTAATAAAACATTTACTTCTCTATCATTTAACAAATCACTTAATAATGTTATGTAATTATTTTAGTTAAGAGGTGATATCCTTATTCATTTGTATTTTTATCAAATAATGAAATTACTTTTATTAAATAAAAGATAAATATATTCATATATATATTTTTTAACAAACTAATTATAAAAAATACATCTTTATATAATATAATAATAATATAATAAATATAGCGAGTTTAAATCAATAACTTTGTTTAGACATTTTACTTTTCTAGTGGTTACTTGATCAGCAGGGGAAATTTGGATTGAAAACATTCTTTTCTGAAATTGTTTAATTAGTTCTTAAATACAAAAATTATGTCTAACCTGTTACAAAAGTAAAATTACAATTTTCAATTTCAAATAAATATTACTCAACAGTAAAAAATATACATTAAAAGAATATATTATAGAATGCGTTACTTGTACATTCAAATACTAACGTAAAGTGTGTTATGAACTTATGAGTATGTCAGAAAATGTTTCTAGCAACAGCTAATTTATGTAAAACAGCATTGGATCATACCCGCAGCAAAGCACATGTCCAAAATCAAGAATTCGAGTATGCCAAAGAGTGTAACTAAAACTTAAAAATAGGAAAATGAAATTATAAATGTTAAACGAATATCATGTATAGGCTCACGAATGGCTACAAATAACCTAATGTCGAAAATGTACAGAACAGGTGAATGAAAAAAAAATATGGAAACGAGAAAGGTAGGGTTTTCCCTTTTCACGATCGGTATCTTGAATATAAATTTCTCATGATTGAGTATTGATGACTCGACAACGAGGCACCGTTTTATGAAGCATTATTGTCCCCTTAAATGCCATGATCTGATGATAGTTCATTCTATAATTGGTAAGCTGCAACACAAAAATCAAACTACGATCATTCTTTGAGTTGTGGGGTGAGTCTTATCACAATTAATGCAGCTAGCTAAATTATCAACCACAAAAACACAGTTGTAGATCAAAGTAAAAAAAAAAAAAAAAAAAAAAAAAATTA
>Ga0209700_100384_pt1 | contig 80110 bp, 44 predicted proteins | sample SiratroredBW_FD_187528 | JGI IMG/M metagenome (GOLD analysis project Ga0209700, IMG submission 187528) | Root nodule microbial communities of legume samples collected from California, USA - Siratro red BW (SPAdes) (version 2) | ecosystem: Host-associated > Plants > Roots > Nodule | place: USA... | reverse complement strand
CATTCTGATCTCTCAAATATATATACTGTAATTACAAGCTGTCAGGTTGAATTTCAACCCACTAAATTAGCTAAACTGTCCTATTTACATTTACAGCTAATTAAGAGGATAAATATTAAATATAAATGTACAATCTCAACAGAATTATTTCTAATAATTAGTTCATTAATGCCAATAATTCTGTTGACAATTTTCTATACATTTTTGTGCATTATGAGGGAATACAGATGAATATATATAGAGTACAAAAGTGGTTCCAGAAATTGGTTTGGTTTGGTGAGTATATCTACTATTTGAAACTGTGCTGGAAGATGAATAAGCTGAGCTCGCATTTGTTGTATGGTATCACGTACAAAACGAAGATCTAATTCAAAATGCTTTGTTCTGGGATGCACGATTGGGTTAGCTGCAAGTTAAACTGCTCCTAGATTATCTGAATATATTTTTGGAACTTCTGTGGATATATGTAATTCTTGAAAAAGGGAGGTTAACCAGAGTATCTTTGCTAATACTGCAACTATGCTTCTGTATTCCGCTTCTGTAGAGCTTCTGGAAATAACTTTCTGCTTGTGAGAGGACCAAGATACAAAGTTAGCTCCAAAATATATACAGTACCTAGTGGTGGATTTTCGATCATATGTATCTGTAGCCCAGTCTGCATCACTAAATCCAATTATAGATTTGTGTTCGCTGCGTTGGATGATGAGACCATGATTTTCTGTTCCTGCAAGATATCGTAGTATCCTTTTCACAGCTCGCCAGTGATATTCCTGTGGGCAGTGCATGAACTGGCAAACTTTGTTAACAGCAAATGAAAGTTCAGGACGTGTGATAAGGACGTATTGTAGAGCACAAGGACGTATTGTAGAGCACCCACCACTGATCTATATAAGGTTGGATCTTGAACAACAGTTGACGCATTTTTTGTGAGCCTTAAAGAAGAGATCATCGGTGTCGGTTGAGCACGTGATTCAAGCATGTTTGTTTGATGTAGAATTTCCTTGATGTATCTAGTTTGAGAAAGATGTAAGTTACCCTCTGATGTAGTAGAAGCTTCAATACCCATAAAGTAATGTAGTGACCCGAGATCCTTCAAGGAAAAATCTTTGCTTAGCATGGTTATCAAAGAATCTATATGCTGAGAAGATGACCCACTGATGATTATGTCATCTACATAAACTAAAACGAACAAAGAAGAGTTTTTTGAAAACTTAACAAAGAGAGAGACGTCACTCTTGGTGGAGTTGAAACCTAGATTGTGCAGTGTGTTGCTGAGCTTTTGAAACCAAGCTCTTGGTGCTTGTTTTAATCCGTAAACAGCTTTGTTTAGTTTACATACCAGATGAGGATTATTGGTTTCAAATCCTGGTGGTTGTTGCATATATACATTTTCCTCCAAGTCACCGTTTAGGAAGGCATTGTTGACGTCGATCTGCCGAATTTGCCATTGGGATGAAACCGCATGAGACAATACTACTCGTATGGTAGTTGGTTTCACTACAGGACTGAATGTGTCAGTGTAGTCAATGCCTTCAGTTTGATTGAATCCCTTTGCTACAAGACGTGCTTTGTGCCTCTGAAACGTTTTGTCTCCATTGAATTTGATTTTAAAAATCCATTTACAGCCTACTATAGTTGCACCAGGTGGGAGTGACGTGAGGGTCCAAGTCTGATTTTGCAGAAGTGCATGATATTCTTGTTGCATTGCTTGAAACCAGCTTGAGGAAGCCAAGGCTTCTTTGATAGTAGAAGGTTCAGACGAGAAAGTAGAAGTAACAGAGTTATACAGTTTGGGTTTGAAACTACTAGCTTTAGCTCTTGTTACCATAGGATGAGAGTTAGAATTTTCAAGATGATTATTATCATTATTTTGACTAATATCATCAAGAGTTTCAGAGCACTTATCGTCATTAACTATAGATGTAGGTGGAGCAGTATCAGTATCAGTAACATAATCAGTATCAGAGTTTGGCATAGTAATTGTAGGATTAAACGCAGATTTGAGTATCGTTAATTGAGTTGTGTTATGAGGAGGATTTTCTGATTGATTATTATACGTTTTGAAAACATTATTTGGTGTAGAATAAGGAAACACATTTTCGTTAAAAACAACATGACGAGAAATATATGTTTTACCTTCTGGAGATAAACAGATGTATCCTCTACTGTTTAAACTATATACAAGAAACAAACAGCATGCAGATCTAAATTCCAGTTTATGTTTATTGTATGGCCTTAACAGAGGATAACAAGCACACCTAAAAACTTTAAATCTCGTGTAGTCTGGTTTTTCCTTAAACAAAATTTCATGTGGACTTTTGTTTTGAAGAACAGGAGTAGGCAAAGTATTAATAACATGTATAGCAGTGACAAAAGATTCTCCCCAAAACTTGATAGGTAAAGAAGCAGTAGCCAGTATGGTTAATCCCATTTCAGTGATATGTCTGTGTTTTCTCTCAATAGCACCATTTTGTTCGTGAGTATAAGGACAAATTAGACGATGATTGATCCCATTTTCTTTAAAGTAGGTTTGCAAGGTTAAAAATTCTTTTGCATTATCAGATTGTATACTTTTTAGTGTGTAGCCAGTTTGCTTTTTCGAAAATGGTTTAAAACGATGGAATGCAGCAGTAGCTTGAGATTTATGATGCAAAAGATACAACCACGTGTATTTAGAGAAGGCATCTATAAAAGAGATATAATATCTAGCACCATTTGAGGCACACACAGGAGAGGGTCCCCATATATCAACATATACAAGTTGAAGAGGCTTAACATATACAGTATCAGATGATTGAAAAGGTAACTGATGGGCTTTTCCCACAGCACAAGAATGACAAAATTGTTTGTGTTTAGGACAATGTATATTGCATTCTTTTAGTATTTGTTGAACACTATTATAGGCAGAATGTCCTAGCCTAGAGTGCCACAGATGTAAAACATTCTTATCAGGATCAACAGACGTAGTGTTAACAGAGTAACTGGTTGAAGATTGTAAAGCTGGAAAAACGTAAAGACCATCCTTAATTTCTCCTTGAAGAAGAATCTGGTTGGTATCCTAGTTTTTAACATAGCATTTGTCAGGAAAAAATTCAAAATATACATGATTATCTTTAGCAAATTTAGACACACTTATTAGATTTTTATTTATGTTCGGCACATGCAAAAGATTGTTTAATATGACTTGCATGTTCATGCGAGGCAATGCAAATGAAGCAGAACCAATATGTTTTATTTTCATACCTGCACCATTACCAATTTTAACCATTTCGTTGCCATGATAAGTCTGTTTTGTGAAAAACTGGTTTGAGTCGTTGGTGATATGATGTGTAGCCCCGCTGTCAGGGTACCGCAAGGGATCTTCAAGTGTTGAATTAATACCCATTGTAGACGTATGATCGGTTGCACTGTCTGTGAAAGGCAATTGAGATACATTGACTTGTGGTTGATTAAGATCATTTGGATCATACCTATGCCAACAATGAGTAGCTATGTGTCCCTGTTTTCCGCAGATTTGACAGCAAGGACGATCTGGTTGCCAAGAGCGATCTTGATGCCAAGAGCTGGAAGAATTGTTGAATATGCGGGTTGAGCCTGTTTTTCCAGAGAATCTTGGAATCTTTTGATAGTTTTGTGACCTATAACGATTTCCCCGAGTAGGTTGATAACAGGCACGAGTGAAATTTCCAGTGAAATGGGGAGCAGAGATAGTGTTGGCTTGTAAAATGGATGTCTCAGGAAATTTGTGTTTTTCCAATCATTCTTCTTAAGCAAGGAGAAGTGCCTCTATCTCATCAACTGTGTAAGGATCTAATCTTGAGATGAGGGATGTAACGAAAGGATCATATTCCTCTGGTAAGTCATCTAGGATTACGTCAATGTGATCTTCAGTTGATATGGGTGACCCCACTGCAGCTAAAGAATCAATGATATTTTTGATATCAAGGAGGTAAGTATGAACTGAACGTTCTTTCTTTGGTGTTTTGAGTTGGCATTTGAGTTTCTTGATTTTGGCTCTCATGTGGGAGGCGAAATAGGTGGATAGTCGCTGCCAGATTTGTGAAGTGGTTTCTAAACCAACCATCTTTGTTAAGATAGGTTTAGTCATAGAGGATAGGAGCCAAGCAACTATCAGTTGATCTTGTTGTTCGTCTTGAAATCTTTCTTGACCGCTATTGGTTTCTTGGGCACTAGCGAGGGTTTGAGATGATGAATGAGGATCATTGCCTTCAAGAAACCTCATAAGTTTCAAACCTTTTAACATAGCTATTACCTGTTGTTTCCATATGAGGTAGTTGTTGTCATCTAATTTTGTATTGATCGGAATGGTAAAGACATGAGGACTGAAGGATGATGATGAAGTTGTCGTGGGCATGGTGGTCGTCGGAGTTGTAGAGGAAGACTCAGAGTTGATGGCAGCCATGAAGCTGAAAGAGAGAAAAAAAAATTGACTCTATGATACCATGTTAAAATTATAGAGAAAATATGAATATCATTTATTTTCTGTATATTTCTGTGCATTATGAGAGAATACAGATAAATATATATAGAGTACAAAAGACAGGTATAACAGCTCATGCAACGTTACGTAATAATATTATTTATTATATTTAATACCTCTCCCATTACTCTCTCGCTGTGCGAATCACATTATACCTGGCGACGATTTTCAAAAGTTTGGTATCGGAATCTTATCTTGGGTTCTCAATTGCCTACAATCAAGTTGATTGTTTTCATTTTTATTTTATTTTATTTGGTTTTCGTTTTCGTTTGCATAAATACGTTATTTGTATCTTTGCTCTTTTGTCATAGGCAAGACCGAGTTAGGGACCTCCATTTCTGACTTATTTGATTACACTTTGAAATGATTATACAGTCTTCAAGTTCCATATTTCATTCACTCGTTTATGTCTCTATATTCGCATTCTCTGTAATATCTTCATCTTGCTTTCATTCCATCGATTACAGCTTATTTCTTCAATCCAACCTACAGTTTAATACTTTTGCACGGAACCCTAAATCCTATTTATTATATTAAATCAATTTTTTTTTTCTTGTATGTTAGAATTTTTTTTTTCTCTTTTAAAATGATAGTTAGTAATGAAGGGCCTGTCAGTTTTAAAAAATAATTATGAGAGAAAAAAAAAAAGTGAATATAACGATAGAGTATGAAGTAGATGGTTGCAGTTGGGTGGGGTGGTTGATAGATGAATATTTTGCCTTGTTAATAGAAATATTTTAGCATGTTTTTATGTTGTTAAATAATTAAATCAGTTCTCAATTTATTTTGAGACGAAATTAGTGATCGAAATGTAGTGAAAAAAATAATCCTAAAATAGGTAATGATTAATTATTTATTTTATTGCTAAATAATCACTAAATTGTCTGTCACTAATTTATGTTGAGAGTTTTCATCTCAAATATAAAACATCAATTTAATAATGAAAAAGTGATCATAATTTTATTAGTTAATTTTGTCATTCTGATAGCTAATGAGTCACTTTATTGTTTAAATTTAAATACTTTTTGATTGCTAAATTGATGATAATATTTTTGAAATGTCTGAATACAAATTATTTGCAGTTACTAAATTATAAATTTATTCTATAATGATTGATAATCTTTTTGAATAATCATTTAGATTGTTGTATTTATAATATAATTTTATTTACTTATAAAGAATATTTTGACCTACTTATAAATGATAAAAATTTAATCATGTTAAAGTAAAATCCAATACATGATCTAGTAAAAAGTAGTATAAACATATATTATATCATCTAACATGATACTATAATAAAAATAATTTTAAACAAATATACAAGATTCAAAAGTCACTATATAATTAAGCATGCAACTAATGACCATCTTGTCTATCAACATTAATATGGTCTAATATTGTACAATTTTAGTTCAATAAAAATCTATGTTCAAAGGTTTTTAGACTAGTTAAAAGCAGTAGATCGTGGTCTGGGAGGTTAGAGAGTCTAGGGGTACAACATTGTCTATCTTGACCAAAGGTTCTAATCGGACTATTTATTGCATTAGTTTAACTTCTAGCTTCAATTGTCATTTCTAGCTTCTATCTGAATCACTATACAAGTGACTTTATAACTATTTGGTGCAACATTTTAGGACTTAGTTAGACAATTTTATTGTATAAATAAGACTTTGTAATGAACAATTATGTTCAACTTAGAGTTGAGAGTTTGCTAGTGAGATAGACTTTATATTGTAATCTCATATTCATTTTTGACGAACTTTTGACCATGGATGTATACTGGATTTCAGTGCAACCACATAAATTCCTATATGATTCTTTGTTTACTTTTCCTATTTACCTTTTCTCTGTTTTTTATATATTCTTTTGTTATAATCTAGCATTTATGTGTGGTAGGTGATCCAGTGAATTTGTGATTATTTCCTTACAAACAGGTTGAGAAATTTACTGGCTAGAATGATTTTGCATTATGGCGGTTGAAGATGCGTGCTATTATGGTTCAATAGGGTCTCCTTGAAGCTTTGGAAAGTGAATCCAAGCTTGACAAAATCGTGACTAAGAAGGACAAAACTGCATGTTTGGAGAAGGCTCATAGTGGATTTGTTCTTAGTCTTGATGACAAGGTCTTAAGGCATGTTTCAAATGAAAAAACTGCAAGAAGGCTATGAAAGAAGTTGGAAAGCCTGTATATAATGAAGTTTCTGGCAAACCATCTATACCTGAAGCAGATGTTACTCGTACAAGATGAGTAGTGATAAGACAATCCATGAAAATTGGATGAATTTAACAAATTGATTCTTAATCTTAAAAACATTGATGCTCAGATTGATGATGAAGATTAAGCATTGTTGTTGTTGTTTTCCCTACTTAAGACACATGATCATTTCAAAAAGACCTTGTATGGAATAGAAAATTTTTCTCTAGAGGAGGTTCATGCTGTCTTGAACTCGAAAGAGTTGAATGAGAAGTTTGAAATTGAGGCATCTAATGTTGGAGATGGCTTGATAGCAAGGGAGTGTTTCCACTAATATGACACAAGAAAGTATTTCCTCAAAGACAGAAGAATGTTGGAAATCCCAATAAACCGTCTAGGTCTGATAGATGGTGTGACATACCACCTATATCTATTGAAACAGCTTTGGTGGAAGATGGTCATACTTGTATTCAATGTATAGAGTGTACTAGAGAAGAGAGAAATAAGTAAATTGTGATATAATTTAATTCTCTCATAAGATGAGGAGAGATAAACATTAGTTATTCTTCATTTTCTTTTCTATCATTCTCTTTCAGTATTCTTTTTTCTTTATTTTCTTGAAACAAACATTTCTATTTTTCATTCTAATTTTTCTTTTTATTTGTTTTCATTTATTTTATATTTTACTTTATTTTTCCTATCAAGTACGTATCATATCATGCAATAAATTTAAAAGTTATATCTATAAAAAAATTACATGTAGAAAATAAAAAACTAGATCTACTCACACGGTTATAACATAATTATACTACACATAACTCATAATTAAAATAAAAAATAAATCAATTATACAAATATTGTCTCAACTTGTCTTAATTTTAATGGATAATCTTTGTAATTACAGAATATGGATACGAGTACGAGTATTATCTGATTTTCTAAATTGAGTATAAGGAATAGAGATGAGTATGCATATATTAGCCTCATCCTAATCCCTATATGATTTCTATACCCGTCTTGATTTTTCATATTTATTATCGTTTTTGTCTTTGTTTTAAATTATTAAAATACTCATAATTTGTTAAATAACCTAAAAAAACTTATGTTCAGTGTTCCTTTTAAACCTCAATCTATTTTTATTTGGAAAACACTTATTGATTTTTTTTGTTACATAATTTTTTATTTTCTGTGATTGTTCGACTTGTTTAATATTTATAAAGTTATTCAAATTTTTAAGCTATTTCTTTTTTATCAAAACTTTAATTACACATTTTTTGATGTGGTTTGGTTGATATAATGCATTTCAAGAATTAAAAGTTTCTATGATATATATTTAAAAATTTCAACTTTTTTTTAATATTTTTATTTATTGTTTATTTTTTTCACATGAGAATGTATGGTTCTCAATTTCTAAGTGTTCAAATTGTTGGCATTCTATTTTAAAATTTATTCAATTATTATTATTATTTTCTATATTTGATATTGAGAAAAATAAAATATGTATTTTTTACATTAAATAATTGATAATATAATGTTTTTTATCATATTTTATTTGGAACAATAAGATGATTAGCCTGGACGTACAGATATAGTTATTGGATAAAGATGGAGATAAGAAAAAAATTTCAAATTCATTAAATATAGAAATGAAAATGAAAATTTTTGCTTGATGTGAATTAATTTTTACTTTAAAAGAGGAGAATACGAATAGTTAAATTCGGATCATTCCATCTTATTGTCATTTCAACTTATCTTTTTCAAGTATTTATTAATTGATTTTTTATAATAAACCTGAAAAAGACTTCAAAACTACCATGTAGGTAATATTTAATTACAAATTTTATTTATGTTTTTCTCATTTTTTTTTTTACACATTGTTTGGGAAAGTAATATTGAATATGGTTAAATATATATCCATTTGAATTACTAATTAATGTCACATGGAGATTAGAAGAACAATTTCTTCTGTATTATACAATATTGACACATTCAACAATTCAATCTTAAAATTTAGAAAATCATAATTAAAAAATAAATTATTGAAATTTAAACAATTTAGAGTTAATATATCATCAAATTCATGTGGCAAAAAAAAAAAAAATATCGCATGCATTCAGTCTATGTTGGACCTAGTTTGATTTTAGTTGAAATTTTTGTAAGCTAGAATTAAAAATAAAAAACGAAAGTATAAGTTGATTGTCAATTTTTTAAGCTAATAGTTACTTATAAAATTGAGCTGTTTATTAAAAAAGTTTAAAATATTTGATTTTACCTAAAATTTGCTATCTTGTTTGATAAAAATATATTCATAAATAAAAAGTTTGTGTAACTTTAACCTAATTTAGATAAAATTATTCTAATGATAATAAAAAAAACTAAAATTCAGGTATTTAAAATTTCAATTCAAAGTTTTCAAAAAATATTTTATTTAATGAAAAATTATTCTAACAATAATCTGCAAATTGTATATAATAGGTGATGAATAAAACAATAAAAGAACTTAAGTGAAGCCTAACTTTTTCCTACATTTATCTGTGTGACCAAGTTTTGACTGTAAGAGAAAAAGATAAACAGAAAGTACCATAGCAAAATTACGTAAGAAAAAAAACACAAAATGTTCCATAGAAAAAATTACTTAAGAAAAACATACATGCCATGCACGGATTCGCGTGGAAGTCCGTGTTAGAAAAATTTCAAGCTTTGAACAAGTTTCTTAAATTTTTAAAAATTCCATGTTTTACATGGTTTTTTTTTTTTTTTTTTTAAAGTAAGCTACTTCAAGTTTTGAAATCTTTTATCCAAATAGTGTTTAACCTAATACTTTTAAGAAAGAAAATATAGCAATAAACTGATCCACACCGATTTTTTTATATATTTTTTAATATTTTATATTGTACTAGTTAATATCCTTAGTTGATTAGTATGAATATTTTTATCTGTTTTATAACTTTAAATTATGATATTTTTTTATATAATTAATCCTTTAAATTGAATATCCTAAGAAATAAGTTTCTTTATAGTAATATTCGCAAAGTAGAGAACTTGTTAGAATTCAGTCATTAGGGAACTGAATCCCAGTCAAGCTGTTTTAAAATTTTCTAAATTTAATCCATTGCATTAATTTTTGAAAAATAAACTTGGAAATCTTCATGGGTACTCGGTTATCAGAACCAAATTTCAAATGAGTTTTTGCAACACTATTCAAAGCTAGAAATTAAACTTCTAAAAAATTAAATAGTGAATAATTTTCTGATATCTTACAACACTAATCAAAAGTTGAGAATTCGATTATTTTAAAATCAAATTCTGATCAGTTTTTCAGCACCAGTAATATTAATTTTACATTACGAATTGGATTCCCAACAACTAAATTCTTAACATGAACAATGATAATGACAATACGATTTTTTTTTTTTCTAAATGAGTAATAAACTAGTCACTTTTTACATGTAATAAAAAGGCTATTCACAAGACAAATAATACATTCCGACAACATTACATTTTTTAATTTGAAGTGTGTATCTCTGTCCTCGACAAGATAAAACAGATTGGATGTTTAGATACCCTTTAGACCAACAAAAACCACAAATAATAGATCATCACAGTTAGGAAGAAACATTTTTAATATTTCAATTGTCAAAGAAAGCAAAGTTAGCCCAAGATAAGTACGAGTTACTATATCTTGAATTTTTCAAAGTACTTTATGTTCCGGAACATAAGAAAGAGTTGAAAGGAAATGGTGAAGCTACTTTTTCTAATAATAATAATAATTATAGTAATAACAATAATTAAATATATAAATACACATTTCTCTTTTTTTTTAAATATCTATCTATATTTTTTTTCTTTTTTGTCTTCTTTTACCAATAGATCATATATCCTAAAAATTTATATATTTTTTCTGTATCTAGGTGCAAATAAGGTGTATATGATTTTAGGAGCATGAAGCATTTTTTTAATCAAGAAAGACAATCCTACTTGAAGTGTTCATTGTCTGAATCATGAGAAATAAGAAAAAAAAAAATCTCCAATGACAAAACATTGAATATTTTATGAAGTAAAAGAGAATTTCAAAGGTAGTATCTCTGAAAAAGGACCCATTCGTGTAAACTCAACCGTGTGAACCCTTAAAAAGTAATGCACTAGGGTTCATCATTTTCAAATAGGATTATGACCTGGTCCAATATAGTAATAAAATTCAATGAAAATATATTATTGGATTCGGGGTTGAAAAAATTACTAATAAATAATAATTAAAAAATATTTTCTCCAAAAGATATTTAAATTGTATTATTTTACAGCTTAATCATCTAAAAGGGCTTTTCTAGTTTAATTATACAATATTCTAACTCTTTTAGTACTTCATGGACTACTTACACATTTAAGTATAAAATAATGTGTTTAGTTATTACGCGTTATGATACAAACTTTTTAAAGTGGGGACTCTCTACTTTTCCTAAAATTTTAAAAGGAAAACACCATTGCACAAAAATGTTTCATTTCAAACTTCTGATTTATATTTTTGGTTATCTAATTAATAAATTTTAGAAACTAAAACTTATTTTAGTGCGCTTCAATTCATATTGACGTTAATATAATCTCCTTTAGAAAACTAAGATCTAAAACATTAAAAACTAACAAACAAATTAATCTGTTTTGAATATAGTTTTTGGGAAATATTAAGATACATTTTTTTACTGAAATTTATTAAAAATAATTGAATTTTGAGAGATAAGATTTCTCAAAATTTTATTGTTTTTTACAGTTTTTAACTAACTTCTTTGGAACTCAAATATGAATAAAAACATCTAATTTTACATTAATTTTTTTTAATAACATTTACATAACCAAGTGAAAAGCTTTCAAACCCTAATAATTTAAAGGTTCCATTCAGCTAAGGTTTAACTTGATGCATCAAACTTCCTTGTCTCATGATTGTTCAAAGGGCACTAAATTATAATCACTAGCAATAGTGTTATTCATCACCACAAATTTGACCATCCAAATCCACTGTGTCCTCTATACAAGTAAAGCTTAGACCACTGCAACAGCTAAGTCTTATCTCATTAAATACTAGTTAACTAATCTCTCTCTCACACACATATATATATATATAATATTTATATTCTTAAATATTTATTGTTTGCACTTTTATTATCAAACCCACTTATTTTTGTTGAGTTACACATTAGAATGTGTTTACATGTACATCTCTTAGTCAATTAAAGAAGAATAAACAACTGAAATCTAAAAAGGCCTATAGGTCAATTTCGTCCTTCGTCTTTATTAGTGTTTGATTTTGTAAATGTACTTTGTTTATATTAGTAATCTGAAATGTAAATGACATTATCTCATTACCAAACAGTGGAATTAAAGTAAAAAATTTGCAAATATTATTTCTCTTCCCAACTTTTTTCCATTTATTTATTTGTTTTTTGTTTTTTTTTTCTTTGTGTCATGAAGATACGAGAAATGAAATGTTGATGGTGTAATTTTTCTTCACAAACTTCTTTATTTTTTATGCTTTATTTTATTAAAATACGATCATAATAAAATATTTTAACATATTATGGTTTCTCTTTTATTTTTAAAAGTGGAGGTCAAATTTTAAGAAATGGATTTTAAGCCTAACTCAACCTTACAAAACTGACTTGTAAGGTCAGGTTTGCACCACTTATAAATTAATAAAAAACTTTATCTCTAGTCAATGTGGAGGTTAGGGTTAAGAAATGGACTTTAAGCCTAACTCAACCTTACAAAACCAGCTTGTAAGGTGAGGTTTGCACCACTTATAAATTAATAAAAGACCTTATCTCTAGTCTATGTGAGACTTCCAACACACATCCTCATTCCAAAACTCTTTTAACTTTAGTGTGTGAGACTATATATTTAAAAGGAACGTGATCTGATTGCAGTCCGATAACAGGTAGTTTGATAGGCTCAATAACCTTACTAAGATATGCTTTAAATGACTATACAAGTGGACTTTAAACCTTCTGCAACTTTATAAAATTAACTTGTAAGATAAGATTTATATTCACTTATGAAATATTGAAAAGTCTTATCTTTAATCGATATGAGATTTTATACCAACACAACTAATATAATAGAAGATAATAAAAAACCATTACAATTAAAGAACACCTTAATAAACATGTATTTACAAACTTTTTGTAGTTAGACTTAATATCTTTTACATTAGTAGTGTGATTGATTTCAAATATATTCTTTTATGTAATTTGTCAGAGTTTATGTATTACACCATCTTGGAAGTTGAAATTTCGATGTTGTCTTCTAAATTGAATAACCCAACATTATTTATTTTAATGTTTTTTAATATTTTATATTATACAATTCTAAATTTATTTATAAATAGTGGAATTTAATATATATATATATATATATTTATTGTTCAAACCATTATATAATATAAGTTTAGAATTATATAAAAAATCATTTTGTGATCCGCAAGTTTAAATTAATCACTACTTTACCAGCATAAGTTTAAATTATTCTAGATTTTACATTCGTAACTTTAAACTATGTTACACATTTTATCTTCCTTTGCAATGTGTTGTTTGTTACTGATTATGCATTCTGGAATTTAACTAATATAGTTATAAATTTACCATATTGCAACTACAACCTTCTGAATTATAAAATTGGTAAGTACAAGAAGTATAATTTTTTATTCCACAATATATTTCTACTTTGCCCAAATAACATTGTATTTTCAGACATGTGGTGTGGATTTATAATTATGATACACATTTTCTATTTGTAAGTTTAAATTATAATTTCAAATTTAAATCCATGTTTAAATTATCTTCCATATAATATCATCTTTTTAGTTAGATATTTCTTTGGAATTATGAAATTGGTGATTTAACTATTATAGTTATAGACTCCACATCCCAGCATAACTATTATTAATATACTTTTTGTTCTACCTTGCATAATCTAGAAGATATTTTCAAAACCATATTGTTAAAATTGAAAGCGACAAAGTGATAAATTTAAATAAGACTCCTTTTTCCTCCACCTGTATAAGCTTTCTTAAATAACCTCCAAATTTTTTAAAAGTTCCCAAGTGTTCTATCTATAAAGACAGTTTTATTCTTTTGTATACTAAAGCAATATAACAGTGAGAAATGAAGGTATGTGAGGAAGGTGAAAGTAGATGGTGGCAGCGGTATTTTGTGGTGATAACGGTTTTGAGCTGTGACTGGGTAACAGTAATAATGACTAATAATGACTATGAGATGTACAATGGTTTGAGGTAAGTTGGAAACGGTGGGTTGTACTTGTATTCTAAAATATAGATCTGAAATTTAAAAACATAATAAACAGTTTTAGAATGGACTGTTTGAGAAGTTTATTCTAGATCTCAAATTGTTTTCAGAACAATTCATTTGAAAACTGTATTTTTACGTAATAAAACAATTTTGAAGGAAGCTTGAAGGTGTGGGAAGAAGCCGTTTTAAATAAATGAGCTTGTAGATATAAATCATGGCAATCCAAGAATAAATAGCCCCTTTTATATTTTTGTAACTATAACACCTTCAATAAAAAGAACGGTGATGCAAATTAACAATATTCTTCATACACCATCAAACTTAATTATAACATATTTTCTTCAAACACAACACACATATTTCATTAAATATTTTCAATTTTTATTAAAAAGAATTATTATGCCAACAAATTGCCTATTAAAATATAATTAATCTTCCAAATAAAATTTAACAAACAAAGAAGGGGTCAAGAATGAAGATTCCTGTAACCCATATTTTATGCAATGCAACGTCCAGGCCCACTGGATCAGAAAACTGGACAAGTAATAAACATGTATCATAATATAACAACTAACCACGTTACTTTTCTTATAAAATAACTCTTATTACACTTTATAATGAATTCAAATTTATATTCTGAGGTTCATATTTAAGATTATCTAATTTTTTTCAATATATTTTAAATTAATAATTCATAATAATTATATTTTAAATCATATAATTTAGAACTATATCTGAAAATTACGTAATTTATAATATTATATCAAATTAAATAATCTAAAACCATATTTTAGATTGTATAATTATATTTTATATTATATAATTCTATTTTAAATTATACAAAATCGTTTTAGACTACATAATTCAGAATCATATTCAAGATTATATAATTATGTTTTAAATTATATAATTTAATTATTTTAAATTATGTAATTCAAAATATAATTTACACATATCATGAGAATAACACATTGATATTTTTATATTGAAGTTAAAATAAGAAAATTGGGAGGTTGAGGGAGAAATAGTTCATAAACATCCAATGTAAGTGGGTCCAAACACAGGAAACACGAGGGGCGTGAAGAAAACGTACTGAACTTTGTATTTCAAATGGATCTGGGCATCTACTATTATTTTCTTCTATGTTAGATCTCATTCTCACTATTTCCTTATGATCTCTAAACATAAAACTATAAGATTTTTAAGTTAATTAAGGAAACTCAAAACTAAAATTATTTAAAAATGTATTTGTGTCTAAACTAAAATTTGATTTTACAATGTGGATATCACTAATTTATACTAACAGTATATATATAAAGACACACAAATAAAAGGAGGGATTAAGTTACTTATTATTATTTTAATCTAATGAATAACTCATTCTTAATAGAGTTATTTTATTTTCTACGTTTGTATTTTATTTTTTTAATCTAACAATCAAAAAGTAATTACTGATTAATATTATTAGATTAAAAAATAAAGAATAAGGATGGATTAAAAAAATATGACTCGCATCTCACGTGGGCACAAAATAATCTTTAAATTAATATACCGTATTATTAATGTAGACCTTCAAAATATATACGAAATTATGTTAAGAAAAAGAATCCTAACACCTTTCGACCTAGTAAATGAAAAATGTGTTGTATTATCCTTATATATATATTTTTTAATTTATCAATTATTTTAACAAATTAATTTCATAAGAAAATTCTAGTTTAATAAATTAGGTCAATAATTTTTAGTTAAAATCTATTTTTAGATTTTAGTTTATTTTTCAACCTTTTAACAAAACACGTAAGCTATTTTCACTTCAAATCAGTCTATTCTTGAGATAAAACTAACAGAAGAAAGAATAATAACAATAAGAAGAAGTAAGAACAGGCAAACTAATACCATAACTAGTAACAGTCTTGGCAAAATTAAAATTGTGGACATTCTTGAGGTTTAAAGATCCATTAAATACTATTATTGTTTTAACATTTTACTAACTTACCTAATTTTATACATCAACATAAAAAAAAAATAAGATGGTGTGCATGTTAAAAAGAAGATGACATGCAGTATTAGTTTATTATATAGACTAGTTTTGTATGATTACAAAAGAGGTAAATTGAGTGTTTAGCATTAAATTAGAGTGTGAATGTGAGTTGTTGAAAATGTTTGTATTAATTTAAGATTTTCATATGGTGCATGTTTAAATATTCTCCAAGGGAATAAAGACACATAGATGCGACACTAAACAGTGAAAACATAAAAAAAGACAAACACAAAACAAACAGTAAAAGCTACGCAGAAAAAGAACCAGCATTGAACTAAAGAGAAGAGAAACAAAATTGATGATATTTAAAATTGATATCGATTTGAAGTAATCTATATTTTATTATTATTAAAATAATTTAATATTAAAATTACATTTTTAACATAATTTACTTTTATCAATAATAATATTTTCGATAAATTTTCACTAACTAATGTAATTTCGTAAGTATTTGAGAGAAGTGAAGAGACATTTTATCTTCTTATTGTAAATACTTTGTCACGGTTTGTGTTAAACTACGATTACTAATGTTTTGAAAAAAAAATTTAGAACATTGCCGCTAACGCACCACACTTCGAATCTCATCATCATTTCATTTCATATATTAATTATTTCACTTAAATCATTTTATTTTCAATCGTCATCACCAATTTTAATTAGTAATCAGAATTCCTGAAGATAAAATAATTAAAAAAATACTTCGACATCATTCACTCGCGTCACTATTGTATGGTTTGTATACACTTCTCATATCAAAGGTTATTTTCTAAATAATGTGCACTCACTTATTATTGAAATAGATAAATTCTTTTATTACGGTCAATCATAATCCGTACTTGTACTAAAGACAGACTAATAAGGTTAGGAATTTTTAATGTAAATCCTCTATGTGTGATGTATATAATATAGGTGAAGATAGTATTAGCCACTTATTTTTCACATGTAGGTCTGTCTACAACATTTGGAATCTGTGTAATAATTGGTTTTGGATGAACTCTGTACAACATTGTATGTCTAGGGATCAATTTTTAGGATTTCAGCTGTGTAGGATCAATAGAATAGGTTTTTCAGTGGACAATACTGTTTGGATGATTATTGTTTGACATATTTGAAAACTTAGGAATAATATTATTTTTAATAATAAGGTGTTTGATAGTCAGGAGTTGTTTTCTGCTATTCAAGTTAAATCATGGGTTGTAGTAAGAGCAAAATACAAGAATGCTACATTTTCTTAGTCTGATTGGTGCATTGATCCTGTGACGTGCATCTCTATGTCATTGTGACATTTATAGAACTTGTATAGGATCTACTTTTTTCTGGTGCAGGATTTTGTTTGACAACAATCCTTATCTGTGAGCGGTAAATCGTGGTGGAACGAACTGAGATGCTATAACATTTTTTTGTGGATCCTTTTGGTGCATACACAATACATGTATATATATTTTCAGTTTAGTGATTTCCCTTGTAATTGTTAAACTTTTTACGCTTTCCAAGGGTGATGGTTCTTCTGTGTTTGGATTTCAAAGCTTTTTGTTTAGAATAGGGCGTATACCGTTTACATTTGATATGTTTATGCTTCTCTTTACATTTTGACTATTTTTATAAATAGATTGGAGTAACCTTATTACTTCTGTTCAATTTTATTTATTATTGCACACTAAAAAAATTACATAATTAAATAAATGATATCAATATAATATGATTTGAAGTTGTGTCAGACACAATTTTACTATAAATGTAAAATCGTGTTAAGGATGTACGATTTCGGATTAATTCAAAAATAATTAAAGTTATGACATGACTTGAATTATTTTTAGATTAAACTGAATACAACTTCATTTAAACTAATAAAAAAATTATTTGTACTGAAGTCGGGTCAAACTAACACAATTTCATTTTAGTCAAACTAAAATTATATTACTTTGTATTGAAGTCGGGTCAAACTAACACAATTTCATTTTAGTTAAACTAAAATTATATTACTGTGTAAGACTTCTTCATGTTAATATAACTTACCATTTACTTAATAAATAAAAAATCCATTTCAATAATATGTAGACAAAAATGCAACTTTTTCTTAGAAAAAAAAAGAAAAAAACTCTCATCACACATTTCTCGCTTATTTGAAATTCATTTAAGATTTCAAGCTTTTATGAAGATTGTAGTGTTAGCTTTTAATCGATTTCTTTTTACAATCTTAGTTTATGTTTGAGACTGATGGTGACGGTGTAGTTTTAGATTTTCTCACATTTTTTTTTTCACAGTTTTAATTTATGTTTCAAACTAGGGGTTGTATGGTTTTATACTTTTGAATGACTTTTTTATCAAAGTTTGAGCTTGCACCAAGTGGTTATTTGAGATGAAAAATGAATTCTTAACCAATACTAGCAACCTATTTTTAACTCATAATGAAGAATTTTGTAGATAAAATTAAACAAAGATTTTAAAAATAGTATAAATAAGTCGAATTCAATAAGCGTTAACTCATAATGAAGAATTTTGTAGATAAAATTAAACAAAAATTTTAAAAATAGTATAAATAAGTCGAATTCAATAAGCGAGTCAAATTTTGTGGATGAGTTCTCTAAATAAAAGTTCTTAGTAGTTAAGTCATTTTACGAAATTCAATTAAATGAAAACTTAAGAGTTTTATTTATGTTTTATGAGAATTCTCAGTGGTATAGCTGTTGGACAAATACTTTGATTGTTGAATAAGTAAAGTTTTCTTTGGACAACTAAAATTCTTTAGGCAAGTTAAAGGCAAGTTAACACCTTTAACTGAGAAAAACATAATAGTAGTTAGACAAATTACAACATATATTTAACTCATTGTAGACATTAAAATTTGTTTATCTTTCATCATATATATATTATTATATGGTTGATTACTATATTAAATCTAATATTACTAAATGTAATAAATGATGAATGAATGATATTATTAATAACTAAATTGAAAAGAAATATATATAAATAAGAGTGCATAACACTATAGTTATCATATTTAAATTGAGAAAATATATATAGATATAAGTGCATAATGTTATAATTATGATATAAAATATGATGTGTTAGAAACATAATTACTTACATGGAAAGAATAATACGTTGCTGAAAAATACTCTTAGGAAAAAGGAACTGAGAATAAAGAAAATAAATTATATTTTTCATTATTATTTTTTTTTATTATTATATATATATATATATATATATATATATATATAATAATTAATATAACTATTTAAAAAGATATTAATTTATCATTATAAAAAAACTATTAGACCAATTAAATAGTTACAAATATATTTAGATATTACTTAAAATAAAATCTATTTAACACTGTTTAAGAAAATAGTAAAAAATATATTTATATAAAATACACTAGAAAACATTATACTAATTTATCCGCAAGTCTTCAATGACTTATAAAAAGTGATTATTTACAAATTCTAATATTTATTACAAGATACAATTATAATATTTATAGACCATAAATTTTAATTATTTGTGAATTTCAACATTTATTATAACATATAACTAAATTGATTTCAAAATATAACTATAATATTTATAAAACATAAATCTTAATTGTTCAAAAAAAAATATTTTCATTAATATTCACTGTCCATAGTCATGATTATTTCCAACATTAATGATGCCACAATACATTATTTTCAAAATTGCATCTACTGGTTTTATCAAAACAATATTTCAATAAATCAAAATGAGATTGGTGTTAACAAGTTCATTATTAACTTTTAATATAAAATTAAATGTCTAAAAAGTTATTTAAAATAAAGTTAGATAACATCTTAACTATAGACAACAATCATGAAACTAAACATACACCAAAGCGTTTGATCAACTATTGATGGAGCCATGGCATAGTTTCCCACTTTCTCTGGTACATGAGACATAGACCATTGGAGAAGTCTAAAAGGGTTAAAGGGCTATGCAAGAGGTTATGGTGGGTCCTCATTGTCTGATACTGTCTCCTGCGTAAGTCATGCCACAAAGTGTCTCCACCCACTCACCTATCATAAGCTATGGAACATGCCTTTGAGACTTTGATGGTCCATTTCTTTGGTTGCACTTAAAGCTGCGATATGTGCGTGCTATTTTTGCTCTCACTTTTTACACCGCACTATCACTCCACCATCTCTCACTCCCCCTCATGCTCTCCATGTTCACCCTACAGTCATTTCACTGACACCCCAAATGAGTCATGGAATTAGGAACACACATAATTGGCATGGCTCATTCGCCAAGGAAGCACAGTCTCCGTAACGATCAATCATAAAGCAAAAACCATGCCTCCATCCCATCACACACCATAACACAAGAATATGCTTCTCAATGGCTCATTGCCCAAACATTCGTGTTACACATATTCCCCTGTCCTCCACTGCCACCTGAATGCACCACCTTCACCCTTCACGTCTTTTCACATTTCAATAATCACAAATTAAAACATCCACAACCATGGTAATAGTAACAACATTAACCATCACACATAATAAAAAGCATGAGTAGTACTAATGAATCATGACCACGGAATAAACCAAACCTCTATAGAAGGACACAAGCTGAATTATAAATAAATTCGAAAATATGACAAAAAAGAAAACGCTTCACAATATTAAATATCCATATGTTTGAATTCTGATATAGGGTAACCGAAAAAACCAAAGTAGAGATTCTTCTTCCTCTTCAAGTGGTCCACGTCATGTCGTTCTCGAAAATCCAGTGGCACACCTCAATTTTCCCGGGGCCTGAACCCAATGCCAAGAATGCCCCATGTTCTGGGCCCCATGATGACGTGTCAAGGTGACAGATGGCAACACCATGGTTCATGTTCTCCTTGGTTTCCACGTCGAGAATATCAGCTTCATACACTCTCACTTGCGGTACACTGTGGCAATAATACAGCAAGTAAGGGTACAAGCTCTGATGACACGAAACTGATTTCGTTACTTTTCCACCGTCCACTGGGTAGACCTTACCAATCAGCACCCTTGATCCTGAACCGTTCACATTCTCCGTGGTCCTCGCCACAACACTGGGACCCAGCACCGATGCCGCAAACTCTATCATTTCTTCTGCAGACGCAACGCACCGTTTCGTCTCGCCCCTGCTCGGTGCCCTCTCGCATTCCTCCAACGCGTTAACCATCACGCGCTCTGTCGTAGACCCCTCCCGCGCGTCGAACAATTCCCTCATTTCGTCAATCCTCGAAGACGAGAACGGTAATTTTGAGGCGATTGACAGGGGCAAAAACGACCTTGTAGGCATTTTATCCTTAATGTCAGGCATCACAATCACGTTCCCTTCCTTCATCATCGACTCTCTAAAGAATTTACCTGGCTCCACCCGCTTATTTACAACTCTGCCACTTGTTGCGCTGAAATTGCGATACTCCGAAAACGACGCGCCGTTTTTGTTGTACACTTTAAACGCCCGGCCCAGCCCGTAAGATTTAAACCCGAACGAGCTTTTCCCCGTCGCGCCCTTTCCGTACTCCGCGAAACTGTCGTTTCCGACGTTAAACGACATGCCGTAGTTTGTGAACGTGGCGGTGCCGGACTTCGACCTCGCTGCGTAGCTTTGGAACGTGTCGTCGCCGACATTGGCGCGGTTCCGGTAACTGACGAAATTATCTGCGGCGGATCCTTTCGATCCAGCGCCGTATGTTTTGAAAACGTTCTTCGGATTGTTACCGTTGAAGCTGTAGGACTTGAAGGAGTCGTTGGTTGTGCCGGTGCTGAAGTCGCCGTAATTGTTGAACTCCGATTGCAGAATGTTCGCGTCGCTGGCGTAATTCGTGAACTCGCTAGTTCCGCCGCGAACGCGTTTTCCGTAGCTCGAGAAGGATTGCGAACCGGAGTTTGTTTCGTTGCCGTAGCTGGCGAACGAGAGTTTGTGATTGGAGGAGCCGGAGTCGTAGGTGGTGAAACCGAGGTTGGGGACGTTCACCGTTTTGTCGTAGTTGTTGAAGCCGGTGGAGGATTGAGCTGCGGCGGAACCGTAGCTGGTGAAGTTCGTATTGGCAACATTACCGTTATCGGCGTAGTTCGTGAACTGTTCGCCGCGGCGCGTCGAGGAGTCGCTGTATCTTCGAAACGCGTCGTTGTTGGCGTTTAGGCCGTTGGAGTAGTTTTTGAAAGAATCGACTCCGTCGACTCGAGAGGAGCCGTAGTTGGCGAAGCGTTTGTTGTTGTAAACGGCGAAGTTAACGTCGTCGTTTTTGCGCCGGAGTGGGTGCGTGTTTGGTGTGTCGTCGAAGGAACAGTATAAGTTGGGTGAGGAGCAGAGAGAGTGGTGAAGCTTGGGATTGTAGGGTTTGGGTTTTTCGTTCAAAAGTTTGTTGAGAATACCATAGTGTTGTGGGGTAAGAGGTGAAGCTTTGGCTAGAAGGAACCGAGGGATTGGAACCTTATTGGTGACTCGCGTGTTCCAATAGCGAATGAGTGAGGCTTTGGGACTGAATGGGTTTACGCGGTCGTGTGTTTGGGGCAGAGGTGTGTCCTCACTTGCTGGAGCAACCTGCATTTGCGGAACAAAAGTTACACAACATTAAATGACGACACCGAGGGAACTCACAGAAACAAAACAATGCAATGTGGTAACATTATTATTGTTGTTGTTATGCAACATAAAAAGTTAAACTTGTGTGTGTTTTGTGGTGTGGGTTCTTACATGGAAAGATGAGAGCGACAAGAAGAGGCAGAAGAAGAAGTGGATGTTCATTTTGAAGGTGTGAGAGCGTGAATGGAGAGAAACTAGAAAGTGAGATAGAAGAAGAAAAATAGAGGGCCATTGATCGCTTGGAGCCGGGGGACATTAAATTTGTGGTCTCCCCAGACAGTGTTTGCTTTTCTCTGCGCGAACATGGTATCAATGACTAGGTACGATGCTTTTTCTTCTTTTTGTTTCCTTTTTTTTTTTTTCTCTCTTTATCTATGCAGCCTCTGAAGATAAGTATGGGTAAGTTATATTTTCTTATATTTATATCAAGCACGTATTTTTATTTGCTTGTCTTTTCTGCTATTGCTCCTTAGATAGTTAAATCGCATGGCCTCGTTTCAGTCGCAGGTGAAGGTGTTATGTTGCACTAGATAGGTTCGAGATAGTTAGTGGACCACAAATGCTTCTTCTAGCACAGTGAACCATGATGAATTTATAGTATAGTAATGGTCAAGTGGATGAAGAAAATGGGATCAGAATTTTATTTTGAACATGATTATTCAATGGATTAGGTAAAGTTAAACTAAAGATAAACTAGACAATTAGTCCAACTGTGAAACTCTGAACTCGGGTTCTGTAGATGCTTCCCTTTTGACTTTAGCTGTTCATCAACCAAGTAGTGGGCCTTCCTTTACTCAATTCATCCAACTACTTTTTATCATTATTAATTTGATGGGATTCATTATTTTATTAAAACCCTGAATCTACCCAAGTACCATTTATCCTAAAATTGTGCAGACCATAGAGCGTTAGTTAGGACATCTATGCTTAGTTAGGAGTAATTTTGGACAAAATAATTATTTTTAAAGTCTTTTGAAAATTAATAAAAATAAATATTTATTCCTGCAGAGTAAAATTTGATGAGTTAGCACATGCTGAGTTTGTTACCTTCAGGTTCAAGCTATATGATGACATTTACAAAGATCAAGGTGGTCTTGGTTGGATATAGTGATTGTGAGTAAGTAGAGGGACATCACATGTTAGGAATGTGATGTTCAAATGAGTGAATTCAAAAATAAAGTATATTAATATGAGATTCCTTTTTATGGACTCTTCTATTGTTGCAACAAACTAAATTATATGATTGTGAAGGTATTTAGGATTAGTTTTGGTATCTCAATACTTTGTCCATTAGTTGGGTCTCGCAGATTGTGTGTGTCAAAAGAGTGAGTGAATCGAGCTACACTTGAGGTAGGTTGGTTAACTTTAGAATAACTACGGATTTGGGAAAATATTTTCCCTCAAAATCTTGTAAAAAACATCCATACTTATTTCTACAAAATATATTATATTAAATATAATGTTTAATAAACTTTTGACATCTCTAGTATATAAGTGTTTCGGTTTTAGTTATTGTTTTATTTTGTTTTCTTTATTTATTTTAAGCGTTAACTTTTCTTCTTAATCTTAAAACTATGTCATGATTTTTATGTTTTTAAAAGTGTCACTTCAACACGTGCATTATCGTTATTAAAATAAAAATAAAAATAAATGAATAAAAAAATTAAAATAGAAGTGATATATTTTTGGGTACTAAAATAAAATATGAAATATTTATAGGGATTGAAAAGAAAAGATATATATATTTATAAAGATTAAAAACAAAAAAAAATTGAAGTATTTAAAAGAATAGAATAAAAATCATACCTATTTCCTAACATATATTTAAGCATCATGCTAAATTTGATTGATAAATAGAAATAAATTAATTAAAATAATAAATTTGATTAACACTAATATTTTTATACAAAAACTTAGTTACTCCTTTTTAAGAGGCCATGATGTTGTGATTTAATTTAAAAAAAAAAACAACAACATTATTTCCTGCAATTTGCACTATTTTTAAGAATAAAATTTAAATTAGTATGAAATTAATACTAATAAAACGTACTCACCCCAAGGAAATATAAATAGCCCTAGTATTATGTGCCTGAAATATAGGATCGCACATGCTGAAATGACTGCACATATTTCGGTCAATGTGAGGTATCGGCCTCTCGTTTGTTATATTTTCGCAAACTTTAGCTTAAACGGTAAATAAAATATATTACTGTATTATAAAAATAATATTGTAAGAAAATATAAAATTATTATTTTAATGTATTATTATTGCGTAAAATATTTTACTTACACACCAATTAGAAAACGTTATTTCTTGTTTTTAATATAGTTATTATAAAAGTTAATAATTAGGAAGTTTATTTAGCTTTGGTATTTTAACCATCTTTCATGGTATGACTATTTTTTTTTATTAATTATTTAATATTTAATTTTAAACGTATAAAATTATTTAGTCTAGTGTATATTTTACAATCACCATAATATGAATTTAAAATTTTATTCATAATACCTTATTCCACCACTAGACGAAACTTAGTGAGTTATAATAAAAGTGTATACAATGTCCTCTAATAAACAGTCTCATAATTAATTGATACCATAATTGTACATATATGATGTGCAATATACCTAACGATTGGAGAGGTTATTACAGAAGTATTTTAAATAAACATTGTTTTGCACTAAACTACCAAGCATTAAAATAATTGAGTTTAATTAAACTTCACAAAAAAAAATGCTAGTTTTAACTCGTGAGATGGACCATATTTGAATATAGATATTTTTTATTTAAATATTTGTAAAGTTGTATGAAAAAAGATAAGTTTATAGATTTAATTTTTTTTGAATTATGTTATATTAAATATGGTCACATATATGCAAAATTATGGTTGCAGATTAATATAAAAGTCATTGACTAAATTGTAATTTTGATTTTGAATTTCAAATCTACGATTTTTTTCTTCATATGTTTTTTCTCGTATTGTTAGAAAACCCATAATTTTAGGTTTTGTTTCTTTTATTTTTACATATTTTGAGTGATAAAATTATTCCTTGATGATACTCTAAATGAATAGATTAAGTTTATTTAATTGATCGAAAATGAAAGGAATAAGTGTAAGGAAATTTGTAAATTTTTTAAAATATAAGGAACAAAATTGGAAGGAAAAAAATTAGGGTGATAAAAATTGCAAATAAAGAGCATTTGTAAACCTTTAGCAAACTTTATTAACTTTTTGTAATCAAATCAATTATGAGAGTGAAGTTTCTTCACTCAAATCAATGCTCGCATTCTTTTACACTTATAGTAGATAAGACTGAAGCAATTTCAGTTTTTAAGAAAAAAGATAAAAGAAAAAAGGTATGTAAGGAGAAATATCAAATTTCTTAATAATTTTATATTCATTGCATCTTTAATACTCTCAGATTTTCACTAAATTTTCATTTCATGTTGCAAAAACTTACATTTGTTTGGATTAAGAAGTGGATTTAAAAAAATAAATTTAAATTGATTTAAGATAAAAGTGTATGAAAAATTGAGTTGTTTAGATTAAAAAAAAATAAGATTTGTTTGGATTAAGAAGTGGATTTAAAAGAATAAATTTGAATTGATTTAAGATGAAAGTGTATGAAATATTGACTTGTTTGGATTAAAGAAAAAATAATAAGATTTAAGTTAAAAATTTACATAAATTTGTATGATATGATGTGTGTGATTAATAAAATAATATTTTAGTAGATAAAATTATAGTTAAAATTAATTTAAAATTAATTATAATTAATATATTAAGTATAATTAATAAATCATTATTATTTTAATAATAAAATTATTAATTATTTATAATTATTATTTATGATTTTATTATTATTTTTATTTTTTAATATTAATATTATTAATATTTATTTTTATTATTACTTTATAAATTTGTTAAATTTATTATCGTTTGAGTAATAATAATAATAATTAATTATTATTATGTTATATTATATAATTAATTATATTTATTTCATTATAATATAAATATAGATATTAACAAATTATTTATATTAAATTAATTGAATAAAAAAAATATAATAGAGATCCTTTCTCCGCAAATCTTCACTATGCAGGGAAGAAAGTTTACTATCACATTCTTTACTTGATTTCTGTTTTTATCTAATTTTTTATTTATGAAAATTTGTAAAATCATCGTATTTAAGCTCTTTTTAACTTTTCTATTATATCCGCTCCAAGAACCAAACATACCCTTTCAACAAGATATCTCTCTTTGTCGGAATGCTATTCCAAAGAACCACAACACAACTTCTTTTAAAGGTTGACAGAATGGATTCACTTTAATATGAAGATTTCCAAAACTTTAAACATTAGGTGTACCGTGTAAAAACCTTCTAATTTGGGTAGAAAATTTAAACATCCAAGTATTGTTTTCAATAATAGCTTAGCTTCAAACATATTTGTATTATAGGTCGAGCTTCAAACATATTTGTATTATAGGTCGAGAACAATCTGACAACTGAGAAGTTGGTTTCACAGTTATTATTGGCAGGATAGAGATGGATCAATTGAGTTCATCATCTCATTTATGAAGCAAACCTAATTATCATTCTTATTGAGACTAAGCGTAAGTTTAAGTTACCAAAGACGTTTACTATCATGGGCCTGACAACAGTGGAATGATCCAATATCATTCCTATAAATAAGATAACACCCCCAATGATCTTGTCCTGTACCTCCATACCACATATAAAAAGTCTATTATATCCTTGTGTAAAATTGCAAAAGTCAACATTACCCTCCACCCCCTTTACTCTTTGGTAAAATTAATATTTTATAAATCCGATGACTGTCATCCAATTTACATTTTATTTGAAATGTAAACCGGACGGAGTGCAATCCGATTTACATTTGATTGTGAAATGTAAACAAGATGACACCTCATCCGGTTTATATCTTTTTTAAAATGCCCATTTTGGTTATTTCCATAAGGTCAATATTGGATTTTAAAGTTGTATGGAGGTGCAGGAAGACGTTATAGAGGCGTAGGAAGAATTTGTCCACCCCTAGGTAAGAGAACTTGTTCATATCTCTTCTTACTTGTACTTAGACTAACTTGATCGTCGGAGTGCCTTTGCAGGTACCCTCCAGCCGAGAAGAAGGGTTTAACTTAAAGATTTCATCCAAATCACAGAGAATAGTCTGAGTACTCGAACTGAGTTCGAGAAGACGCTTCATCCATAACAACTTTCCAAGTCAGAATGAAGAGATAAAGTCGAGTACTTAAAATCGGTCTCACAACATCAAATTCTCATATACCAAGTTAATGTTTTCATCTGGAACAAGATGTATATACAAATATAGAGCTTTCAACTATTTAATTTTTTTAAGACATAATTGTTGTAATTAATTAAAGTAGTTAGTAATTGATTAAAATGTTCTTTGTCATTTGGAGATTTATCACTCCTAGACTCTTAATAATGGTAATTCTAATATGAAGTTTTGTTGGTGGAACTCCAACCATTGTAAAAAAGAAAACTTCCATACAAATGATCAATTTTCTTAAATATTTAAACACCCTTTTTTAAATGATTGGAAAATATAAATCTTTAGACTGAGAGATATTCTCCAACTGTCAGCTCACAAACAGTCTCTGACAATAGCAGTGTCTGCAAAAGCTACAAAATGACAGTGCCTAAACCAATTACGTTAAGGTAGTGGCAGACAAGAGCATTATAAATAAGCGCACAAGGCAAGGTAAAGGTACGTATAGTAAAACTGTTGTTGTTATTGACTACGATAACCGTATTGAGCATCGGAGTGTCATTGATAGATATCCTTCATTCGACTTTGAGGAAGGACTTGTCAGAGTGGAACGAAAACTCATCAAAGTAAAATGAAGACTTGAGAAACAATGAAGAATGAAGACTGAGATCATCCTAACTAAATGGTAAAGAACTCTTTAGGTCATAATATTTCGTGTAACAACAATACTTTTAACAATTATTTTTGTTTTTATTATTATATAAATTTTTTATATCATAAATCTTTCACATTATTGATATAATATATTCTAATTACATTTTTTTTTGTCTGTTTCCTTTGACTTTGTCTTTTACGGAAATTATTTTTTTCTCTTTTCACTTTTATTATAAAAAATTGTAAAAATCTAATTTAATTTATTGTGGATAATTAACCAATAAAACAAAGAGCACAGTTCAGTTCAGATCTACACTACACACTATCTTCCCATTGTTGCTTCTTCTTCTTCTTTGATGTTTAATTTCGTGAAAAATCTCACTCCAATTTCACCCTATCGTAATTTCAATACCCATGCATTGCTCACATTCACATAACCACGATTATTGGACGCAACGTTGTTTCGTTATAGGATTTTCCCTTCACCACCATGGCAATTAGAGGCGTTTATGTCAAATGGTTTGTCTCAATCCTTTTTTTTCATCACTTGTTCTTTATCATCCAATTGTGTTTCAATTGTAACTCATGCAAATCGAATCGCATGCAGGTTCGATGGTTTTTTCCTTTCTGTGCTCGCCACCAACATGTATCCTTTAAAATCCCCCCATTTATTGATTCCTCCTTGTTTTCGAATGATTGATTAATTCTTCTATATTCTTAATTTTGTTAGAAATAATTAACACAAATAATGTTTTTGTAACTCTTTGGTGACTATTTTCTTTAACGATTTTGATTTATAGAGCTATTGTGGTAATTAATTGGAAGTTATACCAATCTTGTACATGCCCTTTGCATATATGGACTGTGGTGAGATTCTTTATTATCAATGCTAACTTTATTTTTTATTTTCTTGATAAGATGTATTTTCTTACTTACAAGTTATGTTTTTATCTATTTGATGTGATGATTCAGGTTGATTACAGTGTTGTTTTGACTTTCCGACTTTTAATGTTCATTGATAATGGACTTGCTTCAGTAATGGGCTTGTAAGAGCTTCTAGTCCTTCAACTTTTAATGTTTTTTTATTTTTTATTTTACTTCAACTTCTTCCAAATTGTATGAAGAAGCCTTGGTGAAACAAGAGTGTAAGAAATTGATCATATACAAGAAGTCATGTTTGGTATTTTCATATTGTAAGTTACATCTGTACATGTCGTAATCACAACGTTAACTTATTATTGGCAAAACCAATAACATGATTTAGGAAAAAGGTATATTGTGATAGTGGACAAGTTTTTTTTTTTTTTTAATGCACTCCTCTTACCTTGATTTTATGAAACCTTATTATAGATATAAAATTTTGGTATAAAAATCTGTGTTCCTTTCTTTTTAGTTTTACTTAACTATCAAGTGTCAACACTCAAATTCAACACCATTCATGACACAACTAACTTAATTTTGTTAAATAAAATTTCATGAAATAGTTATAGTATTTAGTAATTTTAAAAATCTTATTACTGATTCAATTGCTTATATTTCCCTTATGTTATTGTGCTTTTAGAGATTTTGGATGGCCACAGAGATGCACTTATTTTTATGGAAGAGTAGTTGTACTTTCAATCCTTGGACTCCTTTTCTATCCATTTCTTTGGGCTTGGACAATAATTGGTACCTTATGGTTTAGCAACACTAAAATTTGCGTATGTTTTTTCTATTTTTAATCCTTAATGTTACTTTTTAATTTTGTAAACATGTTTAAAATTCTTACTCCAAAAATTATGTACAGTTATCTGGAGGGGGTCAAAAATGGAGCTTCCTGATTTGGTTACTTTTTAGCTATTGTGGTCTCATTTGTATTGCTTGTGTGACAGCAGGGAAGGTTAGTGGTTCTCTGTTATTATTCATTAGATGTTTTCATGACTTGTTTTCATTTTCCATGGTACATATCTTGTTTTTCTTTTTTGCATGTGATATTTTTCTCATTTATGACTACTTATCAACTACACATGTTTGCATAAAAATATGTCATTCCTTTGTTTTTCTCTCCTCTTGTTTTGTTTCCATTTTTTTTTGTCTACTTTTGTTTTATTTTTAATTTTGGTTTTTTGAATTATGTGTAGTGGTTCAAACGAAGACAATCACACCTATTAAGTTCTCCAGAGGGTATCCATATATCTGCATTTGGGGTAAGTTTTATCTTTATTGTGTTCTTATATTAGAGTGTAGTTAATAAAACATGAAAACTCCATCTTTTAATAAAATTATTCTTCTAAATGATATATATATATATATATATATATATATATATATATATATATATATATATATAATACGATCTGTATCTAAAATTAAAAGAAAATACCAAACAAATAGTATGTGTGTAATATTGATCATATATGTTTTTTGAAATAAACCAGTTTCTATAATAGTAACTAAGGAATAACAAAAAGTATTATAGCAACCATTATTTGCTCCTAATTCTGACTCTCTGATATCACTTGGAAATGAGAATCAACAATAAGCAATGATATTGGAAGAAATTAGAATAGCATATGAGAGAATGAAGAACTCAATAACAAGGATAGGAGAATTACTCACATTCCACACATTGTCTCTTCTCCTGCCCTTCAGCATGTATAATTCTCTAGCCACTTGGGCCGTTAGCCCATTCTAGTGCTCCTCTTCACTTCTGTAAATTTTTATTTTTGGGCATCATTATATTATTATTTGTATCAATACCCCCTCCATTGAAATTGACCTTGTCCTCAAGGTCAAAGTGACGATAAAGTCGTTGAATTTCATGCTCCCCTTCCCATGTAGCTTTTTCCTCAGGCAATTCTTTCCACTAAATCAGTACCTCTGACAACCAAGCACCATTTCTTTTAATCTTGCGTTTGTCCGTCCTTTGTCATCATTGAGTAAAGTAACAGGGATAAAAGGTTTTACAAAATTAAGAAGTGTCAACACAGGTGCGTGAGTAAGTATTGTCTTGAGTGAATCAAATGCCTGTTGAGATTTTGTAGACCAATGAAAAACATCTTTCTTTAGCAAATCAGTGACAAGTGATAAGTGACAAGTGATAGTAACTTGCTAATCCCAAAAAAGCTCGCAGTTGCTTAATTGAAGTTGGTACAACCTATTGTTTAATTGCTTGTATCTTGGTTTCATCAACCCTGACTCCATCCATTGATACAACATGTCCCAAATAATCAATTTAGGTTTGGCCAAAAGAGCATTTGGAGAGTTTGACAAATGAGGAATATCTTTGCATGGTGCTTAAGACCAAAGAAAGGTGTTGGATATGTGTATTCCATGTTGTACTGTAGATTAAAATGTCATCAAAGAAAACAAGGACAAATTTGCGTAAATATTATGCAAAAACTGAATTCATTAGGGCTTGAAAAGTGACAAGTGCATTACTCAAGCCAAATTGCATTACTAGCCATTCATACAACCTTTGGTGAATGCCAAAAGTTGTCTTGTAGTGATCCTTCGGAGAAACAAGAATTTGATGATACCCTGAATGTAAATCCAGCTTTGAGAAATATGGTGCTCCAAATAATTCATCAAGTAATTCATCCACTATGGGCATAGGAAAAAAATCCATAATAGTGACTGCATTAAGGACCCTATAATCGGTGCAAAAATTCCATGTTCCATCTTTCTTTTTGACAAGTAGCATGGGTAAGGAGAATGGACTTGAACTAGGTTGTATGATACCCTCCGATAACATTTCAGCAATAATTTGTTCAATCTCAGTTTTCTGACTATAAGGATAGCGATAAGATCGAACTTTTACAGGAGCGCTGCCAAGCATCAATGGGATGGTATGGTCATGAGACCGTATTGGTGGTAACCCATGAGGCTTCTCAAAAACATTCTTGTATTGTTGTATAATCATAGCCAATTCAGGTTCCATGGATGTTGGCAATCCCAACAAATGGTAGACTGACACTTCAGGTGTTTGAATTTGAATGACATGTAATTCTGCTATTGAGTATGTGACTTGTAAGCGGGTGAGTTGATAGAACTGAGCTAGGCTAGGCAGATTTAAAGTTTCTCCATGTAAAGTGATAAGTTCCTCATTGATGTAAAAAAAGTGAGGAAGCGTTCTTTATAATTCACTAAATGAGTATCCAAAGTTGCCAACCATTAACTTTCAAGAACCAATTCAGCTGCAGCGATAGGTAGAACATAGGCTGAAATATACAAAGAATGCCCCTGGATTTGGACTGGGATATTCTGGACTTCACCTTCACATTCCAATTGCTCTCCATGGCCCACCAACACTTTTAACCGTGGGGTCTGATAGATGGGTAGGTGTAGAAATTTAGCAACTCTAGGTTGGATGAAATGATTAGAACTCTCTCCACCAATAAGGATTTGAATCTTATGGCCCTGGCTAAATCTAGTGAATCTAATCGTACCTCTCACCATGGTACTTTTCATGGCATTGTATGATAAATGAGGTGTCTGATCAAATTCCTCAGACTGATTTTGGACAATCTGCTAGCTCTGTACATTTGGGTCTAGCTCCGAAGGTATTTCATCCTCACATTGGAGTAAGAAATAATGTTTATTAGCACACTGATGAGTAAGGGAATACTTCTCATCACAAGTAAAACAAATTCCCTTTTCTCTACGAAATTGAATGTCAGCTGGGGTTAAACGTTTCAAGTTGTTGGGTTTTGGTGGTGTGGGAAGTAATGGTGGCGGGTTTGTGTTTATAGGTGGGTTTGTGTTTGATGTTAATGAAAGTTTAGAAGTATTTTGTGTAAGTGATTTGGCTGGGAAGTAAGGAAATTTGTGTTTAGGAGCTAAGGATGATGGGTGAAATTTTTCCTCAAAGAGTTTAGCAAATGACACAGCCCGGAGTAATGAGTGAGGGGCTCGGGATATCACTTCATGCTTCAATTTAGGTATTAATCCACCAATAAAACAATCAAGCAATACAGAATCATCTAACCCATTTGATTGATTAGCTAACTCAGTGAAGGAAGCATAATAGTCTGCCATTGTGGAGGATTGCTTTAGCTTCAACAGATCTGTACGGGGATTATCAAATTGAGATGGGCCAAACTGGATTTGAATGGCAGTAGACAATGATAGCCAATCAGGTACTTGGCGTGTTTTTTCTAGTAGTTGAAACCATGGTAAGACTTTTCCTCCAAAATAAATAGAAGCAATGGCCACTTTCTGCTCATCAGGAGTGTTGTATAATGTGAAAAACTTTTCAGCTTTGTACAACCAAGTCATTGCATCATTACCAGTGAACCGTGGAAAATCCAACTTCACAGAACGAGGATGGGAAACAATTGAAGTGGAAGACTATACTGGAGGTCGTTCTGAGATTTCAGGAATAACTGATGTAACTCATGCAAATGGTGATAAATCTTCTCAAATCGTTGATCCATTTGCATAAATAGATCATGATGTAAACCCAGAGTCTCCGAAATGCGTTTAAGTTCTCTTTGTATCTCTTTCATTCTTGTGTTGTCAGCCATAAGTAACTCAATGAAAGCACCAATGATACGATTTGTATCTAAAATCAAAAGAAAATACCAACAAACAGTATGTGTGCAATATTGTTCATATATTTTTTTTGAAATAAATCAGTTTCTATAACAGTAACTAATGAATAACGAAATATCACTTGGACATGAGAATCAACAATAAGCAATGATGTTGGAAGAAATTAGAATAGCAGATGAGAGAATGAAGAACTCAATAACAGAGAAGAGGAGAACTACTCACATTCCACACATTGTCTCTTCTCCTGCCCTTCAGCATATATAATCCTCTAGCCACTTGGGCCGTTGGCCCATTCTAGTGCTCCTCTTCACTTCTTGTCTGTGAATTTTTATTTTTGGGCCTCATTATATTATTATTTGTATCAATATATTAACATCTAACAATAAATAAAATTAAGAGGGTCACTTTAAGAGTAACCCAACTCTTATACAGCAAAAAAAAACACAAAACTATCGAGTCTAATCTAAGGTCCCTCTATATATATAAGATTCAATACGTTCCTTTCCAAGATAAACTTTAAACCATTGAGATAGTGATTACCCACCACATAATACTAAGATCTAAAATTAATGTATTGAAATACTCATGTACTAATTCTAATATACACAGCAAACTCCCCTCCCCGTTCACACTGAACTCCTGAACATCTCCATATAGCCTTAATCCTGGTTCACTAGTTGCCTCGCTGCTATTTTCTTGCAAGCTTCATCCTCTCTTCCGAAATGGATGTACCTGCAAACATTGACCCACCTACTCTCTCTCTCTCAACCCATCTAATCAGGCTCTAGGAACCCTACTCTAGTGATTCCAAACATTTTATTGGAGCAAAATACCAACTTGAATAAGAAAATATTGTCCTCAACATCCTATGCTTACACCATAAACCAACCCTTTAATTGTGCTAGACAAAAAAACTTCACCTCATTTACTACCCTTCCTCTGAATACCACTTTATTTTTGTGGTTCCAGATCTCCGTCACAATAGCTACCCACATCCCTTTCCACGCTCTGTTAACACTCTTCCTTTGGCCCAATAAATGAAATGATAGAAAATGAATGGGAATAGACTCATGTCTAACTGTGACACTCCCAATCCATCTCTTACACAAGTCTCACACTCTCTGTGTTACCTTACAGGTGCATAATAGATGTTGGTCATTTTCTATCTCTTCTCAGCACAAAGGGCATATAGGACTCCCCAGTTGCACTCCCCTTCTAACCAAGTTATCCCTAGTTTGCAACATATCCCATATTATCCTCCATACACACACCAATGCCGATAGAACTATCTTTAGACTCCATAATACCTGAAATCCCTCTATATTTAGCATCTGATAATCCTTATTCATTATGCTATATCCCGACTTAATTGAGTATTCCTGTAGATCATCCCCTACCCACACCAATCTATCCTTTCCTTCCTTGCTCCAATGGATACTTGAGATCAAATCCAATAATTGTTGTTCCAATAGTTTTTTCCACTCAAACCTCTCCCTTCTCCAACTAAGATTTCAACTAGTGCACTTTCCACTCCAACTTTGCCCCCAATCCACAAGATCGCATACGTCATTCTCTTTACACTGTGAAATACTAAACAACCTTGGAAATGCTTCTTTCAGCACTTTGCCATCTGCCCAACTACCTTTCCAAAATTTAACACTCTTCCCATCTCCCAGAGTCCACTGCTTTTGACAGTCAAACCAATTTCCTTGTGGTCTTTTTCCACATACTCTGCACAAGTCCTGCCACCACGAAGATTGGTTTCTCTAGATCTTATTAACATTCAGATTCAGCCAATCACCATACCTTGCTATCAATACTTCTCTCCATAACCCCTCCCCTATCCCTTTTCCATTTGACCCAAGCAATCTTTCTACCTTCACAATCCCATCCCCAAAGGAATTTAACCTGAATTCTCCTAATTTGGTTACAAACAACGATGGGTGCTTTATAGAAAGAGAAATAGAATAGGGATAAGGCATTAATAACTGACTTAATTAGGCAAATCCGACCCGTCATTGAAAGCATTTTGCCTTTCCATTGCGAGAGTCTAGACCTAATTTTATCAACAACTGGGTTCCAGAACACAGTCCTTCTAGGGTTACCACCTACAGTCATATCTAAATACTTAAACGATATTGCCATCTGTCGGCAATTTAGGCACTTAGAATAAATGAGTTTGTCAATTAGGGGTATTCCTACTGATCATACTTGACTCTTATGAAAATTTATCCTAAGTCCTGGTATTAACTCAAAACACCTCAATATTGCTTTTCTTGCCAACACATTAGAGTACAATGGTTTGCAGAAAAATATCATATCATCTATGAATTGCAATAGATCTACCTGCACTCCCTCTTTGCCTACTACCACACCACTCAACAAATTTACCTTCTTAGCTTCCCTTACTAGCCCTTAAAGCCCCTCAGTAACTATAATGAAGAGAAATGGCGCTAGTGGATCGCCTTGTCTTAGTCTTATCTTTTGTTTAAATTTCTTTGTAAGGCTTCCATTAACCAATATCGACACCGTAGCTATTCCATACATGCTTTTATCCACTTAATTCACTTGTGGTTGAATCCTAATCTTTCCATCATATAAAATAAAACCTTCCAATCCACCGAGTCATATGTCTGTTCAACTTTCACCAGGACTCCACATTTCTTAACATGGAAATAACTTCATTCCTCTTTTCTCTATGTGAAAGGGAGTAAACTATAAAGGATTTTACTATTTTTTTTTCTTGAATTTGCACGTGTTAAATATGGTTTTGTTAATGTTCAAAACAATTGAAAATATAATATTTTAGTGGAAATATGATGAGTATGGGAAAAATTCGTCTCATTTAGTTTTTTCTTTGTTTTGGATCATGATGAAATTTTGTTCTTATAAACTTAATTATGCTTGAAATGGTGAATCTCACAAGTCACGCATTTGAAAACTTCTGACAAAATTTTTAGATTTATTGGTTATGTAAAACCTTTATATTCGCAATTGATGAATTTGTTAGTTAAGTAATTTTTTTTCTATCAAATTTATTATTGGTTATCTTACTAGCTATCTTTATATAATATATTACTTTATGTTACTTAAGAACAACATCATATTATGTTGTAACAATATTATAAAAATTGATATAAGCTTTATTACAAATCTCATTATTTCATAGAAAATGAATATTATCTTTTACAATTTTGGTGGAACTACCCTTCACACTATGAAGAAAATATGGTGTTGTTACTGTGTTCTCTCTAAAAGCTTGAAAAAAATGCTTTTATTCTAATTGTGTCTCATCAGTTAAACAGAGTTGTATTTATATTGTCCACATAGATCTTTAGTAATATAAGAGATTGTTTGGTTTATTTTTATGGTTTTATTTTCAGTTGATAACTTGATGTATCCTCTTTATAATTACTACATTGGTGTCTTGTTTTCGTTTTGTTTCCTATTGTTAACATTTTGTGAAGAGAATAGAAAAAGAAAACAAATTAAATACCCCCTAAATATACATTAGTATTTTGTTCTCCTACACTTGGGACTATCGAATAACAATTGTTTTTGTTTATTACTAGATTCTAATTGAAATGATTCAAGTACCTGATTGGGCATTTGAAGCTGCAAGTCAAGAAACAAGGAGCATGACCCAAAATATTGAACCATTTAATCCTGCACGTTACCTAAATGCAGCTCAGGTTATTTTAGTTTTAGCTTATACTTCTAAATGTCTTGAACATAAGTTAAAATTCTTGTGATGCATAAATATGTAATCAAATGTCAAGCTAAAAAGACCTTTATCATGACATACACTAGTTAACAAAATTAGTTACTTGATTTTATGCATCATGTTTATATGATATGTCTTATTTGATTTTAATATATACTTATGCACATATTTATCTTTTGTTTGATTACTAATAGATACTCTTCCCATCTAATTTGAGTACAGAAAGAAGCAATTGAATCTTCTATTCAAGAACTTCCAACATTCACATTAAGTGTGGTTCCTACTAATTGCAATGAATGCCTCATCTGCTTGGAAGAGTTTTGTGTAGGGAATCAGGTATACATTTTGTTCCATATGAACACTTATGTGACCTTATTCTATAATAGAAACAAATGTTAATACACATACTACATTTGTTGTTAGTCATATTGATTTCAAGCTTAATATGTTTCATGTTTAAATATACGAGCTATTTTTATTTAAGTACCTTCAAATTGCATACCTAACAAATTAAACATTTGGGTTTAAGTCCTTGTTGCGACCTGTCCAAGTTTTATTATTTATATATATGTTAAGTTGTTGTATGTGTCGTACGATCTTAAGTATTGAATAATGTATATATTAAGTTCATTGCATTACCTTTATTAACACTATTTGTCATCATATCATGCAAAACATATCAATTGCCATGATAAAAAAATATTTGGATACTTAAAGAGAAATTTAAAACTATTTGAGGGACTTAAATCTAACTAAATACACATAATCTTTTTTAGGTATTTTAACCAAATGTTTAATTTATATTCAATCTGAAGGTCGAATACTAAAAGTTGGTCATATATTGAAGACTTCGAACATATTTAAGTATTCATTTAATCTTTTATAAAGAATTGCATCCTTAACTTATGACTATCTCTCTAGTGATCCTTAACTTATGATTATCTCTAATAAATTGTGCATGTCATATTCTTATAATAGAATTGACATGCAATATATAACATTTCGATAAATTTAAAATTAATATTTTTACTTAATGTGGTGTAGGTTCGTGGCTTGCCCTGTGCTCACAATTTCCATGTTGAATGTATAGATGAGTGGCTTCGGCTTAATGTGAGTTGTCCTCGATGTCGTTGCTCAGCATTTCCTAATCTTGACTTTAGTCTAACCGATATCCAATTTGATTCTCAGACTTTTAACATTGCTGTGGAAACTAGAGATGTGACAAATCAAACTTCTAGTTAGAGTTACCTCTTGTGATTATATGAGCTCATTTTTCATGTATGCTTTTGAAACTAAAGGTCATTCGGTAAGACAAACAATGTTCTGAAAAATTATAAAAATGATGTTAGAGTTAGAGTTGTGACTTGAAATATGTTAATGGGAAATCATGTCACTTTTATTGGACACATGCTTATTATTATTATTATTTCTTTTACACATAATTAAAGAGATGCTTGCATATTTCTTCTCAACTTCTATTGTTTAATTTTTCATGAGAAGTTGTTGTTACGAGGAAAGATTAAAAATAAAATTATAATGGATGAACAACTGATAATTGGAGAAAGAATATAAAATCTCTGTATGTATTATTGGAAAAAGACGAATAGATTCGAACAGAGAAGATAACACTCAGAGATAATAGAGAGAAGAAACAGAATACAACAACTACTTCCCTCCCCTCTCCTCTCAATTACTATATATTTAATAATATTTCTCACACACATAATCCTTCATGAGTGAATTGGCCTTCTGCATTCTTACACTTTGGTTGTTACCCACAATCATTGCATCACTTGACACCTCTTCATTATTCTTCTCCCTGCATATTTCCTTAATTGTCCTTGTGCTATTTCCACTTGTGACATTGTCTCCCCTTTCAAAATCAACCTTGTCCTCAAGGTTGAAGTCAGAATAAGCTTGCTGCATATAGATAAGTTTCTCCCAAGTAGTGTGTTCTACATCAATGCCTTCCAAGTGTACCAAAACTTGAGGAATATGTTTGTCTCTCTTAAGAATAACTCTAGATTGTAAACTCTCTTGTGGTTGTAATATAGGACCAATGTCATTAGTAATCAGAGAAAGTGGGATATATGATTGTTGATGAACACCTTGGCATGGTTTCAACTATAATACATGAAAAATAGAATGAATTCGAGCAGTTGAGGGTAGCAAAAGCTTGTAAGCAATTGGACCCACACATTGGATAATAGGAAAAGGACTGAAGTATTTCATGCCCAATTTCTGATTTTTTTCTCAATGCAACTGAATTTAACTCATCCACAGTGGGAATGGGAAAACTATCCTTGAGAGTTATGGCATTTAAAGCCCAATAATTGGTACAGAATCTCCAAGTACCACCTTTCTTTTTAACCAAGATAATTGGTGAAGAAAATGGGCTAGTATTAGGCACTATAATTCCTTCTTGTAACATATCACCGACCATCTTCTCAATTTCTTTTTTTTGACTTTGAGGGTACCTATAAGGTCTAGCCTTAACAGGATCTGCTCCTTCTGCTAGGAGGAAGACCCGTACGAACTGTGAACACATCATGATAAGTATGCAGAAGTAATGCTAATTCAGGTTTTATGTTCTTAGGTAATTTCAACCAGTGATCAACAACACAATTTGATTGCTGAAATTGCAGTGTATATAGTTCAGAGATGGTGCGAGTCCTTTGCATCTTACGAAGATGATTATATTGGGCTGGAGCCGGAAGTTTTGGTTTATCACCATGAAGGGTAATAAAGTTCCTATCTACCAAAAACTTCAATGTCAAATCACTGTAGTCAACAATATGGGAGTCCAACGTAGCCAACCAAGGTGCCCCTAAAACTACATTTGCACCTAAGACCGGCAGTAAGTAGACTGGTAATTTTAGAGAGTGTCTCTAGATTTGTACTTCAACCTCCCTCACAATACCTTCCATAGTCAAAGATTTTCAATTATCAACTATGACTTGAAATCTAGAAGTTGGTTCAATGACTAATTTCAAGCAATGAGCAATCAGCGGTTGCAAGAAGTTGTCGGAACTACCACTGTCAAGTAGTACTTGAACCTTCACCCCATTAATAATACCTTGAAATCGCATAGTACCAATACCAACGACTCCCTTAAGAGCATGAAAAAAAAGGTGATGTTCTTGTTCTAGTGATTGAATCTGATGGGCACTGTCCTCATCCGGTGGAATCCGGTGGGTTAAGTTCCAGTTTGAAGTCCTCTTTTTCTCCTAGTTTTAACAATAAGTATTGTTTGTTGGGACATCGATGGCTAGGTGAAAATTTCACATCATACGTGAAACACAATCCCTTCTCTCTTCTCAATTACATTTCTGCTGCAGATATTTTTTTAATATTGGCAAACTTAATTGATTGTTGGTTCGGCTGATGTATGGTGTTTGGATTAGGTAACAAAGGCGGTAGGCTCGTAGATTTAGTTGTTTGTGTTAGGGATGATAGTTGGTATTTTGGGTAAGGGTGGGTTAAGGAAGTTTCCTATTTAGGCATATATTTCTCTTCAAAAAGTTTGACCAATGAAACAGCATGTAACAAGGAGGTTGGATTTTGAGCAATAACTGTTAGGTATCCAAGTGTGAGTCTAAGTCCCACATTGAATAGGAATGAGAAAGTTGAGCAACATATAAGAAAGAAGACCCACAAACCCAATGCCTTAAGGTTTTGGGTTGAAGGTGGTGTCATTCCCTTATATGTTGGCTCAGTTATCATTCTTTGTGAGATCTCCCCGGTGTTTACCCCCTCGGATTACCCAACAATAACATCCCTTCGAATGTCAATCTCGAGACCGCTAAGAAAGCAATCAAGTAAATCATCTACAGTAATGCCTTGAACTCGATTGGCCAAAGATGTAAATTCTCGATAATAATCCTGAACCGATCCTGATTGCATCAGCTTAACAAGAGTAGAATGAGGGCACTCATAAGGAGATGGTCCAAATTCCAATTCCAAAGCTCCAGCGAAACTGATGGCACTCATAAGGAGATGGTCCAAATTCCAATTCCAAAGCTCCAGCGAAACTGATGCCGCTACTACATGCAAAGATGTGAGTGCAATTTCAATGCTCTCAAAATGACTAGAATACTCCCATGACAAGATTCCATCAACTCTAATATTTGCTTGATATCTATGGAAAGCTCCTTCAATCTAGTGTTTTCTGCCATAAGTGGAAATGTGACGAGATGAAAGCACCAATGTAATGAGGGAAGATAAAAAATAAAATTGTAATGGATGAACAACTGATAACTAGAGAAAGATTTTATATGTATTATTGAAAAAAGACCAACAGATTCAAACAGAGAAGATAACACTTAGAGATAATAGAGAGAAGAAACAGAATACAACAACTACTTCCCTCTCCTCTCCTCTCAATTACTATATATTTAATAATATTCCTCACATACATAATCCTTAATGAATGAATTGGCCTTCCGTATTTCTTGCACTTTTTCTGTTACCCACAATCATTGCATCACTTGACACCTCTTCATTATTCTTCTCCCTGTCCATTTCCTTAATTTCCCTTGTGCTATTTCCACTTGTGACAGTTGTAAAGTATATATTATTATCTAGGCATTGCATGAAAGCTTTAATCATGATTTACTTTTTAACAAAAAAATTATTCATTGATTTAGTAAAGAAATGGACTTACTATTTTATTTATCTAAGAATTGTACTTTTTTCCTACATTTGTTTTTACTTTTTATGCTATAAATTTCTTTAATTTTTTATGGAAATAAAAAATATTTATTTTTTTTCTCTTTAGTAATGAAATTTAATGTGTAATATTTTGTTTCATTTATACATGATAAAGACTTATAATTATGAATTTTAACTTAGTAATATTTTTTAACAAAAGGGATTAAATAATTATTCTTACACCCATCTAAAAAGCTTTAATGTTAACCATGTGTAGAAATTTCATTCTAATACATGAATGATTCTTTATTATATTAAATCTAACATACTAAAAATTATGATATGAAAAGTACCTGTAAGTATAGGTGTCAACTTTATTCTTAAGAAATACGATGTTAAAGCAGCAACAATATATTTGCATGAAAACATCATGTTACTAGTGAAAATATGAGTTTTATCCTTTTTCAATCATCACTCATAAAGTATTGAGATTTCAATGATGGTTCAGAATTGTTTTTATATCTTCACATATGATAATGATTATAATTCCAATTGTCATTGTATGCGTGATATACAACGAAGGTTTTCAAATCAACCATGGTATTATATATTAAGAGTTTATATTTTTGTTTAAATTTTATGTTCATGTTTAAATAGTGGACATTGTAAAGTTTTATTTTGGATCTTAGAGTTTTGTTATAATTTTGTCTTTGGGTATACTGAAACCTGCACCCCAGTCGATGTCTAAAAAGAATGAGGGTTCGCCTTTAAAACTACTTTTCCATTTCCAAGTCAAGGACTAAGGGAACGAGGGTTCGTCTTTAGAACAACTTTTTCCATTCCCACAAGCGATGTCAATGCTCCAACCTCAAGTTAACTAAAATAACATTGTTAAGGTCAATTACTACATCTGACATATTATCTACTTTGGTACTCCGTCTGTCATGAGTTTATCTTTAAAAGACATCTTATAAGATTATGGGAGGAAGATGTATTTAAATTGTCACTGATCTGGACTCCTAAGTTATGTGAGACTATTGAGTGGCATTAGAAGGAAGGCTATAAATGTTATTGTTGGAAAGGAGCGAGACTATCCCAAGATAAGAAAAAGTAGTTGATTATTGATGTGTTGATGGATTTCTAGGAGATATTCACCTGATAAATATTCTTTGACGTTCAAGTTAACAAGAACTAGACAAATTATAGAATATAAGAGTATGAAAGTGAATAAGAAAATTGAGTGAGTACTCCTTATGTGATTGATATGTATTTATAGCCTATGGGACTTAGACTAAAATATTCTAAAAGATATTTAAAATAAATAAAAGATACAATTGATACTGAATGTTTGTCATTCAATTAATTTTAAAGTTGATTTTTCACAACCATTTTTAAATAACTTGTCAGATTGTGTTGATCCGATTTAATAATAACTTATTTTCAAATGACTTTAAATTACTATAAATTACTATGATAATGTTAATTTTTAAACAATTTATACAACTTTGATGCAATATAATGATAATTAATTTTCAAGTTTATCTATGCAATCTTTAAGCCATAACATGGAATGGAATATAATTTTAATATGACATTTTACAATATTTAAGGATACCCATGACAAATATAATATTGAAGTTAAAAAAATATTTTAAATTTACTTATTTATGTTATTAATACGTGAAAAACAAATCTAATTTGAACCCTAATTTACTATCTTACCAAAATAAAAAAAAATATGTTTTATAACTTGCATTTTACTTCTTATTTTTAAATTTTAAATAGTATATTGATATATCGACAACTAGGTAAAGTTAAGATGAAATATAAATCATCTCAGAAAAAAGTGAATAAAATAATGTAGTTTTGGAGCATACAAGAAGTAACTAAAATAAAATAAATGGACAGTCACCTTTAATAAATTATCTTGTGAAAATAGAGTATCATCACACCTTCTTATATAAGAGGAATACGCTGATTCAGTTAATCATATGAAAAGCTATGTATATTTTGTTCATTTTCAGGGAATAGTGATGCTTGTGTTACTACTTTATCTCCAATACGAGATTTAAATGAAATTTCAAAAATATTTTTAAGAACTATAATCGCAGTATACTTTTGAGTTCAAAATTAAAAATAATAAATAATTAATTTCATAATCGTAACAAATCGTATACAAGATGGTAAAAAAAATGAATTTTAAAAACATTTTAAAAGAAATTAATATTTCTTATAAAATAGAATGTTTTAAATATTAATTAAAAGTAAAATTGTATTTCAAATTATTCACAAAATTATCATGTTTTACTTTAGATACTAAAAAATGAAGTTTCAGATGATTAATTTATCTCATATCTTACTATTATATATTCTATATTCTATATCAATTAAAGATAAAAATAATTTATAATATATAAGTGAGTCTAAATTTTATTTAAGTTAATTCTGAAAAGTTGATTTTAAATTTCACTTATTAAAACGTATTTTGAAAAAGTTTGATAGACTTATTTCATCGATAAAATTCTTAAATTAGTGTAATTTTTTAGCGAAATTCTGAAAATGTTATAATTTTATTTTGGTATGGGTAAGATATGGATAAATCCTACAAAGATTGTAGAGAATATCATTGTAAATAAATGGTATTGTGAATAAATGATGTCATTATTGCATAATTTAATTTAAGGTTAAGTGAAATCAATGAAATTGTGCAAAGAAACTATTTCAATTAACTAGTTAATTAAAAATCTTTATACTACTGCATTGTAGGGTGATTAATTCTCTCCATCATTCCTCTTCTATTTTTCATCTTTATTGGGTTGTGCAAATAAAATTAATGCATAGTGATTAATCATTTTATTTATTTTGATGATATAATCAATCATTACTTATTGCACCATTTAATATAAGGTTAAGTGAAATCAATGAAATTGTGCAATCAAGGCACAATTTCAATTAATTAGTTAATTAAAAATTGTTATACTTGAATAATTGTAGAGTGATTAATTCTTTCCATCATTCCTTTTCTTGTGCAAACAAAATTAATGCATAATGATGAAGTATTTTGTGTTATTTTGATGAATATGTAATGATTAAAATTAATTGTTATTAAGTAACTGAAATAAATGTAAAATTAATTTAAATGGAAGAATGGATACTTGCTAAAAGTTAATTTAAATAAAATATATTTAATAAAACTACTTCTGCCTTTCTTTTATAAAAATAATCATTGTTGTTCTTTCAAATGATTATTTTTATAAAACAAATAAAAGAGCAGAAAGAGTTTTACTAAATATATTTTATTACTAAATTTTAATAAAATTTTATTATTCTTTTTAAATAATTTAAATTTTTTAATTCAAATAATTTAAATTCTTATTATATAAACTATCTTTTCATTTAATTAGTTTATAAAAATTTTCTTTCAATTCAAATTAACTTTACATTTATTTCAATTATTTAATGATAATTAATTTCAATAATTACATATTCATCAAAATAAATAAAAGGGGCTTCTTCATACATTAATTTTATTTGCACAACTCAATAAAAATGCTAAAATAGTAAAAGAATGATGGGGAGAATTAATCACCCTACAATTGTGTAGTAGTACAAAGATTTTTTTATTAATAATTAACTAATTAATTAAAATTGTGTCCTAAAAAAAGTACACAATTTCAAAAATTTTACCAAAAAAGTGCACTAATTTGAAAAATTTATACTAATTTAAAAAATTAACCTATTTTATCATCCGTAATTGAATCACCTGTAAATAAAATTGAATTAAATTTAAAATTTAGTTTTTTAAGATTATATTTTATATTAAGAGACAATATGTTGTTATGATTGAAGTGTTTTATTTAATATTTTATTGTTAAATTTTTACTATATATTTTAACTAATTATTATAATATAAAAAGTATTTATTTTAATAAAAAATAAAATTATTTGATTAAAAATATGCAAAAAGTAGTTTTAAAAATTATATAATTTTTATATTAATGAAATAGAGTGTCTATATCCATAACTTTGTAAGAATAATATTAAAATAATATATGGTAAGCTATTTTTAAGTAAAAGAGTTATATAGCAATTTTTTAGAGAAAAAAATTATTCAATTATTTATTTTATGAGATGAAAAACTATTTTTTTACTAAAAATTAAAATTATCAAATTAAAAAATAATTCTCTTTATATATTATAAAAATAAAATACATTAACAAAAAAAATCTGAGTGGTAGTTATTCAGGTACCTAATATTTAAACATATTTCATTTTAAAAGGCTTCACCTTGACTAGCATATTAATGTTTAATGTTTAAGATTTCTATAATCATATATATATATATATATATATATATATATTTGATACATATATTGATAGATGCAGAATGGTATAAAAATTACCCAATTTGCTTCTCATTCTTTGCTAAATCAGCACAAACTCCATGATAATCATTAAAAAAAAAAAAAAAGTTGAGTGTGGCAAATGAATCTCCATACTGTATAAAAACAAAACCAAAAACTTATCTCCATCCACTCGCTACTCGCCGCACCTACTGGTGTCTAACCGTATCCACTTTCTTCTCCTTCTCATCAGAAACCGAACATGGTGGTGGCGCGTGTGTCTCCGGCCATTTCCATCTCCATCTCCACCGCCAGCAGAACCCCCTCTTCCTTCGATTCTCGCTCCAAAAAGCCATCCTCTTCTTTTTTGGGCCTGCTCCACTCTCCCCGGCCCAATCTCTCCCTCTCCGCCAGAAGGAACCGCTACAACACCGCCCACTGTTGCCGCTGCACCCTCAATTCCGACGACACCTACCTGAGTTGGGATTGGAACCGATGGTGCCGCTATTTCTCCGACATCGAACAGGCCGAGAACTTAGCCTCTGTCCTTAAGGTACATCGTAATATATAATATATTTATTCTTTTGCCGAATTTTCGTGTTCGAATCTCTCGTGTAGGAAAATAATTAAATTTAACTTCTTGCATAAGTTAAAATTTCCGTATGCGTAATCGATTAACGGTTTAATTAATCATTTGGATTCTATCTGTAGAATTTATAAGCAGCTAGAAACTACTCGTTTTAATCTTTACATAGAAACGGGTTAAATTGTGCTTATGAGGAGTACAACAACAGTTAAAAAGTATATAAGAAGATACTAAAGCTGGTAGTCCTATATAGAGACTAAAACATAAAGGTTATGTTGGCATTGAGTTAATTTATCCGCTTTTTTATTTAGTTTGAGAGTCTGTTTGGATGTTTATTTATTTTTTTTTCATAAGTACTTTTAGAAGAAAAAAAGAAAAAGAAAAAAAATGAAATAAACTTCTCTATAAACGAAAATTAGTTTATACTTAAGCTGATTTATAATAGTTCTCTCGTATTAACTTCTCCAAAATTAGACTTTTACCATATACATATGCTAGCTTTGTTTTAGGAAGAAACCCATTTCACTTTTTTCTTCTATTAAAAGTGTTCAGGGATAAATTTACCCCGAACTAACCCTTAATCTAAGCTGATTTTAATGAATAGTTGATGCTTATGGTCCCTGTGTTTTTGTGTTTGTGTAGTTTCAACTTGATGATGCTATTGAGAAGGAGGACTTTGAAGAGGCCATTAAGTTGAAGAGGGCTCTAGTGGAAGCAACGTCCAAGGACACTGTTGCTGAAATTATGGATCAGTTGAAGGCAAGAGCACCAGAATTGTCTGAATTAGTTGACTTTTCTTTTCTTTTCTTTTTTTTTTTTTTTTTTTTTTTTTTTTTTTGGTGTTTTTTTTTTGTTTTTTTTTTTTTTTTTTTTTTTTACATATGGTGTGGTTGTTACCCGATGTTAATCAGTGGTTGTGTTATGTTGCAGAGTGCTATAGATGATGAACGATATCATGATGCTTCAAGATTGTGTAAATGCACTGGAAGTGGACTGGTATCTTTCTTGATTGCTCAACTTTGTGCTAGCCATTGTTTGAAAGTGTTACTTTTTACAGTGTTTTATTATTGTATTTGGAGCGTGATTTTATTATTGTGTTTGACTCAGCTTTTTTCCTACTTAAAAAAGAAAAGTTGAGCCAAGTATGGTTTTAGAAAAGCTCTTGAATAGAAAAGTAGTTTTCTTTTTAAGAACTAAAGCCAGGATAATAGAGCTGTGGAACTTTTGTGTACATGAGAAGTGAAAATTAGTTTGGTCAAACACTATCTTAGTAGTTCCTAGAAGATGTAGCTTCACTCTCTTAACAAGATTTCAACATTATGGATATGTTCAACATGGCTCTGCCAACTAGCCTTCATCCATTATAGAAGACAAATAAAATATCCACTGCTTAGAGCAGCAATGTACAATATTTATTTCTCATACAGAGTTTATTAGATACTCATGCCACATTTAAGTTACCATCACCAATAACTCATAGTCTGGAATGGTGAATATAAGAATGTAGAAGAATGTTTTGGAAAAGAAATTGGGAGCTATGAGGATTTAAAGTTTGTCCTCTTGAAGGTGTAAACAGAATAAGTGGTATGTTTGGAAGATATTTGGTAACTGTCATTATTCAATACACTTAAGGTTTTATAAAGGTTATATATATTGTAATAGGAAAGAAACTCAACATTATGAAATTTAAAACAGATGGTGTCCAGATTAGAAAGAAGTTAGTTTTAATAAACTTGTGCAGTTGTCTGGGAAGATAAAGGCAAACCATTTAAAAAAAAAAAAAAAAATAGTGGTTGTCATTTGTGAGTATCGTTACTGATTCATGGTCTCAGCAAGCTTTTCTGAATCACAACTCCCTTGTTTAATGACCACTTTTACCTTTATGTGCAGGTGGGCTGGTGGGTAGGATATTCAAAAGCCTCAGATGACCCCTTTGGTAGAATTATACATATAAGTCCTGGTATGGGTAGATTCATTGGCAAGAGTTACAGTCCAAGGTATGAATGCTCTATATATTATTTTTATCCTGTAGTTTTTTATTGGGGACCAGTGCTTATTTCTCTTTAATACAGACAGTTAATGACAGCATCTACTGGAACTCCAATTTTTGAAATTTATGTGGTAAAAAATGCTGATGACACGTATCATATGCAGGTAATATTCAAATTTTCCATCTAAATGATCCTGGTTCATTTGTCTTACCAATGTGCTTGAGGGAAACAAAGTCTTGATTCATGGATCGCTTTTATTGTTTCATTATTAATGATCCACATATTTATCAGTAAAAGGCTTAATTTTGGGGGTACTAACGCAAATATTTAGGAAGCAAACTAAATATATAAAATGAATTATAGAATAGGAATATCATTTGTGTGGTTTTGATTAAGAGTATGATTTTCAGTTGGTTTGTCTTTACTGAGTCTTTGTCCATATTATCTACCTGATTCTGAGTAGTTTGGTTATTTCGAGTGTTTGTATTGCTTATGATGGCGTATTGGCAAAACCTGACAGGTAGTGTATTTGCGACAAGCCAAAGGAAAGTCAAAGAGAAACCCTCAATCTATATCTGCTAAAGGCCCGTCCAAACCTGAGGTGGATAATGTTTCTTCAGTTGAGGTGAAGGAAGATGAAGAGAAGGTTGAGAGAAATGAAGAGAAAAACAGTAATATCGAGGCAGTAACTGAAGAGGGCATTAAAAGTGTCATAAATTTTCTTAAAGAAAAAATTCCAGGATTAAAAGTCAAAGTTATGAATGTTAATGTTGAAGAGGAATCAGCAGAAAACAACGATTCTATTCAGCAATTGATGGAGGAAGATAGTAATAAAACTGGCTCTGGTGAGAATCACGAAGAGGAAGTTGATAATCTCGATGAACCCGATGGGGTCACTCTAGACAGAGATGGAGATGCCACGGAAGAAGAAAAGGATTTGGAAATGAAGCTTTTTATTGGTGGGGTTGTACACAACAATGAGGATACTCCTGCCAAGGATGAATTTGTACGTCTTCCAGCTGTAATAAAAAATATGGAAAAGGATTCTTTTGTCTTCAATTTTGCTAGCAAAAATCTAGACTATGGCATCAAAGAAGATAAAGCTCCCAATATCAAAGTGGCCGCTTTAGCAGCACAAGGAGTCTCAGAGCTTATGCCTCCTGATGTTGCTAATGCATTTTGGAGTTCCGACAAAGTCTCTTCCAAGGTGAGACTGGGATACTTAAGCATTTTAAACAAAAATCATGCATTTCTTTGGAGTTCTGTTAACTCATTCTGTAGGAATTAAGGAACACCTGTTATGATTATTTCTGTAATGCTAAGGTTTTCATTGGTGATAAAATCAGGACAGGACAATTCCTGTATGGAAAATGGGAGACTGTTATTGATGAAAGATGACACAGAAAAAATAAGAAAAAGCTAATGCTCCCAGCAATGGAGGAAACTCCAATCCCTGGCCTAAGCTTGAACATGGAAAATTATACATAATTTCCCCTGACATAACCCCATCCTTTACATTGGATCTGTCATCCTTGTTCTCTTGTTTTTTAAGTTGCAACACTTCTTACCGAACTAATTCACTCTTTCCAGCCTTTTTGTCTATGATAATACTGTTAGAAATATAAGAAATATGTAAAGATTCGTGGTTATTGTTCACCGTCACCTATTTTTTTGTTCTGTAGTCCATACACAACTTTCAACATTTCTTCCACTTTTCTTTTTTTCAACATGGTATTGAGTGGTACCATTCTTTATAACCTGATTTGTCACTATTCCGGTGCTAAGTTCCTTAAAGAAGATAGTGAAACTCAAAATGGTCACCTCTTCCGCTTTGTCTCTTATTTCTAGCATGATTGTCAGTATTCTATTGTGTCCTGATTTGTGATTATTGTTCCTGTCACCGACCTTTATGTTGTGTAGCCATACACAACTTTCAACGTCTCTTCCATCCATTTTTCTTTCTTACAACATGGCATCAGAGCGATACCATTTTCCATAACCTTTTTTGTCACTATTCTGTTGCTAAATTCCTTAAATATAATGTGAAACTCCAATTAGTCATCTCATCCACTCTGTCTCTTATTTCCAGCATGACTGTCAATATTTCATGGTGTCCTCCTAAATTGGTTTGCAACTCTAAAATGTGGTTGTTGTTCAGCATCACCGACCCTTTTGTTTAGTAGTTTTTACATAGCTTTCAGCATCTCCTTGATCTGGCTAAGCTATTTTCCTCCCCAGCATCCCTGAGTTGCTTTTCCAACTGTTGTTTTTTGTGGAACTCATTTTTTATGTTTTGCAGAGAAGTGAATTATTTTCTTGTAACAAGCTAAAGCTTAGTAAGCTGCAGAGGGAGTGTTAGAAATATAAGAAATACCTAAAGATATTATCTTAGATAATATCTCGGGATTTATTCGTTTCTTATAATTTTGATTTTTTTTTTTCTATTTAAGTTGAATCATTGTAGTTGTAAGAATGTCATTAGAATCAGATTTATTAAAAAACTGTGCATGCAGACAATGCTTTTCCTTTCCCGAAGGGATAGAGAAACTGTGTTAGGCTGCTCACCTGTTCTTTCATTTATTGATTGATTTACAATAAAATAAAGTAAACTCATCTGACAAAATTACCACTCACCTAATAACAGTAATTGATTTCGTTTATTTACAATTGCAACGACTACATATTAATTTGCTAAGCATATGGTCACAATCTACATCAATATCACTGTTGATTATTGTAATATAGCCAAGCTTAGTTTAGGTGAGAGTTCAATGAATATTCTGACATAAATGATAACACAGTATAACAGTCAAATAATGGTAATATCAGTTCCCATGAAAATTGATCTTAAACTGCATGTGTGACCCATTTAATTATTTTAACTATCACCTGATATACTGTGATTTACCTGTCAAAGAACTGACTGATGCTTCATCTAGATCTCCAAAAACATGCGTGATATTGTCAGAGTTGCTATGAGTCAAGCACATAAAAGAACTAGATTATCTGGGGATACATATTTTAACCGTATCACCTGTTCAAGAGGGGATTCTGATCCTTTTGATGGTGAGGTTGCTTATCCTTTTTTGCAAATGATATTTTTTGTATGGAATTTAGGAAAAGCCGAACTAAAAATTGATTGTGCCGGTCAAAATGCAGGGCTCTATGTTGGCGCGTTTGGCCCTTATGGCATGGAAATAGTTAATTTGAGGCGAAAATTTGGACATTGGAATGAAGTGGACAGCGAAAATAACACTTCAGATGTCGGATTCTTTGAATATGTAGAGGCTGTGAAGTTAACTGGGGATCTTAATGTTCCTGCTGGCCAGGTTTATACATTTTTAATTTCTTGATCCTATCATCATAGTGAACTTCTATGAAGTTTATGTGTGAGCATGACAAGAAATGATTTTTTTGGTGTAGGTGACATTCCGTGCAAAAATTGGCAGAGGCAATCGCAACACCAATCGTGCGATGTATCCTGATGATTTAGGAGTGGTAATGCACTATTTTAATGGATGTCTTGGGTGTTGGGTGCTCATTCATGTTGAACGATACTTAATTTCGAAATTAACTTTAGTCCATCATGGTAGACCTTTTCCCGAACAATCTTTTACATTATACTCAAACCTGCTGTGATAGAAATCTGGTATCTTATTAGAAAGATTATGGGATATCTCCCGTCAATCCAGTGTTTAATTGGCGGTAGTTCCGGGGTCTACACCTCCCAATACGCAAAGGCTTAAATTCTCTCAAAATTGACAGGATGACATCCCTCATCTCTCTTCATATTTATATACAGCTACTGGTCTACTAACATAAACCCTTGTATTTCTTAGACTAACATTAATTACTAAAGGGGAATACGTAGCAATTCTCCCCCTAAGCATTATTCACCTTGTCCTCAATGGTTATTAGTTGCTGCAAACAAGGTTTCATTTTGTTCTTAACTAGTTGAAGCATGATTATTATTCCATCCTGCTGCTGAAAATAACCTTCACTCCAATCAGGTCAAGCAAACATGACAGTGCCCACATGCTCCTCTAATGCTCTGTTTTATGCAGTACTTTTATTGTATTGGATAGAAATGAATAGAGTACTTGTTAGGGATGCGAAAAAAGAAAGAAGAGAATAACAAGATGGATGAGATAATTCCAATATTATTACTCAAAAGGAGTCAGAAATACAGTAGGTTAACGATGCTACTGCCACAGAGCAAGCTCGTTCAAGGAAAAAAACATTTCTTCCTCCTAACAGATTTCTCTCCCCTCTACCTCTAATATTTCTCCCTTATATTGTCCCTATCCCTCTCACTCCTTAATTGACTCTGTTACATCTGTTTCCATCGCAGCACTGCTCTTCACACCCTTTTTTCTCCTTTCATACACCCTCCAAACCTTGGACTTACTGCCAGTGTCTAAGTCCACATTCCTTGTCCTATCAGTACTCAAACAAATGCGACCCTCACCCTCGCTTTTTATTGAATGTCTTTTGAATTTTGTTTGTTTCCTTGACTTGCATTGTTATCTAGTAATATATTTGGTCAATCTATAATTATGAATATGTCACGAATTTTGACTAATTTTTTTAACTTTGAGCATTTATATGTATATTGTATGAATTAGTTAATCTATATATAAATTTTCTGAATAGTGGCCTTTCCTGGGAGAGGAAAAGGCTACTCATAGCTATCTCTACACCAAGAAAAGGTGGCATCTAGTGTACTCCCTAAAGAATTAAAAATTTTGCTTCAATTTCCTTGAGGTTGCTTACTAACGCTTTCTATATGTACTTGATGTTTTTGAGGCCCTTATAGTTTTTATTGGTTTCATCCTTCTTTGCTTAGGTTTTCTTTTTCAGTTTGTGTTATTTTGTTCAGTTTGTGATGTTCATGAAACATGTAACTAATCTTAAACACTGCACTTATTTCCAAACAGGTTGCTAGTTATAAAGGTCAGGGGAGAATAGCTGACTATGGTTTTCGAAATCCAAAATGGGTCGATGGGGAACTGCTCCAACTTAATGGCAAGGTAAATTGGTCAGAGCCGTTGGATTTTTCTTATGATCAATAGTCTTCGTTAGTAGAAAACTATGGTAGAATTTCTGTTGACATTTTTCCTGTTCTTCTGTTGTCATATTTAGGGCATGGGACCATACATGAAAGGTGCAGACCTTGGTTTCCTTTATGTAGTACCTGAGCAAAGTTTTCTAGTGTTGTTCCACCGATTGAAACTACCCGAGTGAGCTATGGTCGATGCTACCCTACTCCTGTATAATTTATTATCTGATGCGGGGTGGAACGTGTAGGATTCTGACTCTAGCACGAGATTACATGTTACACTTTTTTCAGTGGTAGATTTACCCGAGAGCCAGGCACTTGTTTTTTGTTTTTTTTTTTCCTAGCCCTTCTTTGAGTTCATTTTTTATTGTTCCTTTTACCAATCTCTTTGCTATCTGTCATCTTGTGTATATAAATTTTGCCGACTAATATAATGGTATGATAGGAACTCGGGAAGTACCGTAAGGGATCTTTTATGTGCATAATATGGATTATGTCTGTGTGCCACCTTTCTGGTTTGGGCTTCTGGCTTATAGTCCAACATGGTCTGCTTGTATGAAAAGGAGCAAATAATAAATAAATTAGAACTTCTTCCCTGTGGAAATTTATCCACAGATTTTGTTACACCATTTCATCTTGAAAGAAAGCAAATAATAATTATAAACTTTATGCTACCCTTATCAAGAAGAATTATAGTGAAGGTATTGGCAGCACAACAGATGCCTCAAGCTAGATTCCTGAATAAACCTATAGTGCTTTTTGGAGACGTGTGAAGAGATAAAAAGGTGTCGTCTGAGAAAGCAAGTGCTCCATTATGTGGCGGGTTGCTTTCAGTGGATGTAATTTTATAGTTAATTTTTTGGACCTTAGATGTTTTGCATACGAATAAGTTGCATTAAAATGCGCAGCGGGAACCTTTCCAGTGGAAGTGCGTTAAAGTAAGGCGATATTTTTTTGTTTCTTATTATTAATACACTAAAGTGAGTTCACTCGAACGAAATCAGATTACTTTTCTCCATTGGAAAAGATTTGTTTAGATTTTAATAGGGCCCACTTCGATTTTTCTTCGTTCATTCAAGGTAACCCGACGACTTAATAGAGCACCAAGAAAATAAGTCATAAATCATTCGTCATATTTAATATTCTTAAGTAGGTACACGTGTGCATCTTTTAATTTATTTTGGTGAGGTTATGAATTATTTTATGTTGAATCATGGGTGACGAAAATATTCATACCTGTAAATATTACATAAAACAAAGTTGATTTTAGGACAAATCTTACAGTAATTAGAATACCTAAAATATTAAGGGTCCACCAAAAAATATACAAATTGAGCTTCATGGTCAGACTCACAGAAACAGTTGTCTATTCCTCCAATGCTATGATTAACTAACCCAATTTTTTTATCTGTCACATTACTTTTGTCAATTCATCACTAATTAATCTGCGTACTTATCAAAATAAATGATAAACAGTGAATGTAAAGTTTGTAAGAGTTTTAAAATATTGTTTGTTATTTATAATAAGTAACTTAAGACACTACTTAATAAAATTTAATCAAAAAAATAAAAATAAAGACTTTATATAATAATTACAAATACAAATTAAAATTTGCTTGGTAAAAAGGCAACAATTATAGCTTTTGCTTTTAGACTAACACAGTCAGTAGAGCACTACAGAGAGTGAAGTAACTAAGTGAAGTAATCCTGGTGGCACGTCTTGCGCTAAGAAACAACGACGAAAAAACTAAAACATGCTTCTTTTTCTTTTCCACTTTCTTTCATTTTCCCACCACCTAAACGAACCTTTTTTCTTTTTCATTGCACTTCACTTTATTTTCTCACTCGTCGTCTTTCTTTTATAATCTTCGCTTCACGAAACCAATGCAAACGGAAAACGCAGAATCGCAGCTCACGAGGATCGCACCGCCGCCATGAAAAAATCGCTCTCCAAGGGCTCCGAGTCGTCCACTCAGTTCGACTCGCCGGTCCACTTCCACTCTCCGCTGCGATGGGATGGAACCGATCCTCCGGAGTCTCCGGAATACCGCTCGCCGGAAAACTTGACGGAAAAGCCCGCCGACCACTCTATGGCCATCGTCACCGTCGGCAAGCTCAAGCAGCTCGCTCCGGACAAGCGCACGGAGCACCGGAAGCCGCCGGAAAATCCGCCGCCACCGGTGAGGGTGCTCCACGGCACGGTGACGGAGGAGACGCAGCGTCCGGCCGCTAAGGCGGCTCCTGCGATGGTCGGAGGCGAGAGGAGATCGAGGTCGTCGGGGTGGACTACGGAGGAGACGGTGTGCAAGGCGGCCCTAGGGTTCCGGCTGAGCGAGATGGTGGTGTGTCTGATTTCGTTTTCTGTTATGGCGGCGGATAAGACGCAAGGTTGGAGCGGCGACTCCTTTGATCGCTATAGAGAATATAGGTATTGAAATCATTACTACTATTTTTATGATTATCAATTTTAGGTATTATTATTTTGTTAATTAATTTCTGAAGTTTGTTTTGTTAAAATCAGGTTAGGTTTATACTTTATGGTTAAATTGATAGATGAATGTTTGCATGAATGGTTGGTGATTGTTGAAATGTGGAAGTTATAGGTTTGTGCCGGTGATGATAATTGATTTGTGGCAGGTACTGTTTATCTGTGAATGTCATTGGATTTGCATACTCAGCGTTGCAAGCATGTGATCTGGCATGTAAACTTGCCACTGGGAAGCACTTAATCAGTCACCACCTTCGCAACCACTTTGATTTCTTCATGGATCAGGCATGTCCTACCACTCTCTTTCTGTTCCTACGTTTTACTTTCTTTTCTGTCAGAGAAGTAAGCATGTTCAGTTTTCCCAATATTTGGAATATTCAGTGATCTGGAGTTTAAGTTTGGATATACTGTTGAATTAAATACTTAGGAAAAGAGATTTTTATCGTTAATAGAGATTCTACTGATTCAAATAAGATTCTTTCTTGTAAAGATTACATATTCTGTTTGTTAATGTGGAGATTTTGCACTAGAGCAAGACCCAAAGCCTTTTTTGTGGCTGAAAATCATAACATTTTTGTGATGAATTGATGAGTAGGTTCTGGCTTATCTTCTGATATCAGCATCATCATCTGCAGCCACACGGGTTGACGATTGGATATCGAATTGGGGGAAAGATGAGTTCACAGAAATGGCCACTGCTTCAATTGGAATGTCCTTCCTCGCTTTTGTTGCCTTTGCTATCAGTTCACTCATCTCTGGTTACACCCTGTGCAACCGCAGCTCCATGTGAACCTCACACTTCCTACTTCTCACACCTTCTCTTCTGCCGTGATGGAATAGATTAATACGTGTTTGAAACTGATTTGATACATCATTTATCATCACATTCAAGAACCCAAAAATTTGGAGCAAGAACTATTTGCATCAGTCAAAACGTGGAAAAACCACATGTACTGTGCTTCCAAACATGTTGTAAAGAATTTGTTGATGCCCGAGGGTTTTCACTTTACTGACGGACTTATGTATATACACAGTTTCAGTATATTGTTCCTGTTGCAAATGGGAGGCTGGATAACAGATTTTCCTTGTTTGATTTCCATTGAAATACACCTTTTTGAATCTCACGTTCTTCCATATAGAATATGTTACTAGTTACGTTAACCATAGAAAAAGAAGAAATATGAACGGGATTTGGGGAAACTTTTATGAACAAATGGTTTTAAATAGTGACAATAATACATTCTACTTTCCCCAGTTTTATTTCTCTAGAGATTGTTTATTTACCCCTTTGGCCATTATTACCAGAACATGAAAGGAAGAACATATGGGGAGGTTAAGCTATTGCTTAAAAAATCAAAAATTGTCACGTAAGTCGTCAAAAGTTTAGTTCATAGGTCAAATTGGTCTCTACATTAACAGGCATGATTTAACATTAATATGATGTTCACGTGGCGTTTTAGTATAATATAGGGATATTATGTGACAGTATTCTTTTTCAATTTTATCAAATTAATCCTTTAAATAGTGGTTGTATTAGAGGAGGATAATATTATGTTAAATAGTATCATGTCTATATCGGAACTAAATGAAACTGAGTGGAAATAAATGAAATTGAGTCAATGTGCTGTATTAGGAGAGGCTTATTGGAGAGTTGTATTGTAGTAAATGAGGTCGTGGAAGAGTGTAGGATATCTATATAGGAAATAAATGAAACTGAGTCAATGTGTTGTATTAGGAAAGGCTTACTGGAGAGTTGTATTGTAGTAAATGAGGTCGTGGAAGAGTGTAGGAGAAAAAAAGAAAAGTTATCATAGTTAAATTAGATTTTGAGGAAGTTTATGATTTAGTGACATGATAGTTTTTGTATTATATGTTGAGCAAATTCGGTTTCTATAGTAAATGGGTAGGATGGATAAGGGTTTGTATGAAGTTAGTGTCAATATGAGTGTTAGTCAAAGATAGCCCAACACAGGAAATTAATCTCACAAGAGGTTTGAGACATGGGGATCCACTAACACAATTTTTGTTCCTTGTTGTGGTAGAAGGCTTAGCTAGGTTAGTTAGAGAAGCAATCAAGAAAAGTCTATTCCAAGAAATTAAAATTGGGGCTAACCTAGTGCTGATTAGTTTACTCTAGTCTGTTGATGATATTTTAATTTTCTATAAGGATAAGATTTAGAACATTATGGCTTTAAAAAGTATCTTCAGGTGCTTTAAGTTGATTTCAAGATTAAGGGTTAACTTTCACAAAAGTAAGATAGGAGAGACAGCGGTTGTTTATAATGAATTGGATAATTATGCTAGGACTTTAAATTGTAATTATATGTCTTGTCCTTTCAAGTATGTAGGGATATAAATTAGAGGAAATCCTAGAAAAAAAACAGTTTTTGGAGGAAGTTTTGGAGAAAACTAGAAAAAAACTATCAACCATGAGAGGGAGGTCGTTATCTTGGCGGGAAAGTTATGTTTGATTAAATCTGTTATATTATCTCTACCACTCTATTATCTTTATATTTTTAAAGCTCCTAAAGTATTTGTAAGGAGATTGTTAATTTGCAAAGAAACTTTTTGTGGGAGAAGGGTCCTAAAGAGAGTAAGATTACTTACATTAGTTGAAAAGAAATATGTAAGACTAAGGAAGAAGGTGGGTTGAGAATTAGGGATATAGAGAAGTTCAATATATCACTCTTAGCAAGATGGGTATGGCGTATAGGTGAGGAAGGTCAGGGTCTTTGGAAAAAGGTTAATGTATCCAAGTACAGTATAGGAGGAAAAATTTGTGTAGATTGTAGAAATAGGTATGACTCTTGGTGGTGGACAGACGTATGTAAAATTTGTGGAGAAGGGAAACCAGAAAACTGGTTTGATAAAGCTATACAATGGAGAATTGGAATGGGAGATAAGATTCAATTCTGGAATGATATATGGGTACGAAATCAACCATTGAATGATTTTTTTTCAAGATTTGTTACTTTTTCTAATTCATATGATAATGTTCTAAGTGAAATAGGAGAATAGAGGGATGGTACATGGAACTGGAAAATTCCATGGAAAAGAGACAGATTTTCTCTTGGAAGACAGAGTTGGTGGACGAATTAATGTAATTAGTGGATGGCAAAAATTCTAGCAGAGATTATCAAGATAGGTGAGTGCGGAGAGATGATGTTGAGGGTCAATTTTCTGTTAAGTCAACATATTTTATGATGCACAATACAAAAAAGGGGGAGAATAGCAGTGTTTTCAAAGCACTTTAGAACTTAAACACTATTCGTTGAGCTACACACTTAGGATGGAGAGTACTCTTAGATAGAATCCCTACTAAGGTAAACTTGGCTAAAAATGGGGTAGGGCTGTCAAATAAATTGTGTGAGCTATGCAAGGAAAAGGAGGATACTTCTTGCCATTATGTTTTGACTGTAAATTATCTAAACAATTATGGAATATGTGTAATAGTTGGGTGGGGGTAAGCTCATGATCAACTAATGACTAACTTTTAACATTTGCACATCTTGGGTCTAACTAATAAACAAAATATATTTTGGAAAGTTAAGTGGATTGCAATTGTTTGGGGGATTTGGTATCATAGAAATAGAGTTATTTTCAATTATGGGAAGGTGGATATGGAGGAAGTTTGGTGCTTAGCACAATTGAACACTTGACTATGGTTGAAATGTAAAAAATATGGGATTATGTTTTTAAACTCTGACTGGTGTCAAGCACCTATGAGATGTTTGGAGACACTGCATTAAAATAGTATGCATGCATTAGTATGGTATGACAATTCTGTAAGGTGCTGATAGCATCTAATTTTAGACAATGTGTCTTGGTTATCTGTTTAGTAATACATTAACATTAGGGACATACTTCTTTGGAGCATCACCTGTAAGAACGAAATCTTCTATTTGAGTGCAGGTAAGAAGGGCTATGGTGCAACAAGAGAGGCAACAAGTTATCCAAAGATAACATTTACAAAGCTACAAAAAGTTATCCAAAGATAACATTTACAAAGCTACAAAAAGTACTAAGTATTGCTTGAAAATGCTTGGAACGAAAGGTGTCATGTTGCAAGGCCATAAGGATGAAAAGCATCACCCAGAGACAAAGCAATAAATCCTATTACATTGACTACTTTAAAGAAGATGGAAGATGGAGTGCGTGATTTTAATTCTAATCCCACAACTTTTCTGCATGTTTGTTTAGGAATAGATATATTTGTTGGTTTTGATGATGTAATCGGATAGGTAAGTTAGAATACTCTTATCTTATTTTTACTATTTAATCATATATTTTGAAATGGAATATTTGTAAAGAGTTGGAATATCATTTATATTTCTATTTAATTAATTTAATTTATATTCTTTTGTCTCGAAAAAAAAATAATGGTTGTGGATTTTTGGGCATGGTAGCTATGAGCAATACTTTTGATGATCTACAACGGGACCGGTGAGAAAGGGCAAGAAGCCTAGAAGAATTTGACTGTCAAATAGCACAAGGAAAAAATGTTACTGTAGAAAAACATCGTTTTATTTTATATTAAAGAGATTATATTTATTGCATGGTTAAATAACAACAGCTGTAGGGATTTTCTAAATAACAAATTTTAAAGGAAGTGCAGATTGATCTTTGTTGGGGTGGGGCAACAGCTTGATTCCATATGCGATGAGCTATGCTTATGAATTGGAGTCCTCATTTATTTCATTTTTGGGCCAAGGAATTGAACTATATTAGAAAAAAGCTGTAGGCTGCTAATGGTTATTACTTTCTGAATACACCCCCATTTTTTTAAAGTACCTATTAATCCCTTAATGATTTATAACTCATTCAAGCTCCAAATCCATTGTTGTGCTACCCTCCACTGGTACACTTTAGCTCCTGCTTTGGACATTGTATCTGACAAAAAATATTGTTAGAGATCAAAGTTTTGTAGTGGTTGAAGTTGGTAAGTATTCGAGTTTTTATTCAATGGATTCGAGTAGGAATGGGATTTTCATTTGTTTCTGAGTTATTTTTTGGATTAAACAAAGTAGAATACAAAACAACTTTATTTAGTGTAGGTGTTTGAGTTATTTTTCTATATGGGTTAACCATAAAGTTAAATTCAAACCATAAAGTTAAATTTTGTATTTGAATTGTGTATTCCGGATTTTTTTAAATTTTTTACTATAGAAAAAACGCTAATTAGAAAGAAATGATCATATGTCGACAAACATAATTATGTATTTGAAACTTGTAATGATGATTATGTTTCTCTAAAATATATGATTAATTTTGAAAAAAAAAACGTTAAATAAAGTTGATATATTGGTTAGTATAAACTAAATTTTGATATTATGAAATGTGAGTTAACTAAATCTTTTACATCAAATGAGCTAAGTCAAATATGTCATTGTTTAAAAAATGTGATAAATGACCTATTAATATATTTGTGTAGGTGTTTGGTACATGTAATGACCTGTAAATATATTTGTGTAGGTGTTTGGTACGTGTAATGAACTACTTGCACGAGTCTCTGTAGTAGCATTTAAGCTTGAATTTGTTGTTATCATTTTAAGGGTGATACAACAATTGCGCAATAAGAAAGACATATGTGTTATTAGGTTGTGAAAGAGGTAAGAAATATAGGAGTTACAAAAATTATTTATAACTCATTATAATGAACAAGGAAATGTGATTATCCATTTAAACTATATAGTAAATTAGTGTGTAATGATGTAAAACATGTGTTGTTAGGTTAAGAAAGAAGTGAGAAATATGGGAGTTACAAAAATGATTTACAACTAATTATAACAAACATGACAATGTGATTATTTATTTAAAGTACACTATAAACTAGTGTGTAATGATGGAAGCTGCATTATGAAGTTACTATGTAAATATCGTAGTTATGAACTCATACATACATTAGTAGATCATCCATATGTTAGCCCATTAAAACCTAATGAGTAGTTCATGTTTCTTGACATAACTAAAGTTTAGTAAATCCCATAAATATTTTACTATTTTTTAAGAAGAACAATGAAGATGATGTCATAACTATAAAGCAAACTTATAATGCAAAATAGATGTATATCGTAAGTCACAAAAAAGATCAATAATTGAAATGCAACAATTAGTGATGTTGTCAAGTGTGATAAGTATATTCATTAGAAAAGCTGCTTTAATGAGACCTCATGAGATGTTATAAATATTTTTTTAAACCTGATTCAATGAAATCAGTTAATACATTTAGGTTATTTTATTGATGAACAATATCATACAAACTAATAAGTATAAATTGCGTTTACTTGAGATTGTTGGTGTGATATCCATAGAGTTGACTTTCTTTATAGATTTTGTCATGTTAGCAAGTGAATAAGAAAAAGCCTTTATTTGGGCTCTTAAAAGACTTAAAGTGTTGCTTTTTAGATGTACCCACTAAGTATTTGCCACTAATAACAATTTTGTTTAGTGAATGTATTTAATATTATTTTTTTTCTGAAACTTCTACAATAGAATTAAATGGTTGACTTTAAGATGGGGTTGAATTGAACTTTTACAAATTTTTGAAGGAAGAGAATGAATTGTTTTACCAATCTTTGACCAAGATAACAATTTTGTAGCAATAATATACAAAGTTAAATCAAATATGAAAAATTCAAGACAAGAATCAAGATATCAATTTGGGAAATACATCTTAGCCCCTTAAAATTAGAGAGTATACATTGATAGTTTCTTACATTTAGGGAGATGTAATGATTACATTTAGATTTTTATTGTTGAATAAAAGTAATCATTGAATTTAGTGAGATAAATTAATTCAAGATAATTGGTATCTAACATTAGCTACCAAGGTTTTAGTAACTTATACAATTAGATTCTAAATTGGTATTTAATTAAGTTAGAAACTAATTTAGAATCTAATAGTATAAGTCGTTAAAACCTTGGTAGCTAATGTTAGATACTAATTATCTCTACTAAATTGGTCACTAAATCCAATCATTACTTTTATTTGTAGTTATTTAACAATTAAAATATAATTTGGTGATTATTTTGATTACAATTAACAACCATTTTATTTGATAGCTAAAAATTAGTCTCTAAATAGCTTTTTTCTTATAGGATATAAAGATGTCAACATCAAAATCACCCACACCAAAGGCTTTAAAGTGATCTCTCCTACAAATGAAGGTTATAGGTATTTGATGTTCACCGGGTTGAGAGATATCACCTCTTATTCTACCCATATTTGTTCAAATTAAATAAAATAATACAACATAAGATGAAAACAAAATAAAACACTACAACATAAGATAAAAGCAAAATAAAACAATACAACGTAAGATAAAACTAATATTAACTACCACTTCAAATTATATAATCCAAAATACATTTATTGTATTTCAAAATACACAATTCAAAATGAATTTCTTGTTTCAAAATTGTGTAATTTATAATACATTTCCAGATTTTAAAATATATTTTTAATTATATAATTTATAGCACATTTTTACGAATTGATAAATGTATTCTAAATTGTATTATCTAAAATACACTTTTAGATTCACAAATATATTATAAATTGTAAAATCTAAAATATGCTTTTAGATCTTCAAATTATATAATATAAAATATAATATGTAATTTAAAATGTTTTGAATTGGTGAGAATATGTTGCATTGTATAATATAGAAAATTTACAAATCAACCAAAATGGAAACACACTTAAACAACTATAAAACACCAAAAAGAGACAAGACTTTGAATTACAGCTCGACCATTTCTAAAGTTAATAACAAAATGCAATGGAGAGTATATGACGCATACGAGAAAGAAAGAACACTATGCATCAGATATTTTTTTCATGTAATTGTGTTTGGGTTGCGTTTTTCAGGATATTTATATATTTTATATAATGGGTGGGAGGTTTAATGAGGTGAAAGAAGAAATATCTCTCAAAAAAATCTAGTTTCACCTCCAATTTGGATAAAGTCATTTTAGAATAACTTTTCCTAAGGGTGAAACTATTTTTGAAATTAATAATTTTCTCTCCCCTGCCGCACTCTTACCGTAATAATTTCGAACATACCACGTTTTTAAATAAATTTGAAAGAAGCATTATGATGATACAATTTTTTTTAGAATTTTTCTTAAATTTTAAAAGCTAATACTGTAATTGCGTTGGAAATTATTATTTTTTCAAATAAATATATAATTATCATAATTTTTAATATATTCTCAAATTGAGAAGTAATATTTTTTTATTATGAAGCCAAACAAAAACATTATTGAATAAATTTAGAAAATTGAAGAGGAAGAGAAAAGGTGTGACAGCATTTCGAGTTGATCAATAAAGGGTTCATTACTATAAATAATAAATTGTATTTAGACAAATTATTATGAGTTAGAACCACAGCATAGACAATATCTATCTCCCACAATTCATGTTTTAGATGAAAACAAAAAGTATTAAAGTTTGAACAAGTTGCTTCTCTTGCTTTTTATTGTCCGTGGCAGTCATCTTTTGCTCAGTCAAATCAAAAGCCATGTTCATGGGATAAAATAATTGAATGATTTCTTCAAGTATGAAAACAAAATTTGAACGAAGCCCTTGTGCTGAGTTTTTAGAACCTTTGTCTTAACAAAATTTGAGTGATTTGGCTTAAATTGTTTATCCTCAGATAATAAAAAATTATTTGAATATTTTAAAAAAATTTGCTTAGTAAAAATCAAAAGTGGTAGTGTTAAGAACTACTAGGGTGACAATCTCAGATTAAGATTGCTGGTTCGTTAAGAGCGTCGTAAATGATTCTCATGTTAGGATTGATAATAAAAAAAAAAAAGTATTTTTGAGTGTTGAATAATGGTAAAAATGTTAAAGAAATTATAGTTCATGATATCTTGGACAAATATTTATGATTAATAAACATGTTTTTTCTTTTCGTCTTGATTCTCGTACAATAATTGTATATTTTTTTTTCGACTAAGTTTATTTAGGAAATATCCTCTTATACCTATCGATAACTTTATAAAAACATAAAATTAATAACATTAAATATGTTTGAAGTATCAACACGCTAAATGCTTGTTATATAAAGAAAGTGAGAGAAACTATAGAAAGATATAGGATTAGAGAAATGCTTATAATAAGATACTTTCTAATATATTTTTTTCTGAACATATGATATTCAAAATTGCAAATTTGTGTTTTGATTAATGATATTCAATCATACTATTGCATTTTCAAATAAATTTAATCAATAATAAAAATATATATTAAAGTTTCTCCTTTTCTATGTTTTTTCTGGTTTTTCTTCTCCAAGAAAAAAATGTGGAGTGTGTAGAGGAGTGGGGAGAGTTTATCAGTCTTAAGTGGATTCTGTATTCCAATTATGAGTCTTTCTTCCAATTATCTAACTCTAACCACAACCAACACAGGAAAATGTATGTAAAGAACAATATAAAACAATTATAAAACATATTAAAACAATTTTGTTTATAGTTTATTTTAAAAAATTGACAGCTTTACTTGATCATTAATTATATGTTCATCATACTTTCTCCACTTACATGTTTTGGGTTCACCCCCTCAATTAAGCATAGGCTTTACTTATACCTTGAATTGATTATGTTAGAATTTTTCTATTTTTACTTCAAAAGGAAAAAAAAAAACATATCCTATTGTCTAATTCTTTCTTAAAGGATTATATATATTGGATATTCTTTAGCTATCTATTTTAAAGGTATAATTAAATGTGGATATATAAACTCTTTTGAAAACGTTATCTGTAAAAATACACAAAATCAAGAGACACTATAAAAATATGTTATGTGATTAAATTTTGAGATTTTTTAAGTCACTTACTAATAGTAATCTTTGAAATAAATTATGGTTGCAATAACTATCAAACTCTCAAATTACCAATTATGATGACTTTTATGTTGTTTTATTTAGAACATAACTTTTTATTTATGTCAAAGATTTGGAGAAGATCTTATAAATATCCACATAATTTGGATATATAACTTATATTCAAGTAACAGATAATTATATTTTATTAATTATCCAAACCTTATTATTAGAAGTATAAAAGTTTATAAAGAAAAATTAATTTACAAGAAATATTCACTTAATTCTCTTACACATTATTATTCCCACTTTGAAAGAACAATATAGAAATAGTTTTTGTTTTTTACTCTTCTTAGTTTGTTGTTACAGAAATTGAGAAGTTATGTGATAAACTTAGACATTAAGAATGAAGATGTTTGGCAAAGTTTGATGTTGAGTGTTCATTTCTCAATCCAACAAGAACACAGTGTTCTTTCTATGCCAGTTTATATATAGCTGGAAACTTGTGGGGTTTTGTCCCCTAATTCATTGCCCAATCCACATGCACTGGACAACAATAGCAACTCAGATCACGACTAAAAGGTGCTCAATTTTTTTTAAAGAAAAAAATAAAGTGAATATTGAAAATGAGATCAAAGTGCATTTAATTTGACAATGTTATATAAAAAGCTTTTTTTTATTAAGAAAAATAGTTCTCTACAAATATTTAAACTCAAAATTCGATCACGAGTAAGCAGTGCTTTATCAATTACTAGACTCATTTAAAAAGAGGATCATCTCAAGCTAGTTGTTTAGATTTATAATATATTTAATAACCCCTTCAAAGAATAATTGAAAAAGAATTGCAAGGAAAAAATATTTAAAAAATTGATTTTGATTTGATAGATTATCTAACTGTCCCAAAAGTGTCTTAAAATGTAGGGTTACCAAATAAAATGTTATGTCTAAATTATATATTTTAAATTTATAACGTATGTAATGCAAATATTTAGGAACTTTAAAGAAGATTAAGAAATTGTCGCAGTTAAGTTAATTCATTATTAACATGGTATAAATACTTTTATCAAGTATTTAAAATAAGCAAAAATAGCATGGACAAGAAAAAAAAAAAACTTGAAAATAAACAAAAATGAAAAACAAGTTTGATATCACCATTATCAACAAGATATAATAAAATAATCACTAAAATAAAATAAGTAAAGTGAACGAAAATAAGATTTGAAAAGATAACATACTATAAAGGAAAAGGAAGTATCAGTCACCATTAAATCAGTTATCCCTTCCTTTATCTAACAATGAAGTTAATTGAGAATCAAAAACTCATTATACCGTGATAAAAGGATTAGAAATATCAAAATCTAACTAAATTCACCTATTTTATAACGTGAATGTGTTTTTTTAAATTTTAAAATAAAAGTATTAGTCTATAGAAGTTTTTCTGTTTTTAGGCATCGTTACAGCTGTCATTCTCTCTCTTCTGAATCTGTTAGAATATTGTAACAGCTTATGGTTATACTCTCTTTCTTCTTTATTTTTACTCAGTGTATATAATAACACAATCTCTCTATTTTTGAGAGGTGAGTTGATTCAGTACTCCAATACAATTACCATACAGTTTCTTTTCTTTGCTGAGTTTTCTTTATTGTCAAAAAGTGTTGGAATAATCTTTATCCACAACTTCCATAATTGTGACTTATTTAGATCATTTTGCATTATTATCGTCCATCGATAATAATTCTTTCGTTATCAAATAATAGAATAACGACTTGTAAGAAATTTTCTTCTTTTTCTATTTTACAGATTTTGTAAGAATAATCTTTTTATATCACTCTTGTGATATAAGATTTTAGATATTTATTTATTATTTAAATTTAAGAAACTATAATCATGATATTGTAAATATTTTATATTGAGTTGCATTTTGCTCTATATTAGAGCACATAGATAAAATAAAGGTGTAAATAATAAACTTTTTCATATAATATATCTCTTTAATTTTCAAAATATATATATTCAAAATCCTAAATCTCAAAAAAACTAGAATTTTTTGTAAAGAAACTTAACTTGCTTTTTGAAAAGAGAAAAACAAGAAATTCTCATTTGAAAAAGAAAAGTAGAAAGGCGTGTTTCATGAATATGATTTCATAAAATCCAATTGATTACAAATTTTTATCCTTTTCCTTTTTTTCCATTTTATTTAATTTTGAGAAGTCAATAAAATTCGTAGGTTATGTATTCTAGGATGACAAAAGCTACACTGTTGCCACATTCTACTAAGTTGTGCATCGGTTATAAGTTTATAAAAAGTCATATTCTTAGTTTGTTAAAGGCCCTACACAAGCATGCACAGAATGAAATCACACTCACGTAATCATGATTGCCAAAATCAGTTGCAATGAAAAACTTTAACAAATTCTTTAGATCCACAAATGTCATATATCAAGTCGATGGAAACACAATAGAAAAAGACTTGATGATGCTAATGTATTGTAACCAAGGTGAAGAAAATATCAATTCACCAGTTTAGAGATACTTTCTCAAGAAAACATAAATAAAACAACAACACTAATTATAGTAAACAGGAAAGAAGAAAATGATAACTAATATTATCTTTTAAACAAGTTTCTTCATAAAAACTTGTGGAAAAAAACGAAGAAAAAGTAAAGTTTCTTCGTAAATTAATATTTGCTTCTACATCATTAATTTGTAAAAGTTATATTATATGACTTCCTAAATTTTATCTTTCAACTTGTGTATAATCTAATTTTATCTAAAAGTTTATTTCACTTTTCTTTCTTCCTATTTTATTCTTTGAGAAGCTTAATTAAAAAAACATTTCTCCAAAAAAACATATACAAGAAAAATAAGAAGAAAAAAAATAAATTTTATTTTTTTCATAAATTAAAATTAGTTAATGCATAAATTAATATATAAAATTTATTTCATAATTTATCTACATCCTTACTTTTAACTTGTGCATAAACTAATTTTATTTCATAATTTATTTACATCCTTACTTTTAAATTGTGTATAAACTAATTTTAGCTTATATATAAAAAAAAAATTCCTTTTTCTTTGACAAAAATGTTTATGAAAAGACTTCACAAGTTCATGTCACAATTGAAGGCTAATAATGAATTGATTCTCGACAAATTTTTCAAAATATCCTTTGAAAATATTTTAAAACAATTTATTAGTTGTACTTGAAATGTGATTGCAATGCTTTGAACAATAGTCAATAATTACAAAATTTTACATTTAATCTTTTATAAATGTTATAAAGCAAAATATTTAAAACATGATAAAAAGATCATGCATTGATTTTTTTTTTCTACCAAAAAATGAATATTTTTCAATTAAGGGTTTGTTTAGATTAAGGAGTGGACTTGAGAGGGTCAATTTAAATGGATTTGAAGTCATACTGACTGGAAAGTTTAGTTGTTTCGATTAAGGAAAAGATAATTAGATTTGAGTAAATTTAAGTGAAAAGTTTATAAATAATGTGATAAGTAAAAATTAATTTTGTATATTAATATATTTAAAAAATATTTTTAAAATATTTTTCTAAATATAATTTAAAATAAAAATTAATTTATAAAATTTAATTAAATTAAAACTTAATATTTTTTTATTTTATTATACAAAATGTAAATATTAAAATGATGATCGATTATATAAACAACATAATCGATTACATTTTAAAACATATGTACAGTACATCATCACAAATCTCTTCCTTCTTTTACAAAAAGATTAAATTATCTATTCTTCTCATTTTTACGTAAATTTATATTATTTTAATTCTTGATATTTGCACTTTTGCTCTTTTATTTCCTTTAAAACTTTTCATGCTTAGAAACAAACGCAACTTAGATTAGTTGTGTCATATACTTGTGAATATGTGTTGACCATGATTGAATTTGTGATTATTAAGTAAATCAACCTATGGTATAACAAAAATTCCTTTGTTTCACTATTTATCTAAATCACATAGATTAAGATGATAGTTGCTAAGAAGAGGAGAGGGAATTCATTACATGTCAAAGACCCAATTGTAAGTATATGGATGTCGATTACAATAAACTAATCCTTGGATTTGATCAAATATTAGTCTCTAATAGGGCATGCTTAACACAAACCTTAGGTGCTTGTTTATTACTTACTCCATTTGTATTTAGATTCATTATAAATTTATAATGCATGAAAATGGTCAATATAGAGGATGTTTGATATGAGTTATATTATGTTGAAGCATACTGAAACATGTTTTTTATATTAAATTGTAGATTGACTTAATGTTAAATAGTTCACACTTCTTGTGTGATTGTTTGGTTTCTTGCTATGTATTTGGTACTTAAATAAATGTTGATGCAGGTTTTTGGTGGTAGTCTTGTATGTCAAAATAAAGGATTGAATTAAAGAGGTGGTGAATTGAATTATCTTAGATTTTTCAAAAACTTTAGAATGAAACTTTAATGGTCCAATTGATTTTAAGATTTGGTTGCTTTTTATAAGATTTTTCAAAACCAAGAACAAATATAACACTCAATTAATAATACAAAGAGAGGAAAGAAAGAACACACAAGAGTTTTTATACTGGTTTACTTTATCCAAGAGTTACATCCAGTTGTCCAGCCACACCAACCAATATCACACAGTAACAAATTTTTTTACAAACTCTAATCCGATACAATCAATGTTGAGAAAAGAGAATGGCTTGATTTAAACCGCAGGTGGAGGTGTGAATAGATTTTTAAAACTTTTTCTTAAAAACTTAGTTTCTTGAAAGTCTTTTTAGACTTTTAAAATAAAATGCACTTAAACGAGTCGATTTAATAATTAGGTGTAACAAAACTTAAACAATATAAGAAAGAAAGAAAAGTACAAGAAGATTTGTATTGGTTCATATCCTCTGATCCTACATCCAATTTCAACATGTCAAGTTTGAATTATTGGTTCCACTAACTTCAAAAAGTTACACAAGTATAAACTACTGAACAATTTCAAAAGGATATACAACATCCTTAATATCAAGAAGATATTAGCCTTTTATTAATTCTTATCACTTTAGAGGATATTTAGTTTATCAACTCTTGATTACTAAGTCCAACATTAACACTACTAAAATAATCCAATTACAATATAAAAAAAAAATAAAGAAATATTTTACCACTTTCACACTAAAAACACTTTCAAGATCAACACTATTCACATAACCTTGGTTTCTTTAGAACACAAGAAATAGTATTTGAAATCTTAGAATACCCGTAAAAGATGACTTTGAACGATTAATAATTTATGTACAAAACATAGAGTCAAGTGCTTTATTTATAGATATGAAAAAAATAATTAAAAAAACCTTTGATGCATTTAATCAATTATGCTAATATATTTTATGTAATTCTATTAAAAACAACTTGTTTTAACAAATTAAAGAGTGCTTTAATTGATTAACTTAGTTTTGTAATTAATACTAGAGCGTATTTAATTGATTATGAAAATAGTGTAATTGATTATTTCAGTGAGAACTCCAAAAATATTAAAATGGTTCTCTAGTTTAATTAATTATAGCTATGATAATCAACTATCTTGTTATGAAATTCATCAAGAATATTTTAAAACCATTTTAACTTATTTTGAACTGTTATTTGTTGATTTTGAGAATACCTTTGTATGAGAGACTCAGAAAATAATTACACAGAAAGCTAAAATAAGATAGACACATTTGTAACATCTTCATCTTCATTCTTCATCATAAAAGCATCATATATTTAGGACTTGAGCATCTTCAAGTCTTCAAGACTAACAATCAACACAAGAAATCAACTTTTTAACTTTACAAGATTGATTTTCTAACCTAGTAACATCCTATTACTAAATTGAAATTGAAAATCTTATCCAATATGAGCTACAAAATGTGAAATCAAAGTAATATAATGGAATAAATTCACTTGAACCACAACGAGTATAATCGAAACAAAAAACTTAAGTGAAAGTATGTTTCTTTTCCACCAAGAGAATGATCTTGAAATCACTCAAAGAAAGCTCTAAGAAACATTTTCTAACTCATGAAGTGATAATTTTTTATCTTTTTCTTTAATATGAAAAATGATTTTTAAAACCTAAGTTCAAATTCGGTGTCAAATGAAGTCAAAATAAAAAAAAAATTATATAAATTTTAAATTGTCAATTATAATGAATTAAAATTACATTTTAATTTGTTGATTTCATTTATTCTTTAAATGAACTAATTAAATTGCTATTTCAATAAGTTAAAATATAAAAGTTCAAAATCTTCTAAAAGTTTAAGAAAGTTTAATTATTAAAATTCATTTTGATAGATTAAGATAAACTTTCAAAACTTTTAAGACTCTAAATAATTCTAATAGATTGAATTGATAATGTAATAAATTAAAATACCTTCTCTGCAAACCATTTAAAACTTTAAATAAAGATACTTTAATGAATTAAAACATCTTTTAATTAATTAAAGTTATTCTGTTACCAAGATAAATTCTAAAATACTTTCAAAATAACTTTCTTAATTGTTATTAAAGATCAAAATTCTTAAAGAGGTTACATAGGTTACATGTCCTAACTAATAATACACTCTAAACACATTTAAATATTTCCATCTTTAAGATTTTTCAAAAAATAGTTAAATTCACCAAATATAATTCACCACATTGACAACTAGAACATTGTAAGCTGTTTGCTGAGCATAACTCTTTTCATACACTAAAACTATATGTTTGTAAATTAAAAAAGTATTATAGTTTTACCTTTATCTCCTATAATATATAAAATATTACATACTTCTTTGATAGTCTTTATTTTGATATCACTATTAATCAAAAGTAAAATAATACATTATAAGTCAAAAGTCGAAGAAATTATATTCACTATTAAATATCAATTATAGAATAAATATAAACTATTGAAAAAAATATTTGAGTTACTATTTAAAAAATAACTAAATTAATATAATAAAGTAATTAAATAATAAGAAAATAATCTAAGATTATAACCTTGAGAAGAAATAACTAACCATAAACAGAATATATCAAATAAACCCTAAAAAATTAAAGAAACACGAGCATTGACATTTTTTTTTATCTTAAAAGAATCTTAATCAATGTTCTATGTCATTGGCTGGACCAGTTACAAATCTATTTGTATTAGTATTTTAATGATATAAGGATAGACAACTTTCAGAACAATATCTACACCACACAGGACAAGTGGCAGGAGGAAATAAAAAATGGTTTTGATTTATATTTCTTTAGAAACCGTTGCAATTTCCTTATTATTTATTTAATCAGTGTTGGTTTTAAAAAATATACTGAAATGAACGACGTACTTTTGACCTAGAAAGAGATTTTTGAAAGATCAATCAGCATGGTTCAGAATAAACTTGCTATGACATGACATTTCATTTTTTAAATCGGTTATAAAGATAACAAATGTAAAAGGTAATCTGACAACTTTTTAAATAGATCTAAAAAGATTTTCCATTTTAAAACCCACCTGTTTTCGAAATCGATTTTAAAATTAATCTAAAATTTTCATAACACTAATGTAAACATTTTCGTATACTTAACGTAAAATACGTATTTTTTTTTTAATAATGAATATATATGTAAGAATATTTTTCATCGGTTAATTAGGCGTGATCTTAACTTAATTAATTGGTATGGAAATAAGATAATTGGTTTAGGAATATTGAATGACATAAAATCTCAATTAAGATTAATCTTCCTCTTTTGGAATGAATTAGTACACAATCATCTAGGAAGTGGAAGACATCATCATTTGATGAAAAAAAAAAACAAAATGGCAACAACTTTAGAAATAGGAAGATTAACTATTGAGCTTTTGGGAATAGAATTTGAATTAATTGAGAAAAGTGAAGAAATCAAAATATTTAGTAAAGACATAACCTTAACGTTTTCATTACCGAATTTTGTCCTATATTTCTTACTCCTTCAGAAAATAGTTTCATAACTTCATAATCAATAGAACCAAACTGATTAAAAATTTTCCTTAGTTGATATCACAATCACTTCTTTACCATAAGCTTTTTCAAACAAACACATAACGTCTCTATATTTCCATTTAACAAAGTTTATCTTCATTTAACTTTGACACAACTTTCAATATCACTTAACTATTTGATGGTGGATATAGTTTTGAAATTGGATTATCTCTTAAACAAGTGTTAGTAGATGGCTTATTTTAATGGATGACAAAAGTTTTAATAATAATAGTTGTGTCTCGTAACTTGTGAGGTTGATGAGTAATAAGTGATTTCACATGGCACTATTGAGAATCACGTTGATGTTGTACACATATTTGTACTAGCTGACAAAAATTCCCTACCACACTTGTCTTTTTCCCAACCAAACTACCCTCAACTCCTTTTCTTCTTCTTTCTTTTCTCTCAAAATCTATTCACTGTAGAAGGAATCATCGTTCCCTACCCTTTTACCCTACACACCAACCCAACCAAACAAATCTCAGCCATTCCATTCTCATCAACAAACCCTAATTTTTGCTTCCACCTTAACCAAGTCTTTCGTGACACTTTCTTACTCACCACCTACGTCATCTTCATCACTGTTTCAGAGTTGATTGGTTCTCAATAATTGGATTCACCACTTCTCTTTATCTCAACCATGTTTAACTACAAGCCAAGCCATGCATTATTAAGTACGGCCATGGAAAATAGTTTGTACCACCAAACCACGCTCAATTATTCAGTTTTGGCCAATTCTATTAGTACGCATGCCAATTATTTTATCCTATATTACGTCCCATTAGTGCATGTGCTTCCATCATAATTAAAACCTTTCTACCACACAAACACAACAAAATCAATTACCAGTTGTCATCACATTTATGATTCCTTTCAGCAAATTCAAATGACCCAATAAATATATAATGTGCCAGCTAATTAACGCTCTTTTTCCAATTATTATCGACATTGTTTCTCACCATATCAAATCATATTTATGCTTCGATATTCATACCATTATTATGCTGTTAAGCTTCTAATCAAATCGCAAGCTCTAGTACTTGCTCCTGTTACTTAGTTTTTCTTATTTTGATTAATTAATGAAACCAGCTTTCAACTTTCATAATAATACACACGTACCTGCAGATGTTGCTTAACAAGCTAGGGAAAGGATTATACATAATATTTTCTTTATATTAGAGGGAGAATAAAAGAAAGGGTAAATTGATTAATCCCATAATCACAGCCACAGATTGCTTAAAGGATAGAGATGAGTGAGGATGCTGTAGCTCTGCTGCAGCATTCTAGATATATTGGACTGAATTAATTCTTTTAGGAAAGAATAAAACTATTCTCTATAAGAAAATGCATTTAAATAAAATTATTATGGAAGGTAAAAAATAATCTGAGTGGAGTAAATTTCTGATCTAAGGTGTGGGAAGAAAGCCCTAAAATAAAACTATTAAAAAATTATTTATTGCGTTAAAATATTTACCTGAAAATGACTTTTTTAATATATAGATCCTGTGGTGTTGATAAATTAATTTTTACCTGAACTTGTGGATAAAATAAAATTGTCACCCCAGTTAATTACAAACAAAGTAATATTAAAAGTCGTGAATGTAAGTAATTTGACACCTAAATAACTAATTTTAAAATTTTAAGTGTGTTTGTATAGGTAATAAAGTTAATAGTTATCACTATACAAAAAGTATAATGCATTACCGCTCAGCTGCTGAAGATATTTTTTCAAGGAAGATTGCACTTGGCATAGTACTAATACAAGTTGTGTATAATTTAGTCCTTAAGTATACAAATTTATCTTCTATATAGTACTTATATGTAGTGCAATAGGTAGGGATACATAGCCTTGATTTAAAGCAACTTGGAATAATTGTTTTAACCGTTTTTTTTTTAAGGTTCAGACATCTCTACTGCACTTCTGTTCTAATATATCTTTTAATACTGATAAAAAAGACTTAGTAGTTTGTTCATATAATCTTTTACATAATATCATTATAAGACTGGTTATCTAATATATTATATAATATTCAAATTCGCTAAATAAAGTATTCTCCCAAAATTGGACGCTGCGGTAAAAATAATTTATATGGAATTACTATGTTTTAATTAAATTAAGAATTTTTTTTAATGTTTACTCAATTGAATATTATTAAATTATATATCTAATTTATTTTATTGCAACAGTGTTAATGAGCCAATAGGATCAAGCGACGTGGGCCCTGTTAATGAAAGTAAAACAGCATTGACTAGACAAAGAGAAACTTGAAAACATATAAAGATAAAGCAACTTTAGTTTAATTAGAATTCAATCTAAGAATTTTTTTGTTCTTTTGGCAACTAAAAAGATAGTTTAAGTGCAAGTTAAAGACAATATTTTAATTGAAGAGAACTCGATACATATATTGATTCAAGATTAATTACGTGGATTACTTAGTTTTGAGATAAAATAGTCACTTAGCACTGATTTTCTTGATGTTCATAACTCAAATTCAATCCTTACTTAGATTATTAAATTATGTTAAATTTATTTTTATTCACCCGGTTAGTAATTGATTGAGTATTGAGTTAATAAGCTTTAAAGGTGATATAATTTATGAACTAATTATATGAATTATAAATAATTGTTATTGTTTGATATATATATATATATATATATATATATATATATATATATATATATATATATTAAATAGTTTTTATGAATGCAAAATAGTAAATTAATGATCATATAATGATGGTTCTCCTAATATGATTGTTGATTTATTGGTGATACATGTCTTTCAAAATTTAATTAATTATACAATAATGATTATATTTAAATTATTATCATATTTTTTTATGACGATAATGTAAATATAATTATAGTTGTATGCTAGTTTATATATTTCTTTTCTTCTTCTCTGAATGTACTTATACAATGCTTTGTCTATTCTTCTTTGTTATTGTTGATCTTTTTATTTGTTATTACTTTATTCTTCTTCTTTCTTTTATCGTTTGTCATTACTCTCTCATTCACCATCATTCTTTCTATCATTCTTTAAGATTAATAACATTTTCAACACTAGGTTTGTTATTTTGCTCATTGTTGTCATCATTGTTATTGCACTCTGGTACATTCTCTCAGTGCTCTCGTCATTTCCTGTTTTCACTTTCATCATTGCACTACATTTTGGTTCACTCTCTTATCCGTGACATTACATCCTGGATGTGCTCTCATTGATTAGATTTCAAAAATAATTCTTTAAAAACATCAATATATTATTTTACTTGCAAATTCTTATGAAAACATTTTTTTTATCAACAAAAGAATGCATACATTTTTTTATCAACAAAAGAATGCATAGAATGAAAAAGCACAAAGGGGTGCTTTAACCCTTTTATAAAAATTAGTTCGAATACAAACCATGATGAAAAATAAAGTCAAACTTTAGTACATCAAATAATGCCTAAACCAGTACAATATAAAAGTACTTTCCGTAAAAGTAATTATAAAATGAAATAATCCAAAACAATTCCTAACTCATGGACAAAATTAAAGAACACCGTAGGAAACCAAGTGTGCAGTATAATCGTGATTTGGTTGCAACCCTCATCTTTTGAACCTTCTTTATTTGCTTGCAATTGCTTCACTTAGGTTCCATAGGCACATACAAAGTCAATAAAATGATAGACTTTGTTGGTGACACTCCAAAACTAGGCGTCCCTACTTCACAAGAAATAATATTAGTGCAATTATATTGTTCAACATCTTACCAAACTTGCCCGTACACTGTTCTCAAAAATATAAATGACTGCAGAGTTCAAACTCTCTTTGTCAAGCCACTATTTTTCCAAACTTACTGTATTTCAATAGAGTGTTTTTAAATATTGAGCAGGTAATTTATACCAGTCTGAGTATGAGAACACTATTTCAGGCTTTTTACCTTTCAACCAGGTTCATGAATTAATTTGTGCTAGGCACTACACTTCCTGGATATCCACTTTTCCTTAATTAAAGATCACCTTATTTCTGTAGACCCAAATACCCCCAATCAAGTCTAATCACATTCCTTTCCAATAAATATTTTGGCTTTTAGTTAATTCCATACAGTAAAACTGTTGAAAATGAGCCATTGATTGATAATGGTTAACTTAGCTCACATCCATCCAGTTGTCACACTTAGACCATAGTTCTTTGTCTAATTTGCACTCAAAAAATAGATAGCCTGTGGTTTCATCCCCTTCCTTACATATTTCACATAATGTATTTGCCACTCCTATTCCTCTCTTGAACAAATTCACCTTAAAAGAAATTTTATCTAGGAGCACCCTCCACCCGAAGGCTAGAGCTCTTGGAATCGCTCCAAAATTCTTTGAATATACTGTTGTATTCTCCTAATGCAGTGTTTGTCAGTTCATGATGCACTTCTCACAGAAAATAATCCATCTACATCACCTCTCCACACTCTTTTATCCAAACAGCTTAATTTCGGAGCAATACCTACTAATAATTGCATAAGTTCTTGTTCCATCTCATTCTCCCAAACAAACCTATCTCTTCTCCACATTATGCTCCATTCCCATGTTCCCTCTCTCCACTGGCCCATATCTCTCACTATTTTAATATTAGGATTAGCAATACTATTACTATTTAGTCTTGGAAAATGGTGATTTAAAGGTTGTTCACCAATCCAGACGTCTACCCAAAATCTGATTTTTTTCCTAGACCCAAGTTTCCACTTTAAGGCTTTTTAGAACCAGTTGTCTTGTTGTCCGGCCCCACAACTTTTACACACATCCCTCCACCATCTTGAGGAATTTTTGTCCATAGGATTCATTTTCAAATTGCCTCTACTATTGTACTTTGATTTAATTATTTGCTTCCATAGTTCCTGACCTTCCTCCCCCAACCGCCATACCCACTTGGCCAATAGAGCCATGTTGAACATTTCTATGTCTTTGATTCCTAACCTTCCTTCCTCCTTTGACTTACATAGGTCTGCCCGGCTAATCTAGGTTATCTTTCTCCCCTCTTGACTTTATCCACACAAAAAAATCCTTTCTATTTTTACAATTTCCTTGCAAATTCTTTTTGGTGCTTTAAAAGTCGATAAATAATATAGTGGACAAGATGATATTACAGATTTAATGAGACACACTCTCCCTGCAAAAGATAACATCCTCCCTCTCTGAGTAGACAATTTTTTCCTAATTTTATTCAACACTTCCTCCTAAAACAATTTTCTCCTAGGATTCTCTGTAATCGTCATCCCTAGATACTTAAAAGGGCACTAAATTATGCTGCAATTTAGAATCAGTGCATAGTTGTCCAAAACATCTGTCTCTACTCCTATCGCCCCCCCCCCC
>Ga0209700_100383_pt1 | contig 80122 bp, 32 predicted proteins | sample SiratroredBW_FD_187528 | JGI IMG/M metagenome (GOLD analysis project Ga0209700, IMG submission 187528) | Root nodule microbial communities of legume samples collected from California, USA - Siratro red BW (SPAdes) (version 2) | ecosystem: Host-associated > Plants > Roots > Nodule | place: USA... | reverse complement strand
TTCTCTTTATACATAACAAAGTTTTGTTTCTCTTGTCTCTCTTCCTTCCTTTCTTCTTCTTCACATGTATCAAGAGCTATTACGGTATCATCTTTTGTTGAATCATTGAAATTCTTTTTTTTTTTTCTATTTCCTTTTTTTTATATCTTTACTACATCGATTATTTTTAAGGATGACAATTATCTCATCTAGAAACAAGTTTCGACAATAATTTAATATCTGAAATTGAAAGGGTTTTTGGAAATTAATGCGGTTTCACAAAAACTTCTTATTAATAATGATGTTTTCTCTAATTGTGTAAGTGAGGTTTATCTTGGCTATGATTAATAACTCAACTCACATTTTTAAGCTTCTTGAATCAATGATCACCATTATTTTCATCAAGATGTTAGGTCTTGAATTTTCATTTCAAATATGGTCCAAACTTCAAGTTTATTATACTTTTCAAACTCGTGCTTGTGTGAAGAAACTTAAAATATAACCTACAAAATATGACCATTAATATCAACATTTCTTTTTTATATAAAAAAAAAAATGTCAACACCTTAGTTGTTGTTGAGGCACCTCTCACCACTAAAGATCATATAGAAGCAATTCTTGATGGATTCCCTAATAAATATGATTTCTTCGTCATCTCTATCATGTCGCGTCTTGATCCTTACACGTTTGAAAATGAGAAATCTTTGATACCAACTCAAGAAGAATGTTTTGACAAGAATCGTGTATTTATTGATCACTTTCTTCAAGCTACTACTACTGTCTTTACATCTCTGCAACAATTTAGTCGAAATCGCCCTTCTACTTCTACACCAAAGATTGGTCATGGTCAATCTCATAACAAAAATACTCAATTATTTGGTTCAAGAAATTCAAATAAAAATAATTGGTCTTCTTCACTTTCTCATCCTTTTTAGAGTTCAAAAATCAGTGTCAAATATGTGAAAATTTTGGTCATTCAGCCTCTAATTTTTGGCATAGGTATGATAACACTGCTCATTTGTTATAAATGCTAATTTTTCACAATTTATTTCTTCTGTTAGTGAGGATGAGGAACCTTCCATTATCATCACTTCTTCCACTCCACGTGACCCATTATGGTACCTTGATAGCGGTGCTTCTCATCTTCTTACTTCTAACAACTCAAACTTCACAACTAAAGCTCCATACATAAGATTTGACATGGTTAAAATCGGTAATAATTCAGGTTTACCTATCAAAACATTGGTTTTGTTGTTTATACTTCACCACACACCAATACTAAGTTTTCTTTGAATAACTTATTATATGTGTCTACTATTACCAAAAATTTACCCAGTGTTTCAAAGTTTGCTAGAAATAATTGTGTTTTTTTAATTTTATTCAGATTATTGTCTTGTGAAATATCAATTCTTCCATAATAAAAACTTAAAGATCACTTATATGTTTCTTAAAACTTTGTTCTTTCTTCCATTTTTTCAATTCATAATACATCTTTAACATCGCAATTATTTGTTTGTTTTCTATGGCACACTGGGTTTGGTCATAAGAATGATTAAGTCATTCATCACATTATGAAACAATGTCATATTCATGTTAGTGTCAAACATGAATTTTAAGAAATCATGTGTTCTTGCTAAATCTCACCAATTACCCTTCACTGATTTTAGAGATGTTTATTCTCACCCTTTTGAATTGATTTTCATTAATATATAAGGTCCAACACCTGTTCCAACTTCAAATGGAGCACTTTATTACATTGCTTTGCTTGATACATATTCTAAGAATGTATGATTATACTTGCTTACACATAAAGCTCAAACTATTTTCAAATCTTTTAAAATATATTCAGAGAAACAAACTGGTTTTCAAATAAAAAAGCATACAAACAAATAATGTCAAAGAATTTTTATCTCTCAAATCTTTTCTTACTAAAAATGAAATAAAATAGTGATTATCTTTTTCACATGTAGAAAGAAAACATCATCATAATGTAGATATGGGATTATCTCTTCTTGTTGATGCAAATCTTTTGTTAAACTTTTGGGGTGAAGCATTCAACACTGTTTTTAATATAATCAATGTTTTACCATCACCATTTTTAGAACTATTAAAATCCTTATCAATGTTGTTCAATAAAAACCTGACTATAAGCCTTTTAAAACTTTTGATTAGGCATGTTATCATTTACTACGTCCATATAACACTCATAAGTTTGTTTTTCGCTCGTTGATATGCTTGGTTATTAGATACAATTCTACACAAAAAGGTTATTTGTGTTTATCTCCATGTGGTAAGACATATATTACTCATCATTTCATATTTAATAAATTTTTTTTTCCATGTGTTAGCTAACAATCCTTTTATTTTTAACATTATTCATGACCAACTTTTATCTTCTTCTATCCCTTTAATTGTTCTTAAATCTTCAACCATTAATAATGATTCTACTTATAATACACCACATTTAATCAATGATTAAAACATACATTCTTCTATTGCTTTTTCACCTCCAAAATCTTATGCGGATCAAGTCCTATATTCATTCATGTACAACAATCATCCCATGATGATAAGAGCAAAAGTTGGGATTTAAACCCCATCTATTAGAAGCTTTTGTTGTCTCTAATGTTCGTCCAACCATAATGAAATAGGTTCTACAAACTCCACATTGGTTCAAAGTCATGCAAGAGGAGTATAATGCTCTACTTGACAACAACATTTGGATTCTATCTTCTCTTCCTTCTAGTGTTACACCTATAGACTGCAAATGAGTCTTTCAAACAAAATATAATGTTGATAAAACTTTTCAATATCAAAGGATTTCATTAACAACATGACTTTTACCATTCTGAAGGATTCAGTCCAGTAGTTAAACCAAACACAATTTGTATAGTTCTAACACTTACTCTCACATATTATTTTTTTGTTCTTTAAATTGATATCATCAATGCCTTCTTATATAGAGACTTAGAAGAAACATTTTATATGACTCAACCACTAGAATTTGATGAAAATTTGGTTTCCAAGCTACATGAGGTCATTTATGGTCTTAAACAAGCATCATGTTCATCAATGCATGTTTTTTTTTATATATATATAAGTTTTGTATCTCTACTACTTAGTCGCTTTTTTATAAATATACAATAGAGTTTTCTTTCTCTCGTTTTTGTATTTTATCTTTCTTTCTCCTTTCTCTTCACACACTTAACATATAATTTTAAACAAAAAAATAAATTAGTCCGGTGATTTGTGATTTTGGAATCATATTTTTCCTTTTCCTTATAGCTTATTGCTATAATTTGGATACCAAAATAATTATTTACTCTCAAACACACTAAAGACACTTAACATATCAAAATAGAAATATTAACAATATGTAAATTAAAAAATGAACCTAAATATTATTACAAACTGTTAATATAAAAAATTAAGTCACAAATTATTACTGTAATTGAGTTCTACATTTTGTAAATTTGAATTCTATATTATATTATAAATATGAATCTTCATTTTTTAAATCGGAACATGTGTTATGAGTTACTCGTGTCCAATTATTCTATACATTGAGTATTCAATATTATTCAAGATTTTTTATGTGTATTTTTTAGTTGTAATTTCACATTAATTTTCATTTAGTTTTAAATGTTAATTAATTGTATTAAGTTAAAGATACTTTTATTTTTAGATGAACTAAATTTAAGGACTATGATAGGCCTAAAACAATCTTAGTATCCTGCGTTATAAATGAAAATACACAATTTATATAGAGACAATGACTTTCTCCGGTCTTTCAAATACCCAACCATTAGCCTAAAAATTTGTTCCTTATTTTTTCTTTTATCTCTATTTATATACATATTTATTAACTGATTATCTCTTTCAAGCTGTCTGTCTCATATTTATTACTAAATTAACAATTTACAAGAAATTATCATTAAGTTAAAATAAATTTGTATAATAAATATAAACTATGTCCTAAATTAAAAATATAATTTATACATTCAAAAATATTTATTATTTGAAACTAAAATTTATTCTGTGACACATGCTAAAATACTAGTTAAAACACGTTTATTAATTTAATTTGTAATTGAAAAATGAAGGTTGCCTTGTTAATTTTTGTTTAAGCCACTAATTATTTAAATATAAACTAGATATTTAGTTGTGAAATTGTAAAAAATTAATTATAATGAATAATAACTAGTTACGTTAAATGCATAAACATGCCTAACTGATACTTGTTTACCTAGATGAGTAGATTGTAAATTCTTGAATTATACTAAAATAAACACAAAAATAAGCATTTTAGTAATTTATTAAGACAAAATGAATGGTTTTAAGGAGTCTCATGTTGCAAATGAATGTCATATAGTCAAAGAATGATGCTATATTCACTATGGATCAAACAAGTGCAAATTTCTTCATACTTAGCAAGTTTTGAATCTCAATCCATTCTATTGTGGCTCCACTCTTCCTAATTTGTGACATGGAACTTTCTCTCTGAAATGTGTGGCTATACTTTCAACATAACTGATAGTCTTTACTATAACCAATTCAACAAGAGGATAAATAGATTGAATATTTGCTATTTTCTTTCACTTGTAACTCATTGTTCTTCATCACTTAGGCCACAACATGCATCATCAAGCAGTGAAAAGCAACCTTGCTGATTTAGGCACAGAGAGAAAAAGGGTTGAATCACTACCCCTTTGTCCAAAGCCCAGAAAGCTCTCACCTTCGATACCCGAATTCGTCAAGCCAATCAAGTGTACTAAACACAGGTTTCATTCATTTTCCATCACAAAAAATGTTAACAAAACATTGTCTAATATGTTCTTTACAACACATTATAAATGAGTCATGTTAAATAACAAATGTTAGTGATTAAGTAGTTATTGAGATTTTTGTCAATAACATATTACAAATGTTTACATTGTAAAGGTATTAACATATGTTATCAACGTTTAGATCTAGTATGATTCTCTCTTTCTCTGCAGGTAAATTGACACATGGCATGAGTAATTTTATGTTAACATTTCTTTCATTTTTATCTCACCAGTGAATCAAATATTAATGATGGAAGTGAAGTTCTCAATATGATCTCCGAAAAGGTTTGAATTTTGTTAAATGAATGGAAAATAAGTGATTAGCGTGGAGAATTAGATGACATATACATTGTTGTGATGATGGTTAATGCAGAATGCAGATTCAAGGGAATTCCTATGCAATGGGTGCTTGTCTTGTTATTGTGGGTCTCCACCAAGCAGAACAGAGAATCCATTGGTCCATGACGTGCGGTTCCTTCACCAAGTTGAAGTTGTTTCACCGTTAGCACGAACCAAACTCTCAGATAAATTTGGAGTCATTTCTGCTTCCCCCATGTGATTTACACAAAATTTAGTGTAGAAGTACATTTAGAAGAGGATAATTAGTTTTGAACACATGTTCTTCATATTGAATATGTAAATACTTATCATATGCTCTAAATGAAGCAATATAAATAACAAATCTTGTTGTATATGGTGATTGGACCATACTCATAGATTTAGCTAGGTTTTATTAGGAGTATTACTTTGTAAATTGTTATTAAATTTTATTAAATTTTTAATATATCCTTTTATATTTACGTAAATGAAAGGTGTACATGCATTATATGAGATATACAAAAACTCAATTTTAACGGAAATTCCATAAATAAGAGGGGATTTTTAAAATTGAAAAAAGATTTTTACATAAAAAAAATTATCATCAATTTTGAAAAACCCGTTGAAGTTTGCGATGGTATATTTTTAGAAACAAAACGGAACAGAGGAGCCGCCATTGGAGAGAGCTGAGAAGCTTTAAAATATGAAAGCGCGGTGGTGGGACCCACTCACATGGGCATTTTCGCATTATAAAGGTGGCTCGCTCGCTCACTCGCTCACTGACTCACCGACTCAGACATCATCACAGTGACCAAAAACGACACTGTTTCGATTCAAGATCTCAATCAAATCACGCCAAGATCTTCTCTCGTTCCGCCACGCCAAACCCTAGGCTCCACCGAGCGATGCGGGGTTTCTCGGGAGAGGGGTAGCGTAGAGGAGCCAAAGGAAGAAAATGCTCGCTTTCGTTTTCGTCGTTGTTGTGACCTTTATCTCCCTCTGGGAGTTTTGCCACTGCCACGACCACGTCTACACCTTCACGATGCACCACCGCCACTCCGAGCCCGTCAGGAAGTGGTCCCACGCCGCCACCGGAATCCCCCCTCCGCCCGAAAAGGGCACCGTCGAGTACTACGCTGAGTTGGCCGACCGCGACCGCTTCCTCCGCGGCCGCAAACTCTCTCAAATCGACGCCGGTCTCGCTTTCTCCGATGGCAACTCCACCTTCCGCATCAGCTCCCTTGGATTGTACCTTTTCTTCTCTTTCACTCTTTCATTATCATTATTTTATTTTTCAAGAATTTAATTTAAGTACACTCTCTTCCTACTCTTGTCTAATCATAAATGATGGGAAGATTGAATTTTGTAATAATTATTTTAAAAGCGTTTTTAATTAGTTGATAATGTGAACATTAATATATGAATTGTTGGAAATTAGATTCTTCTTTTAATTTAAATTAATTAATAAATTCTTTAAAATAATTTAGTTAAGAGTATAACGAGGGGATAATGGCTTAAGGTGTGAATTTTGAACGAGAGTGGTCATCTTTAGAAAGAAGAAATTACTATTTAGATATAAGTAAAGTTTGAGTTGGACCATTCTTTGTTAGTGATTTCAGTGATTTTACGATCTTTTGTCGGGAATGTTTTTTCTTGGAGATCGGTTCCTGGTTTTCTTTAACTTTTTTCTTTTTCTTCTGGAGATTCATGCAGTTTGCATTATACGACAGTTGAAATAGGGACACCGGGGGTGAAGTTCATGGTGGCGCTTGATACCGGAAGTGACCTGTTCTGGGTACCCTGTGATTGCACAAGATGTGCTGCTACTGATAGCGCAGCCTTTGCTTCAGCCTTTGCTTCAGTATGTTTTCTTTTCCTTGTTTAGTTGTGACCCAAATGAAGTTTTTCATATGGTATATCGTTGTTGATTATGGAGTTCTTCTCTAATTGGCTATAGTTTTTTTCTTTTTTACGGCATGTTGCAAGAAGGACACTTTTTTAACATTCCATTGATTACATGATTTTATTATTAGAAAAATTGTATGTAGGTTTCATTCAATTACCTGGGCTACATTGTATTTAGTGAGGTTTTCGTGTAATTTACTCCAGTAAATGACATTTCTGCCTTTGTTTTTCCCTTTTTTATTCCTCTTGAGTGAAAACCATTTTTAAGTGTGAGCTTTGTAATGTGTGGAAGATGGTCCTTACGTTCTAGATATGCAAGTCTTGTGTTTCGTCCCCTGCTTTGTTTCTCAATTAAAAACGTTGTTGTAGCAGGATTTTGACCTTCAAATATACAATCCTAATGGATCTTCAACTAGCAAGAAGGTTACTTGTAACAACAGTCTGTGCACGCACCGCAACCAATGCCCCGGGACATTCAGCAACTGCCCCTACATGGTCTCTTATGTCTCTGCTGAAACGTCTACGTCGGGAATACTAGTGGAAGATGTTCTACATTTGACAAAGGAAGATAATCACCATGATCTTGTTGAGGCAAATGTCATATTTGGGTTAGTTTCCTTCCTTGTTAAATCACCAAAGCTAATCAATATTGCACTTATCTGAGTAATTTAGCAATGATAGTGCATTACATGTGTTGCAGATGCGGACAAATTCAGAGTGGATCGTTCTTAGATGTTGCTGCTCCCAACGGTTTGTTTGGGCTAGGTATGGAGAAAATATCAGTTCCTAGCATGTTATCTAGGGAAGGATTTACAGCAGATTCATTCTCCATGTGTTTTGGGCGTGATGGCATTGGAAGGATAAGTTTTGGGGACAAGGGAAGTTTTGATCAAGATGAGACTCCATTTAACCTGAACCCATCACAGTAAGTGGTAATTCCCTGTTACTTGCCTCTGATTGTATGAAATTAAAGTAAAATTAATTGAATGCAAAGATAGCTTAACTTCTCCTATGCTTGGATACATCTCACAGCCCTACCTATAACGTCACAGTCACTCAAGTCCGTGTAGGAACAACTCTAATTGATGTGGAATTCACAGCTCTTTTTGATTCTGGGACCTCTTTTACATATTTGGTTGATCCAACTTATACGAGACTTACTGAGAGTGTAAGTACTTGGAAGTACTAAAATATAAAATATCCTTACATTTATCTAGATGTTCATCATGGACAAAACTTACCAAAGTTTTTATATTGCAGTTTCATTCCCAAGTACAAGACAGGCGGCGTCCATCAGATTCAAGAATCCCTTTTGAATATTGCTACGACATGGGGTCATAAAACTATTGAAATATTATTTAATATCATTCATTTTAGTTTTTCTTTCAAGCTCTAAGTATTCTTTCTTATGATGGACAGTCCTGATGCAAACACTAGCCTGATTCCTAGTGTCAGTTTAACCATGGGAGGTGGAAGCCATTTTGCTGTTTATGATCCAATAATTATTATCTCTACTCAGGTGCTAGTTCCTGCTGGATTATTCTTCAAACTAAGTATCCAACAATTGTGTTAGCTTTGATATACGTATAACTAATATGATTTTCCTTCACTTGCATTTTACAGAGCGAACTTGTATATTGTCTAGCAGTTGTGAAAAGTTCCGAACTAAATATCATTGGACGTAAGTCTCGTCTACTTTCTGAATAGTTCACGTTGGGATGTTTTTTATGAACCAGAAGTGAATTAAATACCCCTGGGACAAGTATTACTTTGAACTAAATCAAACTAAAAATAAGAACGCGTCTTGTTAACAACTTGGTGTACTGTATCATCGCACCATTGCTTCCATTTCCCTCAAAAAATTCAAATGATGCATTTATTCTTTATATGCTCATTTTCCAGCCCATAGTTCTAAATGATCATGATGATTGTTTACACCTCAGCTTCTGATGTTTATTGCAGAAAACTTCATGACTGGCTACCGTGTGGTATTTGACCGAGAAAAGCTCGTATTGGGATGGAAGAAATTTGATTGTCAGTGTTTATTTCCTTCGCGTGCTTGCTGTTCCTATATGCTAATTTTTGTAGCCATACTTTAATGCCTAAGAAACAAATGCTCAAACTTTGAGCCTTGAACAGGTTACGACATGGAGGATCGCAATGTCATCCCTATAAGACCACACTCACACGCAGATGTGCCTCCTGCTGTCGCTGCGGGGCTTGGTCATTACCCTGCCACGGATTCAACCACAAAGTCCAAATACAACTCTCAGAGGTCAACTGCATCACCATCATCACATTATACCCTTACCTCACTTCCAACATTCCTGGGATTTCTTGTGTTTTTTGTTTATATTCTGTAATCATTCATTTGTATGGCCAGTGGTAGTTTTTGATCCTACGTGTTGATATAAGAGTATGATGATATAGTCTAATCATGAAGAATTTATGTATGAATTTTGCTCTCACGATATGACCACAGTGTAAATCAGTAAATGCCATTTGCATTGTATTTTCCCTTCCCAATTGTTATTCTGTTACTTATCCATTAATTTTATGAATTTAATTTTGTTATTGAAACATTTGAGGTTTTATTTCAACGTCAATCCATCCAGCAAGCAACAGTTGTGATGGCGTGTATAGTAGATGGTTTGATTTCAACATCAATTCACGAGGGCATGTTTCTGCTCCGCTGGGACAGAACACCTAATCCTCATTACTTTCATTCTACCGAACCTGTGATCCGTAGCTATCAATGTTTTAAACTATGACCGAAAGTATTATTTCATGATATGCACTAGTTCTATTGTGATTTAACTAGGCCCCAATATAATTTTTTCTATGCGAGTTTATTTTGAAGGGGAGTGAAAAGATAAAAGATTGTTTGAGATAAAAAAAATAAAATAAAATGGGGAGGACTTTTCTTATTTCATTCCGTTGAAGAGATGGGTCTCTTTAAAATAAGCCCAATAAAATTGTACTAATTATATACAATTTTAAAAGTGAAATCTTTTTATATTCTCCAATGACAAAAATCAATAATCCTTAAATATATTTCTATGTACACGGGGATAGAACCATAATGAATTAGTTATCTCAATTTCTTTTATGTAGTCAAAATATTTAATTGATCTGTTATTGTTAAGAGTAGGCCTTAACTAGGTTATCAAAAGTAAAAGTGTTTTACTGATTTAATTGTCGAAATTGGCTTCAAATGTTCCTTTTGCAATAATTGCTGAAAAAGAAATACATAAAATAGATAAACATCGAAGTATCCAAAGGTAGTTCGTCTCTTAATCTTACTGTCCCAATTATAGTTTGTGCGTTTAATCAACGGTTCTCTTACCTTTCATCTTTCTCCAACTTTCTCTAAATTCTCAAATGCCTATCTAACTGAAAATATTCATGTTTTGTTTTTGAATTTTACTATTAATATCACTCATTTATCATACATTTATTAAAATGAATCTAAATTTTAAACATTCTAATAAAAGAAACGGTAAAATGGTTGACTCTAAATAAGTTATAATAACAATAAGAATGAATATAGACAATTGCTTCTCCATAAATTTTAAAATCCTCACTTTAACCTTTCTTTTTTAGTTTAAATGACAGTCGATATTCTTACGATGGTATCGAGGGTTAAGAAATGTTGGACAAGGATATGATAACTATGAACAAAAGATAACAAAGAATATGATAACATGGAATAAGGTTATTTTTATTGAATGTGTATCTCTTTATTTACAATAGCTCACTTAATATAAAATTCTAGGAAACTAAATATTGAAATTATTCTAAATAAATACATTTGATATTCTCTGATATTCTTACCGATATTATCTGATATTCTCTTGATTATCTCTGATATTCTACTGATTTGATTTGTTTCTATAATAATAATATTTTAACACTCCCCCTCAAGGTGAGCAGTGGGATCACCAATGCTTAGCTTGCTGAGGACATAGGTAAATGCTTTGCCTGTAACAACTTTGGTAAAAATGTCTGCCAACTGGTCTTCTGACTTTACAAACGGAAGCTCAATACTGCTATCCTCAATCTTCTCCTTGATGGAGTGTCTATCCACTTCAACATGCTTGGTTTTGTCATGTTGTACAGGACTCTTTGTTTTCATAGCTTCTTGCCATTTGCCCTTCTTACTAGCTTCATGAAATGTTTTGGGAATAAGAAAAGCTCTTGCAATGTCTATTACTCTTTCTCCGGTTATCTTCATAGGATGCCTGGAATTCCGAGAAACATGTTCTGGAGAATGTCGATTAGGTGGTATCCCTCTATTTCTTCTTGGCGAAAGTGTGAAAGGCTCTGGTTCTGGTGCTAATCTGTCACTGTTAGTGACTTCATTCATAACAGGAGACAACTCAATAGAAAGTGTGAAAGACTCTGGTTCTGGTGCTAACCTGTCATTATTAGTGACTTCATTCATAACAGGAGACAACTCAGTAGAGTGAAGATCACTTACCTCTTGTTGGACATTCTCAGAAGGATCCTCATTGGTTGTGTTGGTCCCTCCTACATTGACAGAGAGATGCTCGTTGGCTCCATATACTTGCTCTTTTGAAACAGTTTCTTGGCAACTAAGGTTACTTAACCAACTTGGTTGTTCACTAGTTTTAAGTTGGCTACTAAAAAAATATTCTGATTATAAAAAATCACAGTCCATAGTCACATATACACGGTGAGTGATTGGGTTGTAACATCGATACCCCTTTTGATGTGTAGCATATCCAACAAAGACACATTTCTCAGCACATGGATCAAATTTGGTTCTGTTAGCTTTGGGAATATGAACAAACATAAAGCACCCAAAAACTCGTGGTGGTAACATTTGGACAGGAGGGATATTAGTCTGAGTAGCTAGGATCTGTAGGGGTGTTCTGTGGTTAAGGGTCTGGGAGGGTAACCTGTTCAAAAGATAGGCCGAGGTAGCAACAGCTTCGGGCCAAAACCGTGTTCGAACCTGTGCATCAAAAATCATGGCCCGAGTCATCTCTAGTAGCTTACGATTTTTTCGTTCTGCTACACCAATATGTTGGGGTGTGTTTGGACAGGAAGTTTTATGAATTAAACCATTTTCTTTGAAAAACTCTTGCATTGATTTGTTAACAAACTCTTCACCATTATCTGATCTAAGTACTTGGATTTTCTTGCCAAAATGAGTGTGAATCATTTGATAGAATGCATAGAACTTATCGGGTACTTCAGATTTATGTTTAAGAAAATATACCCACGTCATGCGAGAGAAATCGTCCACAAATAACAAAAAATACTGAAATTGATTATTGTGGGAATTAAGAGCTGGACCCCACACATCACAATGTATTAATGAAAAAGCAGAATTGACTCTATTATTGTTGAGAGAAAAAGTAACTCTATGATTCTTTGCCCGTATACAAGTTTCACATTTGATGGGCTCAGTGTTACTAGTAAATAAACTAGGAAATAAAATCTTAAGATACCCAAATGAAGGATGACTCAAACGTCTATGTCATAACCAGAGTTGCCTTGTAACTGTTCCGTGAGCAAGCATGGCATGTCCCTTGTGAGCAACCTCATCAACGTAGTAAAGACCTCCGCGTTCAGTACCATGCCCAATGATCTCCTTCGTAAGAATGTCCTGTAAAAGGCAAAAAGTAGGAAACATGAGAACCACACTATTCAATTCCTTTGTAACTTGGCTTATGGAAAGTAATTTTGATGATAGTGCAGGAGCATAGAGACAATTTTCTAATTTTAATTCTTTTGAAACAACAATTGAGCCCTCTTCTTGGACCGCAACTAATTCTCCACTGGCTATCTCAATATGAGTTTTAACAGGTGTGGAGAGATTGTTAAAATAAATGATGATCATGGGTCATGGTGTCAGTTGCCCCACAAATCAAAAATCCACTGATCAGATTTTTCTGGGCTGATATCCTCCTCTCTTCTTTTACCTCCATGAGTGACTACGGCTCTTCCATGAATGACTTGCGGTTTTGCTTCTTCCTCTCTTCTAGTGTCACCATTACAGTTACTAGTGGTTTGGGGGATGCCCACCACGGTGGCAGCCTTGCGATTGTTTTGTTTAAAATCTTCCCACCATTCAGGATATCCCACGATTTTGAAGCAAGTCTCCTTGGTGTGTTTCTTCATTCCGCAATGAGTACAGTGGAGGTGGCTTTTGTCTTCCTTGTCTCGTTGTGATGGACGTCGTCCGACAGTTTCTGGGCGACTCCATCCATGTTCCTGTTCTGGTGGTCTATTTCTTGCAGTTAAGCTGATTCCGACCTCCCCTAATGATGTGTTTTCTTCGCTACTGGTGGTAGGCTTTAGAATTTGGAGTCGGGTCACCTCCCTTCGGACAGTAGCATAGGCGAAGGGGTCTTCTCTTACATCGAAAAATCTCTCTGATGACTTCAAATTTTTCATCTATCCCTGTGAAGAACTGATATAGTCTCTGTTCTTATTTAATTTTGTTGAAGGTTGCAATATCATCTGAGCATTTCATAGAGTTCAGTTGTTTTTTGTCAATCGCCATCCATATAGCTTGTAATTTGTTCCAGAAATCCTCTAAGGTATCCTTTCCCTGTTTTTGTGTGTTTGTTTTTCGGTGCAAATCTATGATTTGCATCGGATCTGTGCCGCTTCCATAGGTAGTAGCCAATCCCTCCCATAAAGCCTTGGCGGTTGGGAACTAGAAAACATTGTTTATCAAACTAATCTCAATATTCTGAATTATCCAGGTGAAGACAGTTTGGTCTGCCTGTTCCCATTTTTCATATGCTGGTTCTATCTCTTTTGGTGCTGGAGGTATACCTGTCAGATGACTCTTCTTTCCTCTGCCACTGATAGCTTTCTTCATGAGTGTTGCCCACAATGGATAATTGTCTCCATTTAATTTGAAATCAATTGACAAATTGTCAAGATTGGATTGTGTTTGCTGAATCCCTAGGCCATTACGAAGCATATTTGCAATTTGCAAAGTTAGCTCATCAGTAATGGTTGAGGAGTTATTCTAGTTTTGATTCATGTTGTTGCTAATTTCTATCATCTGAAAATGACATTTTTGGTTTTTCGTATTTTTCGGCTATGAGGGGTAATGGAACAATGATGTTGATTTTTAAGTTTCCAGGATCTAACACCGCTCTGATACAATCTTACGATGGTATCGAAGGTTAAGAAAGGTTGGACAAGGATATGATAACTATGAACAAAAGAGAACAAAGAATATGATAACATGGGAGAATGTTTTTTTATTGAACGCATATCTCTTTGTTTACAATAGCTCACATAATATAAAATTCTAAGAAACTAAATATGGAAATTATTCTAAATAAATACATTTGATATTCTCTGATATTCTACTCATATTCTCTAATACTCCCTTTATTGTCTTTGATATTTTACTGATTTATTTCTTTGATACTCCTTTGATTATCTCTCTAATATTCTTACTGATATTCTCTAATATTCTCTATTCTCTTGATTATCTCTCTGATATTCTCTATTCTCTTTATTATCTCTGATATTTTACTGATTTGATTTGATTCCATAATAATAATATTCTAACATGAACTTCCTATTAACATTGATTCTTAATAGGTTGAATAGGTTTTTCTAAAATAGTTATTATACAACTTATTTAAAAAGATGTTTTTGTTTAAATCACATGATGAATTCTTTTTTCTCGCGACCTTAGAATACATAATTAAGTTCAATTATTTTATTTGACAACTCTTTTTTTCTTATTTGAAACGTTAGAATTCTCATTGTCTTTTTATGATGATTTTTTTTCTCATAAACCTTTTCTATCTTTTGCGTTGTTGTAACTTTTTTTTCTTTATAAATCTAATACCTTTGGTGTCACTTACATTGTCATTAGTGTCACCATTTATTTAGGACGTGGTCCTCACTCTTATCCATATTACTATCACATATATTATTTCAGTTTAGTGTTCTAACTTAATACTTATGATATGAAAGTGATTCAATTAAGTATAATATTTTGCTTTTGAACTTGGTCATGCCCAAGTGTCTCATAAATTGTTGTAACAATTTTGATTATGCTTAAATCGCTTTAAAAAGAAAGAAGAAGTAAACCTTGTTACTTCTTTTCACAACCTGTGATAATTGGTTTAGTTATTTTTTTATCCAAAAGTTTTTTAAAAATAGTATTAAGTAATTTATATAGTTTTTGGTTTAGAAAAAGATCAAACCTTGAGAAGATATTTGTATTGATAATGATGAAATAGATAATTAGAGCAGCATAACAAACTAAGAATGCAAGTAGACACCGAGATACAAATAATATGAGAAATCTAGTGTTGTTCGTTCTTTTAAGACTTAGTGAGTTGAAAATAAGTTAAATATTGATATTGAAACTTAAGATTGATAATATGTTATGAATGTAATTGTTTGAAAAGTTTTCATTATTATTGTCAGAAAAAAAATTCCAACACCTATAATTTTAATTAAGTATCGAAAACAATTAAGAATATAATATTGTCATATTTTGTTTGTAAGACAATTATCAAAACAAGAATGACATTCAAGTGAGCTGAAATTGTTCAATGACTAGAAACAATTATATTATTCAAAACCTATTTAAAGTCATTCATCAATGAGAAGAAATTGAGAGACCTTGTTGCATAGTTCTAAAAGGATGTTCAAATGTATGCATCTTAGAAAGCTTTATATAGAATACTATTTGTGTTCAATTAGAAAAATAGAAGAGAGTGCATAAACTTTCTATACATCGACAGATAATATTCCTGTCTAGTGAGCATCTTGTAATTTGTGAATCACTAATTAGATAATTTAATTATCTTAGTTAAGAGTGGTTGCTTGGAAAAGAATACTTGGTTATTAGCTAGGAGTGTTTGTGTCCAAGGAATATTCGGTTTTAACCAAAAGTATCCGTGTCTAAAGAAATCTCTATTTTATAGCCAATAGTGGTTATGTTTCAAAAAATACTCATTTTAGTTAAGAGTGATTACGTTAATAAAATACTCATTAGCCAGGAGCGATTGCGCTAAAATAATACTCAGTTTTAACCAGGAGTGAATGTAATTCAAACAATGCTCATTTTAGCCATGAGTGGTTACGATCCAAACAATACTTCAGGGGTTAGTCAAGAGTGACTATGAACACAAATAATACTCAAGATATCAAGATATCAAGATATTAGGTAAGAGTGACTATAAGCTTAAACAATACCGAATGAGTTAGTCAAGAATGACTACATTTCCAAAGAATACTCAAAGGGGTAGCCATGAGTGCTTAAGCCAAAAAAAAATATTTATTTGTATTTCACAATATTAATCTACTTAATGAATCTCAATCTATTAATTGAGAATTGGTTGTAGTTAGTTGCATCAAATGAAACAGTATAAAATATAATGTATATTTTTCTTTTGACTTATGTTAACTTCATATGTGTTAATATAAGAGGGAGATTCATTATAAAAAAAAAAGTTAAGTTTGAGATAAGTGAATCTATTAAACAAAAAATTATCTTTGATATATCTCATTAGATGTAATCTATATTAAAAAAATTATTGACAAATCGTTTATTCTATAAAACTATAGTCTAAATTATTATTAATCGATATTTATTAAAATTTTTAACAAATTATTAAAATATAATTCAACCCTTTCTTATTCTATTTTCTACCCTTATCTTTAGTTTGCGCTAAAAGAATAAATAACAATCTATCAAATTTTGTTAGAAATTCACACCATTAAATTATTTTTAACTTATTTATTATACGAGGGATTACAATTATTTTATATTTAATTGACGAGTGAGCATCAGTTTCCGGTTTGAATTTTAATGCAACAATTAAAATTGACGTTTTAATATTTATTTATAAATATTTTGAAATTTAAACTACATTATAGTGTGTTTGGGAATGATTTTGCCATTTCAAGTTAAGAATTATAGCAAAATAAAGAATATACTAAAAATACTCACTTTCCACACTGATTATAGTGAAAACTGATAGAATATGTAATTTTAATATTGATTAAGACTTTATAACTAACAAAGAAAATGGGCTTCATATTCAATATATACATGATAATTTAATGATGTTGAAACATGTAACTTTCAATGATATTTCTATTAAAACTAATGTAGAATTCTTTTCAAACTGATGTTGAATGGTATTTCTAAAACTAATGTAGAATTCTTTCCAGAACTGATGTTAAATGATCATGCTAGCAATAAACTAAGGGTTTCTCATGTGGAAAAAATGTATCGAATTTCTTATTTTTGTATTATTTAGAGATAATTTTTCTCTTATTACAAGTTTATTAATGATTTTTAGTCGAATTCGACATTTTTTTATGACTTTTTAATTATTTTAATAGTATTTGGAGTGCTGTAAATTAATGTTATTATTTGGGGATTTAAGACAGTGGTGATGTGAAATAATTAAACTGAACTTCCATCTTTTGATAGAAAAAAAAAAACTAAATTGAAGTTATTTTTTTTTTTTAAAAAAAAACTTGTTTATGAAGACTTTTGGGAATAAGAATACACTAAATGAAATAATTCTTTTATCTTTCATATGTTTTTTTTTAAATTTTATTTTTTATTATATTGAGTTTTAAACATAATATTTTGTTAGAAAGTTTTTAAGCTTTGTTACTAGAACATGATACAATTTGTACATTTTTCATTATGATCACAACATGCAATTTGTCTTGGAATATCAAATTGAACTAGCTTAGAGAATCAATTAAAATCTTGAATGAAAAATTTGGGTCTTCTTTAATTTTTTTTTTTCTTTCTCTCTTCTTGTTCCTATTGATATCTCTCATGTTAGTTTTTATTTGAAAAGATAATTACATACAACTATTAATATAGAATTTATGCCTTTTGCATCAATCAAACACAGATTATCACTAAAACACACATTCGTATATCGTTTTTATTGAAGACTTGAATTGGTCTTTATGATTTTTTATTTACATCAAATCTCAAAACTTCATGTTATCTTTGTTATGGATAGAAAGTGGCAGCCACGATGTAGTCCCAAAAGGTCGAAAGTCAACGAATTTATTTAGATATAAAGTAGAAAGACTTTCAAATTTCTTTGTTTATTTTTTATATTTTCTAATTCAAAATTTAAAAATATTCGTAACCTACATTCAAATAATTCCAAATCAATATCCACACTAATATTAAATATGTACCAAGATTTTGTATTTTTTCAAAGGACATTCATTTAAATTTTAACAATAATAAAACTCTTAATAGTGGCATGAAATTTTTTATCCCTCTCACATTTTGAAATTTTGAAGGGTTTTTTTTTTTTCTTTTTACTGTTTACTTTCAACACACAATTCAAACTCGACTTATATACACAATTTGCATAATTAAACATCTAACTTAAGATTAAAATTATTTAGAAATAAAATATTCAATATACGAGTTTACAATAAAAATACGAAAACTCCAAATTTACATCAGTATTATTCATCATATCCAACTCACTAAATACATACATAAATAATAATTGCCAAGTTTTTGAAAATACCAAGTTTGTATTAATATTATATACCATAGATTTAAATAACTTTTTAACCAACTGATGAAACTACTCCTCTTAAACTTTGATTAGGTAAGAATGAGCCGAAGTATAACAAATTTGTAAAGAAAGGAGTTCGATGTACAATAACAAATTAAATATTTTAAAATATCAGATTATTATTTCAAAATATTCATCAATTTTATTATAAATAGTAAGTTTTTTTATTATATAGTTTTATTGTAACTCTACATTCTCTCTCTTTTTTTTTTTTCCTTTTCCTATTTTTCCCCTCTCTCTCTTTCTCAAACTCTCTCATTTATCTTTAGCTTTCTCCTTCTCTAAAATTTTCAAACAAATTTACTTTAAAGACTTTTATTTTTTCTTTAAGTTTTGGTGATTAGTATTTGAGAATTTAGTTGAGAAAAGATTTTCTCAACTTATTCTAATATTACTCAATTTTGGTTGCGCTCATATAATTTTATGTAGATCCTTATATTTGAAGTTATATTATTGTTTGACTTTAGAATTGTTTATTTAAGTAAGGGAAGCTAACTTAATTCTTTTAATAATATCCTAACTTATTTTGGATGGGAAGGAGATATGGTTCAAAGTTTCAATTTCTTTTACAGAAAACTATTTGATGAATTATTGATTTTTTATGGTGTAAACATGTTGAAATATATGGTCATTAATAAGAATATTTGAACTAAATGTCTTAAGTTAATTATAAGATGTCTTTTGAATGTAATTAGACAATGAATTTACCTTTTGTAACTTACATGTGAGTTCATGTAAGAGGAATAACTTCACACTGCAACTCATTATCCCAACTTTGTCTATATTTAGTAGTTTTAAGACAATAGAACAATTTAAAAAAAAATTTAAAAAGATCTTTTATTATTGAGAACCTAGTTATTATGATTTTAAATCTTCTTCATAGATTACTTGATATGTTGTATGAAAGTGATATGCTATTTTTTTTTTTATGTTGCAAAAGATTATTTATAGAATTTTGTGTATTGTGAATTGAATGGTAAGTGTTGATGCAAATGATGAAATGTGTTTGAAAGTGATGTGATGCATTTAGGATAATGTATGAGTTATTGTTTGATTGTGTATTAAGTATTAATATCTATGTTTTAACAGATCTTAACATCATGTTTGGCTAAATTCATTATTAGAACATTTATTCTGTAATTTTCTATCAAGAGGTATCACAACGTTTCATAATCATTACACTCATTCAATTGGATCCCTCCTATTTCTCTATTTTAGCCTTATTAACATTTTCTTCAGTAACAATGGGTTTGTCTTGCTTGAAGAGCTATGTCCAAATCTATACAACCAACCAAGGACAATCTCTACGTATCTTTCCAAATTTGAAGTTTGTACCATTTAGCATAGGGATGCTGCTAACTTGAGCAGAAACATTGGCAGCTGAAGCTGAAGCAACAACAACTATATCCATCAAATAATAATAATAATAATAATAATAATAATAATAATAATAATAATAATAATAATAATAATAATAATAAGTTGATAGTCTAAGTCACATATATTAAGATATTAGGTGATGAGAAGATGAGGGAGTTAATACATATGGAGATCCCTAAGAGTCACTTGATATTGGATGTTTGAACTAACCCTGATCCTTGATGGGTGGATTAAATGTTAATATCTGACAGTAGTCAACTTAATACGAGTTTAAATGCAATTCATATATTGAAATAAAATCAGAGTACTAAGTATTGAAAAGAAATCAAAATACTAGGATTGTAAATATAGTGAGTATGATAGAAATAAAATGAAAAGGATTGTGATTGAAAATAAATCCACGTGTAATCTATATATGAATAATGTATTTGGTATTAAAATTTTATATCAAATTCTTATGAATGACTAACATGATTTATTATTTTTGTATGTATTAAGTATATTATAAATTTTTCTTTTCACTACCTTATTCTTTTTATTTTACAATTAACTGTATATATTTCACAATTGGAAATTACTTTTTTAATAAATAAAAAATATTTTTTCCTAAATACCCTGATATTAAATAGTAAAAAAGAAGAATATAATAGTTATTAAATATTATTTTTAACCCCGTTTGAAAATTTTATTATCTGCTGTATTTTTTTGAAAAAAAAAATAAAACTGATGTAATTTATTTTTGCTCACAGTGTATCTTAATTTTATTTATAATAATAGTGAGCGTAAAAATATTTGTGATATAATGTAAGATAATAAGTTAAATAAATTTGTGAACAGTACATAATCAAATACAAAATTTTGTTTATTTTAATTTTCTATGCAATATCTCTTCAGTAATTGAATTCTTCTATTATTATTATTATTATTATTATTATTATTATTATTATTATTATTATGTAGAAACTAAGTCAGTAGCATGGACTAAAACACTGCAACCCTAGAGCATAAAAATGTAATGTATTTATATAAGTCTCAGGTGTTTATAAACATTATTTTGAAATATATCGGGTTCACTACTTAATAAACTGTATATATTTTGAGTGTTACACTTGTTTTTTTTATAAATAAAATATGAATGTATCATTTTTATTTTATTTTATATGATTTTATTTATTATATAAAAATAAGATGATTAAATATATTATTTATCATACATTGTTTGAAAGTTATATTGTAATAAAATAAATTTAATTAATAATATTTTTTTCCTGTTTTCTTATTTTACACTATTGCGTTTTATTTTGTTTATTTATTTTTGCATTACAACTTTAAAATGTTATTAAGGGTAAAATGAAAAATAATTTGTGTATGTCAGAAGTGAAATCTCAATATATATATATATATATATATATATTGTTATAACTATTGGAGATATAATTAATTAGCATTAATTAAGTTAGTTAGGAGTTTGTTAGCAGAGTAATTAATATATGTACTGTATAAAAGGGGGTTTTAAGTCCTTTTTGGAGTTACCTTTTACCCACCAATAATTCACATCTTATTTTTCATATTATCATTTTCTTTCTTCTCTCACTGCTTGAGCTTTCATGATACTTCCCATTGCGGTCCACCGCTATTTAGATATAATTTTCTTAAAAGTATATTTTTTTCACAATTATTTAATTATGTTTTTGTCCATTATATATTTGTATTCAAACACAAAAGTATATGTATAATAGATGAAAAAGTTCCTTGTTTTTTTCATAGCTGGCTAAAAGTTGAAGGAGAATCATGAACACACTACTATTTAGAATAGCAGTGATGGGAAAGAGGACCATCTCTACACAATTCACAACCTAATCTAAATTGCAATGTGCAATACTTTAGCTCTCAAAAGGAAGTGATAGAATCATTATCAAAACTACTTCTTACCCTCTCTATTGTGCTATCTAACCTCATATTTTCATTCATAAAGATAAAAAAATAAAAGGTCATGAAAGAAAATGCAACATTCTTGAGAGCAAGTTGAAAAGGTTCACAGGTCTATTAGAAGAAAGTGCTTAATGGCTAGCTTTCTTAATCAACCCATCATGTGAAACTTCAATATTATTTTGTGTGGTTTTCAATAAAGCATGAGATATAGACGTATCCTTATTCACTTACCTTATCTCAAATTATTACATGTATATGGATAAGTTTTGATTAAGTTAAGTTTTAGAAACTCTCCATAATCAGATATATTTTAAGACTAAACATAATTTATAAATTATTTATCAATAAAATGGGGCCCAAGCTTTGAAATTTGAACTTCTTCATCTTTATCAGGATACAAATACGCCAAGAATATGACAATAAATAGATCCCACATCTTTCTGTACTCAAATCTAAAACTGGAATGAACAAAAACTGACAATAAAAATCTAACACATTTAAGAGTATTTCAGAAAAAAAATAGATTTTTTTCACATCTAGAACCTGCCAAAATTGCATTTAGAAAAAAAGCCAGTTTCTATTTGAAAACGTGCCGTGTTACATCTTATGAGAAAGTCCAACAATCTTCTTCTGTAAATCACAATTAGGCTGAATTAACAGATAATTAACGGGGTTATACACTCAATATATATATCTATTAATGGCTTAAACATTTTTTTGTGAGCTTTTATTTGGAGTCTTTACTTAGAATGAGAGAGAAAAAGATAGAGAAAAATGCAAAAAATAGACTGAATAAAAAAGTTTAATTTTATTTATTAATGTTATTTTTTTCACAATTTTTTCCATTTAATGAAATAAAAAATTTGAAAATAAAAAAAATATCTTTCTTTTTCTCTCCACCATACAAAGGTTAAGAAAATGGACTCCATGATTATGACTTAGGAGCGTTTCACAAACGGCAGAATTATAGATTGTATTGAGTTATTTTTAATAAACCACTTATGAATTTAATAGGCAGAATTATAGATTGTATCAAGTTATTTTTAATAAACCATTTATGAATTTAATACAACATATTAAGACATTGACTCGAGATATAATTAAATTATAATGGTTTCATGTCCAACATGTTCTTTGTTGGTTACATTAAATCGTGCGAGAAAAATATATTGGGTATTAATTTTGAGAGCATTTTATATTTATTTGATTCAAATGAAAACGAAAAACGTTTGAAATAGATTGTATTACTTAAAAAAGTAACACAAGATTAGTGAAATTTTTTGTTCCTTTTGTCAATTTAATATTTATAAAACATTTCATTGTTGTGTAAAATAAATGGAAGAATATAAAAAGGAGGAGGAAACAGGGAGAGCTTTGAGAGCATGTGATGAGGTGGCACAATTAGATGGATTGCATTGGTGTTCTTTGTATGACTATGACCTATCACAATTCTATTTTAATGTTTTTAATCAAATCACATGTGTATAACTTATTATAATTCAATCTCGTTTGTATAATCATTCAAAGTTATCTAATTCATTTACTAATATATTTTACTATTTTAAATTATAAATTATAAATTATTTTCAAAACTAATACATACTCACATTAAAACTAAATAAAAAACGGAAAATTTTATCAAAACTGAATTTTATTTGAACTTATTGTATTATTTATTTTTTCTCAACCGAGTAGTTTGATTTAGATTTTATATTGAAAATCAAGAATTAAACAAAAATATTTATCGTATTTGAAAATAATATTATAAAATCAACGTTAATTGATAACTACCATCAAATTATGGATAATACAATAATTATTAAAAAAATTAACCTCATATCTCTTCATTTAACAATTTTTATTGTAAAATATTTACTGTTTATCAATTTTATAACATCAAAAACAGGTAAAACACCTTTGAACATGATAATGGCAATTTATAAATATAATGATCCAATCTCAAATGAATAAATAGTCACACTGTTGTATTTTTAAACATTAAATAATTTAATTAAATATTGCAAGAGAGTGACATTGCATTGATGTATATTTAAAATTAAGGGATTTGATTAACTAATATAGCGACCAAATAAAACAAAATAAATAAACAATGAGATAAAAAGATTAAAAAAAGGACCTTTTTAAGAGCATATCTAGATGTATTTTTAGTTAGTTAACAATACAAAAATCTATGCAATAGTGAGTTGCTCTAACTAGAATTAAGTTTATACTAAAAAAAAAAATTTGTATTTAAGTGTCATGGATAGAAGAATTATGGTAGAGAGAAAACCCTTTAAAGTTAATCATAACTACGATAGATGGTGATTTTAATTATACATCTTCGATTAATTTTTCAATATGGGTGAGGATATCTTTGATGAAAACCAAAGTATTTGTTCCCTGAAATGTAAATAAAATATCTTTTTACAATGAAAGAGTAAATTTTTAGTCTCGTCATTTTTAAAGAACTAACTGTTTATACTTTTGTATTTTTTTTTTTTTTTTGGTCTTAATGATCAAAAGTGAGTTACATTCAAATTAAGAAACTAAAAGCTTACTTTTTAAAATAAAGTATAACTCAAATCTGAGGCGTTGAAATAAATTTAAGCGAGTGTAAAATAGAATTGTATATTTTCGTAATTATAATAATTAAAGTCATCCTTTATATAATTATTTAATCCATGAATTGTGCGAGATAACTTGAAACGGTGGAGAGAAAATTTTAAATATTAATGAATAGATATCCTGACAAAATTAAAGATGAACAATGTCTTAATCTAAGACAAGTAAGTCATAAAAGAAATATTCAAATAAAGTCTTTGAATTAAAAAAATTCAATAAAACTTATATTTATCCTGTCCAAAGATTGGACAAGTAAGACCCTAACATTAGAAACCCTACCTGATCCTATTCAACCAATCCCATAACATTCAACATTTTTTTCCTTTTCTGTAGGGTAAAATTCAACTCTTCTGAAGAATTAAAATAATTGGAGCAACCTATTTAAAGTGATTTGGCAACAACAAAAATAGCTGCTTTTAGAAATTAGTAGAAATTATGGAATATAATATAAGAATTAGAAATCATGACTTGCAGTTCACACTCCACAAACGTGATTATTATTGTAAACAAATTTCCAGCAAAATTCCACCACAATCACCCTTGTCCCCCCCACTACCTTAAACGTTCCGATCACTACCTCTCACGTTTCAAAACCCCCATTTTTGTTCATTCTGTTTCTCTCAAATCCCAACTTCATCTCTTACCCATAAGCCTCAAAAACCACTTTCCAAACTCTGCTTCACTCTCCATTAATGCCTTTTTGTTCTCCTCTATGGACCCACCTTCATATCTTCCTCATCCTCACTGTTAAGCACAGCCCCACATCTTTTAAACCTTCACCATCCATGAACGAATAAATGTATGTATGTGTGTGTGCTTTGTTCCTACCCAACAAGATGAACAAGAACGCTTCTCCAAAGGATTCGGGCGACAACTCCGTGACCCACTTTGATTTTCTCAAGAAATTTAAACGCTTTTCCCCTCTTGACTCTTCTCTTGGAGTTCTCGCTTTCTTCTTCGTTGCTTCTCTCTTCATCGCTTGCTTCTTCTACTTGGATTACAAAGGGTTCCGCTCCCGAGCCACCACTATCCTTGACTTCGATTTTTCATCACCTTCAACTTCTACTGTTACTTCTTCTTCTTCAGCTTCTCGCCCGGTTCAGTTTCTGAGCCCGGAGGGTGATGCCTGTGATGTCTTTGATGGGAATTGGGTTTGGGATGAGACTTACCCCCTTTACAATTCCGCAAACTGCTCCTTTATGGATCAAGGTTTTCGCTGCTCCGAGAATGGCAGGCCTGACACCTTCTACACTAAATGGCGATGGCAACCCAAGGATTGCAACTTGCCTAGGTTCTAACCACCCCACTTTTTCCAATTTCTTAATTTGTTGGTTTTTTAGTTTAATTTTAGATTTTGTGCTGGGTGGTTGGTATAGGACAGTGCTGAAAAAATGAGGACAAAAAAGGAAAGCTTGATTTTGGTTTGGTCTGGTTCGTGTTGTTTCTCTGAACACAAAATGATTTTGGAGTTTTTGTCTCGTAGTTGATTGCTTATGGGATCACCGCCGTCCATGCGCTATTTTGTACATGCCCTGACTTTGATTAACTGTTTTTGATGAACTATCCGTTTTTTTTTTATTAACTTTGATTGTTCTTTTTGTTTAACTTCGTATGAAGGAAGCGTTTGTTCTTTTGCTTTTAACTTTACTAGAATGAATTGGTATGAAGGAAGTGTTTGTTCTTTTTTTTTTTGCTTTTTTGGATTGCTGGATACGAATTAAAAAAGGTGCTGGCCAGACGAAAAGTTAGGATGCGAGTTTTGCCAGCGATTATAGACGAAGGAGAGCGTTTCTGTTATTGGTTTTGGTACTGTTAATGATTCCTAAATTGTCACTGTCTACTGTTAGTTTCATTTGTCATTAACTGCCTATCAATAATCTCTGGCGTATTCCTGAAGTTCAACAACTACTCCGGGTTTGTTTTTATTTATCGAAAAAGGAGAAAAAAAATATATTTGATTTTTGGGGTAAGCTGCTGTGGTGTTTCCTGCTCTTTGTTGATCAACTTGTTCTGTTTGTGTTTGATTCTTCTTCGGTTCCTGTAATCATCTCCTGTTGACTTAGATTTAGTTGCTGGAATGAAATATGATGAAGGACTGTGTATTTGTAACAGATTTGATGCAGGGAAGATGTTGGAAAAGCTACGGAACAAGCGACTGGTTTTTGTTGGTGATTCAATTGGAAGAAACCAATGGGAATCACTCCTTTGTATGCTCTCTTCGGCAATTCCAAATAAGACTCGCGTCTACGAAGTTAATGGGAGCCCAATTACAAAGCACACAGGCTTCTTGGCATTCAAGTTTGAAGATTTCAACTGCACCATTGAATACTATAGATCACCGTATCTTGTAGTGCAGGGACGACCTCCTTCTGGTGCACCTGATGGGGTAAGAATGACTTTGAGAGTGGATCGCATGGATTGGATTTCACATAAGTGGAGGGATGCAGATGTGCTGGTTCTCAATGCTGGACATTGGTGGAATTATGAGAAGACTGTCAAAATGTGAGGCCTTTTTTTATCTGTTGTTCTGTTGTCATTCTTAATAATTCAATCTTAGAGTGTCACCTAAATTTGGCCTTTTAACAAGGACCTATCAAACAAGGCAAAGATGCTGATACAGTTTATTGCCAAAAAAAAAAAAGATAGGCTAATAGTGCATTTTTGGATTAGCTTATTTGTGAGGAATAAATAATTGAATTGTTTTCCTGATAAATTACTTGACAGACACGGTGAGAGTTTCTTGTGGGTAGATTGATATTCTTTCCTCTTAATAGTGCATACGAGGGACCCTTTTATTAGCAAGGAGAAAGAACGAGTTTATGTGAAGGCTGTGACATTACTGGCAAATATTGTCGTTGCAGTAGAAGTGACGAATTTGTAGTATAGTTCAATGCACAAAAGTTGATTATTTATGCTCTGTTTATCTCCATGATATGGATAAGCTTTAGCGTATTCCAAATCCTCTTTGATGATAGTTTGCGATAATATTTTATACTCTTCATGTGATTAAACTATCAACGTTGACGTAATTATGACTTTGATTTTTGGCTCATTTCTTTACTTAGGGGATGCTACTTCCAAATAGGGGAGGAAGTGAAGATGAATATGACTACTGAAGACGCATTCAGGAAATCAATAGAGACAGTAGTTGATTGGATTACGAATGAAGTAAACATAAACAAGACTTACGTCCTTTTCCGAACTTATGCTCCTGTCCATTTCAGGTTTGCCTAAACTTTCAAATTGACTGAACTGTTTGTAGTATTTTCTTTTGCTCAAAATTTTTTTGAATAATTTTCTACTTGTGAACTTGGTTACAGTGCTCCTCCGATAAATTTATTAGGGTCGATGAAATGCCATCGTTTTGAACAACCACATTAGGTATAATTAATGTGGAAGAGACTTGAGTGCAGTTTGTTGGAATTAAGTGAGTTGGTGTTTCACATTGGCTAGATATATATAACAAGATCAATATATAAGGAAAAAAGACTTTACTTCTACTGTCTTTAAGGTTTTGAATTGAATAGTGTGTCAGTGATTCCTTACATGAGTTTGTTCGTGATTTATATGTCACAAATCTCTCTGGTGTTTTCCTTAAAAAAAATCAGTCTTCTACGGGATTTTCCTCTCAATGCACCTTTTGACAAGCATTTTCTTAAGTGTATTTTGGTTTTGGCGTGTGGCTTAAATTTGAAGAGTCAAGGACACAATTCGCTGCCTCTTTAAGGGGCCTTCCTTTTAACAGATGCATATATACTTACTGGTTACAAGTTACAACATTAACTGCATGGTAGGTGGCATTAATGAAGTTTTCCAACTCTTCCTCATCTAACATGTTAACTGCCATGTATCCATTGAATGCTGAAACAAAATTTTAAACACATCAAATCCGTGTACATTAGTTGTGTTATTTTTTCTCAGGTATATTGCTGCTTCCATATTTTTTTGTCTTCGTTCATGTCTAGCTGATGCAATTTTGTTCCGTACTATTACACCTTTTCTGAACAAACTGTCAAAACGTTTTTTTAACACTTTCTATATCTATGACTAAATGACTTATAACACTTTGAAGAAGATGAGCGAGTTGTTAACACATTCATTGGATGTGTCAGGGGTGGTGACTGGAATACTGGTGGTGGTTGTCACATGGAAACATTACCTGATTTAGGTTCCTTGCCAGCAGCAACCGACAACCATTTTAGAACCGTCGTTGATGTCTTGTCAGAACGCAAAAATAGATCAGAATTCTTGAATCTGGACTTGCTTAATGTCACACAAATGTCAATTCGCCGGAGAGATGGCCATGCATCCATTTACTACCTCGGACCAGATGGTACAGCCCCAATGCAGCGGCAAGACTGTAGCCATTGGTGCCTACCTGGTGTTCCCGATTCGTGGAATGAGCTTCTTTATGCCCTTCTTCTCAAGAGGGAGGAATTTTGGGAAAAGAGAGAGAATACCACAAATACCACAAATACCACAAATGTTTCTCAAGTTCCACTATAATTGACCTATACAGTTTGCAGAGAATGTTATATAAGTTATACAAATCAGTGACAACCCTTTTTGAGCGAGGTGAAGCTGCAAGTTGAATTTGGCGTTGGTGCACCTAACTTTTTGTTAGTTTGCTTGATGTTACAGAATTTTATTCTTAGCAACCAAAGAAATTTATATGTTTTAATGTCCTACAAAATGATTGTTTGACCCTCCTGGTAGTGGTCTGCCATTGTAGGTGAACATATCTAGATGGGATGGGAACTTAGTTTTGGATGGTGAGTTTCAGGGACATCTTGTACAAAAAAGAAAAAACATAACAGCTGAGATTCAAACCTGATTGGTTAGAAGGCATACAGAATTTTTTGTAAATTTCATATGATCCATGATGTTGTTGGTTGTACATTGTATATAACAAGATTTTCGGACTTTTTATTATTTGTTGTCATTTATATAGGCAAATACTTCAGAGTAATTTATGAAATGGTATATCTTAATATTAATTGTTTAATTCAAAGGGTGTTGCAGAATATTTATTAACGCTCAATCCCCGATTCATACATGCAATCAGGTTCAAGTTTCAAGATTATTTGTATTTTAAATTTTCTTTGAATAATACTCACGGACCATATAGATTATACTTGCTTTTCTTGAAATTTGCATTCTGCACTTAACGTGAATTATACTCGGCAATGCCTTTTGGTTAATTGCGTTTGAGATTAACACAACTGGGATCTTATGTCATTTCGTGTTGAAGTGTTTGGACCAGTAATTGCAGAAGCTGAATTAGTTTTTAAAATTATACTTAAAAGTGATTATATCTGATAATACTAAAAGCAGATGCAAGTTTTGAGAACCCTAAACCCAGAACATTGGTGATAATAAATCTCATTCAATTTCATCTGGACTAGTTGGATTCGTAAGATAGATACCAGAACATTGGTGATCCCAGAAAGAAAAACCATTTTCCTTTTGCAATATCACGCAACCAGTTCGGAAAATATTATTCTTTCAAATTCCCAACAATTTATCGAGGCAAACGAGACATCTTAAATATTTGTTGTACCTTTTTCCCTTTATTTTAATGCATCATCTTTCCCCTTCCGAAGTTTTAATATCACGCAACTGATCCCTTGCTCAACATGCAGAAGAATCGTGTACATGTTACGTACCACGAAAAAGGGGAACAAAATTATAAAAACCACAAAAGAATCATACCGCAAATCTAGATTTTTTTTCAATATAAACAAAAGAAGAAAGAAATCAGACTGCAGAAATGAAAGACTTTTCTCCACAGAAAAAAATAATCATTGTTGGTAGAAAAAGAAAGATAGTTTGCTATTGGCATACATATAAATCATATCAGAACAAGAAAAATCGTGGATTACTTTGAGAAAAAAAGTATAGAAATGGATACTTAATGAAGGCATAATTGTGAGCAAAGTATATGGTACACATTTGCATTACAATTACAAACTGTTTAAAAACTTTGCGATGTAACGTTGAAAATTATGATGGAAAGTTGAACAGAAAAGCTCCAATTTTGTGTCTAATCGTCAAATGGGTATTGCTCGTACCTGATTGTACAATCATGGAGCACTGAACGAGCCCCTATCCGTGGTGTCTGGCATGTGGTAAACATGGCCATTTTAGCAGCACCAAGACATGTTTTGCAATCAGAGGATGTGAGATTAAGGATACAAGTAGCATGGCCATAGGCATAGGCATTAGGATATGGTGAAATGTTGTGGTAGTCATAATTCTTTTGTGTTCCTGTTTCCTTCTCTAAGTCTCCCCAAACATAACTTAAACTGATAGCAAAAGGGTCCCCTGAAGTGTACTCTCCAATATTGCAGAGAACGTTGATGACGCTGGTGTTGGGAACACTCTCAGCAAGACTCCACAGCCACAACAAACCAATACCAATTATTACATATTTTGTTGCTATACCCATCTTCTTCTAGTCTTTGATTGAACTATAGCACACGATGTGTTGTGTTACCTTCTCAGCCTTTTTCTCTTGTGTAGGTAGGTCCTTCCTTGATTTTTTTGGTTTATCTACTGTTACATTGATGCCTAATATTCAATACTAAGCTTTTGTCCCTTCTTTTATTTTTTAACCGAAAACATCTTCAAAATTGTCGCCAACATAATTCATTTTCAACTATGAAGATGATTAAAGTAATTGTCATCTTTTACAATTAAATTTAATATATTAAAAAACTCAACTCTTAAAACAGAAACTCAATTATTTAGTGATTAAATTACAATTAAATTTAGTATATTGGAAAACTCAACTCTTAAAAGAGAAACTCAATTATTCAGTGATTGAATTAGTCGAGTTGCCAAAAATCTCTCAATATTTCGGTAAGAGGTAAGTTGATACACCTTACACAATTAGGATATGTGGGAAATTCATTAGTGTACACTAATTAACCTATAAAATATAATTAAGGGACATGAACTAGTGAAATTTATTTGAGTTTCTTTAAGCATTAGGGTACAGTAATTAACCTATAAAATATAATTAAGGAACATGAACTAGTGAAATTTATTTGAGTTTATTTAAGCATTCATGCAATTTAGGGACTAAGATCACTATTATAAATATATGTCTACCCTTACCATATAATGATATTCAGACAACACTATTCTAGTCATCCTTAGATCAATCACTGACTTAGATTTCGAAGTGTATTTGCATATCAGAAAAACTAAAAGTTAAAAAGGATTTGAAAAATGAAGATCGAGAAAAGTAAATAAATAATTATGATCAGAAAAAGATTGTATAGGTCCTATTAAATCTCGTAAGAACAATAAAATTTTAAAGAATTTTATTTATTTGTTTCTGAAAGATTTTGAATATTCACTAAAAAGAATAAGATATACTATTTGTTTATTTATTTATTTTCTATTCATGTCTATTTATTTCATTTCATTTTTGTAAAACATCCCGAACATTCCTTTTATAATAAAATAAAAATAAAATGATTTTTTTTATCATAGTAGTCTTTGCACACTCCCTCTTTCTTTTTACACAAAGTGAAGAAAAGAATATCTGAAATATGCGGACACTATAAAAAAAATGTAATGATAAAATTTACAAGAATTTGAATTCTGTATATAAATTTATTATTTATAAGCACGATAAAAATGCTAATATCACTTTATAAATGAATGAAACTACTTATATTTTATAATTTAAAAATGAAGTTTCCCTAAAATAAGGAAGGGAAGGTGACTGAAGGATATGAATTAGTGATATGACAGGGAGGTGTAGCGGAGGTTTAAAGTGGAGAAGCGTTGCCCATTGCTGCCGGCCATTTTTATTTTGTTCTGTGACGTATCCTTCAACCCAAATTTCCTTAATCAAATATCAAACAAGCTTAGTTGTTCAGATATTTTTTAAGAACAATTGCGCCAGTGATAGCGTAAGCATGATGAAATACAAGTACATGTTAGATGAACTCTGTAATATTCTTACAGAATAATACCAAATAAAGTATTACAGAAATAGTACTAAAATGACATGGGTTATTAGCATATGCTACACTCTATTACATATTTATGTGTTTCATTGGCATCAACAGAACACATGTTTGTAATAATAATCTATGACCTAAATCATTGTATTATATGATGGGGTCTATTAGTTATTGGGGTGCGAAAACCAGCTATATCTCCAAGTTCCTCCACCTCTTTAGCCAATTCTTCAATCTTTCCTATGAGTTCCATGAACAAGAACACGAAGCTAGCAATGGCTAGCAATTGACCATCCTCAAGTTGTTCCCTTTTGGATGTGGAAATTATGAAGCTTAAATCTTCTCTCACGGCTTTCAACTGCTCCGAAATGCAACTCTTTCTGTCACATTTCATCATTTGCTTAATGTTGTTTCCTAATTCTCGCAGAATGCACGCAACCTTCGACTCGATTGCTTCGCATGTTTCTAAATGGAGCCATTGTGATTCTCTCAAAGTGGCCATGGGCTGACACAAAAAGTTCATTTGATTCAGCCCATAAAAATCTCTGATTTTGTCGTTTTTTGCAACCTTAAAAAAGAAAGAAATATACACCTACCTCTTTTGATGCTTCCAGGCAACGACCCATTACAAGAATAAATGCAGCCAGTTCTCGAAGAATCTCCCCAATCTTTAAGTACCTCTCCCAAGGGTAGGACAATCCAAATTTTCCATGCCAGGGTTCCCATTTTGCGAAATTTGCCTGAAAAAACAAAAATAAACTTCATTATTCCTCACACTTAATTATAATGTATACTTTTTCATTCAATTTCAAGAAATATAATACCTACCAATGATTCATCCTTTGACTTGGAGTTCAACACTGAATTGCAAAGGTTGAAGCTAGCACGGGGTTGATTTTCCTTTTCATTAACGATTTTGGTACATTCCCCTAAATAACCTACAATGACAGAGTATAAATAAATTCCTTTCAGTCTCAAATGGATCCCTTTCACACTTGTTCAAGGTTTTAATATACTGTAATGAACCTAATATAATCAATTTTTTCATATTGATCTTGACAATATATATTAATAGTGATTTTTTCATATGAAAAATTATAATTCAGCAGTGAACTTGGTACGTTAATATTTAATAAAAAATATATTAAATAGTGCAAAAATTACTTTGCAAAGTTTAAACTTCAGTAATGTGTGCATGCATGGGGAAAATATTTTTGTATATTACTCAGTGTAAATGCCATTGCCATATATACCTTGAATTGTATTGGCAAGGTCAAGGAATCTGGAGACGATGGAATCATGAAGTTCATCACTTGCCCACAAAGGAAACACGAACAAGCTTACACAAACGCACACAATGAACCCCATCAGTATATTCAAGAGACGCTCGCGTGCTAATTCCCACACTTTGACATTCACACGTGCGCCAGAAACCACAACTAGATCGAAAGTCAGAATGAATATCATCACTCCATAATCGTATCTTTTCTTTATGCTTGGAATCAGTCGAAGATAAGTCGCTAATGATCCTGAAATTAACACATATATATGCCACACCATAAGTTTATTAAGTTATGCACTTGAAACACATAATATTTGTTAGAGAATAACTATGAAAAGCTTACCAAATATGAAAACAAAAACACCGATTAAAATCTTGTTGCCAACCCTTTCAATCCCAATGCTTTGAGCAAAAAGTGCCGCCAAGCAACCTAGTCCTCCTCCTATAATAGTTCCTAGTCCACGGTTGAAGCCTTTTCCTAGTGTGGCTCCTGACATAGTTGTCAAATATATGTACATTATTTTCATATTGATTCATATTTGCAATGAGTAAGAGTTGAATGTTGGTGAAAGTACCTGCAGAGAATTCAAACATGACAACAACTGTCATGATAGCCCACATTGCATTTTCTCCAACTTGCTTGAAGAGAGGATTCAAGAGGTAGAGGAGTGAAACCAAAACTAAGGAGATTCCCACTTTGGTGCAGTGGATCATCTTGCTCGTGTCTTGGTCTCTTTGCATCTGCTTGTGTCTGGGATTGTAAGTAATGGAGACACAATAGGCTTCATTTTTCGCAAGTTGAAATCGGAATATTTTATTCTCCTTCGTTCTATGCGCTATATCATCATCTTCTCTATTTGTAATGGCTATTACATGACTTGATTCCATTTTGTCTTTACTCTCTCGATTCCCTACCTTTTTCTCTCTAGGAATTTTATGACTTCTTCTCGTGGGGAAGCTCAATTCGGACCCAGATCCAATTTATACTAAGGCATGAAAGTGGAGACTGATGGTGATGGGAATCCAATTCTAAAGAGTACATGAAATGTCAAGACCATATATTTTATTAGTTTACCTAAAATAATTAAATCATTTAAATTCCTTTTGTTCTTCACTCATTCAAAAAATTTAGAGTCGCGTTGAAAATAAAACCTAATGCATTAACTTAATATTATATTATCACCTATCATACAATTATGCCCGTGTTTAGTTTAACCTTTAGAATTTGTATCTTAGGATATGAAGTTTGGGAATTATTTAAATTAATTTCTACTTAGATGTAAATTACTTACGTTTGATTTGATCTCACTTCAAACCAAACAAACATATATTACAGGACTTTTCATATGCATTAAAATAAATTGACAAGATTAACTTTGAGATATGTTTATGCAGTTCTCCATCCATTCTCATATGTGGCTTAGGTCTTTTTTGTTAAGGTTAATGTTGTCCGATAGTAATGATGATTATTGTTAAGGTTATGATATAGTAATTATTGTCTATCTTGGTATTGATGAGTCTCACAGTCTTATCTTTAAATGGTATGTGAGTTAAATATAAACAAATATTAATAAACTATCTTTAATCTTAAAAGTGACGTGAAACTATATTGATATTGTGAAATATTAGTTTTCTAAATGAGATTAAGGATTAGAGAGTGTGCCACTATATATGAGTGTTGTGAGACTATTTAAGAACTAGAGAGTTTGTCAAGGTAAGCTTAGACTTTTTTTGAGCTTCATTGTTCATCTTCTAAATTTATTGAATCATTAAGATCATCACATGTTAAACATTTTCCTTAAAGTTATTGGTATGAATTTTATAATTTTATCTTTTAAATAACATTAGTAGCAAATAATGAATTATTTATGCACGCCACAAAGTTTGACTAAACCTTTCACTCTTCATGGATTTTATTGCTAAAAGGTATGTTAAACAAATGTCATACAATGTATGAGTATTCCTCTTGAATTGTGTGATGTAGAAAGTTAGTGGACGTCCAACCCGAACTCAAGACATGACTACAAGAGAATGAAATGAAACAATACTGTCATATCTTTAATGCACATTGCCATCCTTTGCAATTGGTAGGACGTCCTTATTTAGTGACCTTATAGTGGAACACGTTTGCAAACACACACAGTGTTAGTTGTACTCTTTGTGGACAATGCTTCTTTAAGAACACATCAAACCACTCTTATTTTACTATTTCTGTTTCTTTACCTCAAAGATAACACTTTCAAAATTAACAATTAAGAAAAAAATACCATCACGAAACAATTTTTTGTATGGAGATATATATGTTTTGAAATAGATGAAAATAGAACAGAAGAAACCATGAAAATCTTTGTTGAACACACCCTTGTCACGCCCCTTATCTTTTTATTGTGCGGAATTCCGTATACTATATATACTTATCCAATGACCTAATTGATAACAAAAAAATGTAGCCCTATGATCCCCACTAAGACATGCAGTGCAATAGATGTTGCTCATAGAAAGAGCATGACCCGACACAACAAGTCTCAATATTTCTGATTCATATTTGTCATATGTACGTACCAAGTTGAAAATATTATCATATTTTAGGCGACCTTCCTTCAGGTCAAGAATGTCTATCATGAGGAATTCGTAAGAATGCAATGAACTACATGAACCACTATAGCAAATTGTTTTTGATCCAACCACAGGTCTTCTATGCTGACACGTTATTCTATATAATTTGAGTAAGTTAACCAAAGTTATCTTACTATTTTGATTAAGAATTTTTGGTTATTAGTTGACCATAAAGCTACCAACTATAGTTGTAAAGAGGAAACTTCAAGCCATCCCACTCCACTTAATTCATTTTTGGGTTGACCTGTGATACCACTACCTACAAATTAAACATATACGTGGAAGCTTATCATATTTTCTGCAACTTTTCTCCTTATATGTGATCAAAGTGGTTTATTATTCCATATTACTATATATATATATATATATATATATATATATATATATATATATATATATATATATATATATATATATATATATATATATAATATGGAAATAGTTGTATTATATAACTTAATGATTGTATAAAGAGAATTATGCATTTTCAAATCTAATTTAATTATATAATTCTCAAAGTAATTAAACCTTTTTGAAGTTTGGTTAAGATACAAATTTTTATAATTATACTTTTACTTATGAGTAATATATTAAAAATAGTAACGGATTAAACTAAATGAGAAAATTTCATTATTTAAAAAAAATTAGGATTTTCAATTTTTTATATCGATAATAAAAAATATAAATAAATGAGGATAGATTATCCCAATATATATATTAAATTAAAGTAATAAGGTCAATAGAATGTGGAAAAGGATGTGAGTGGCTACAGTGTCTGAGATATGGAATCATAGAAATAAAATAGTCTTTAACGGAGGAGTGATGGATATTGAAGAAATATTTACTTTAGCACAGTTAAAAGGCTAGTTATGGCTTAAGCATAAGGTGATGAAAATTAATTTTTCATATTTGGATTGACACTTTTCCTGATCAAGTGCCTTCAATCTTTATCCTAGCACAATAGGAGCATGTTTGTTTTGTAGATACATAAAGGTGGTGTGAAGTCTGCAGCGAAGGAATCAGATGGAGCATAGGTATCTTGTAGGATCAAGTCATTCACTGATGGTACAAGAGGCTGGGGCAATCTAACTTCAAACAATAGTTGAGTTAAGCAGAGGAATCATTACGAGCGTAGGAGATTTGTCCAACAGTGAGCTATAGAGCAGGTCTAGTTATTGGCTCTTTAGCTTTTGCTATATGTGGTTGGCATAAAAGTCTTTTTTTATGAAGAGTTCATATTTGTTTAAGTATTATAAGTGATACTAGTATGCTTGGTTTAAATTTGACTTGTTTAGTTGCTTTGGGTGTTTTGACACACTTGTTGTGATGTATAAGGATTGGTGCATCCCTGAAGTGCTCTCTTATATTTAATTTATTTTTGACAGTTAAAAAAAATTATCCCAATATATATACTAAATTAAAAAAAATATATATAGTCAAAATACTAATAGTATTATATTTTATAGATATTAGGAAGTTTTCAAGTAAACTACATTTATTATTATTTTTTAAAACAATAAAAAATAATGTATTATTTTTATTTAAATTTTATGTTTTATAAAATGTTATATAATATATCAAAAATATAAATTAAAATAGCGATTTCATAATTGTAAAATATAGATTTTGTATTCTCAAGAGTGAACTAACTCTATCTCTCTCTATATAAAATTAAAATATCTTATAAATTTAATTATATTATATAATATAAATTTAAGAGTAATTATGTTTCAAAATTTATTTTAAGAAAATAAATATTTAACGTTAATTAACAATCAATTCTAACAAGTGAAAGGCGACTCTAATTAGTTAATAACATTATATTTGTATTACATGTACAAGAGATAAAACCATATTCATTAAATTATAAGAAAATATTAAATTAGTTTACAAATATTAGCATGGGTTAAATTAGCCTACTCTCAATGTTATTTTTTTTGATAAAAAAACCAAGAGATATTTTGTAGTCATTATCATCCAAACAAGTGACAGTGAAAGGAAAAGATAAAGAAAAGGAGAGGAAAAAGTTGGAGAAAGAAGATAAAACCTTACCTGTAACTACCATGTCAACATAAAGGGGGTTCATTGACAGAAAGGTTATCTTGTGATCAATATATTAATTTATTTCTCAAACTTCTTTGACAACATTTGGGACTTCATATCCAGTAGGGGCTCTTTCTTTTTTTCTCAAAGACATAACATGTTCAGCATGTTACTTTGCCAGTAACATCACTACAATTAACACCTTGAATCCTTCACAGAGGGCAAAGATCAATTATGAAACGGGAAGTAAAAGCATGCAGTGCATAGTATTTTTATTTTGCTATGAAAAGAAAAGTAAATTTGTGATAAGTCACACTAAGATGTGTTAGTGGCGTGGTTTATAATTTGATGGAGAAAGCATGCAGTGTGTATTAAGGTTGTGGTCATGTGTACGACATATGTACGAGCATGCTGGGGTGGACACACAATGAGCTACGTGCACGCGTTAGCTTTGTTGGCCTCAAACTTTTTGAAATAAGAAATAAAAGTGGTAAAAGAAAAGAGTGCGGTAGTGAAAGAAAGATTCATTCGGTGGTTTAGTTGCTTATGAAGTAATTCAGCTTCTGTGTGTGACTGTTTGACCTAACTACATTGCCATTACATATGATAGTGGAATGGAATTTGGTCTATCCTAAAATTCCACTCACCCACAAACATTAGTCCAAAAAGAGTTTATCATAAGTTCCACACTCCTTTTCATTCTCCAAAATGTAAATCAATTTAGCATCAACTATTCCTCCTTAAATTTCATACAAAATAATCATCCTCTCACTAAGTTTGACAACGACAACTTTTTTCCAAATTTTACAAAATAATTTAAGGAAAATTTTATTGCATTAGAATCTGATTGGCATACTATTTTATGATATTTCAGAATAAAAAAACAAAAATAAGAAAAAATATGAAATGATTTTTTTTAATTAAAAGTAATTAATGTAAAGTTAAAATAAATTTTATAAAAAGTTGGAACCCATTTACAAATTAATTTGAATTTATGAACTTGTTATTTCTTTTTATCGAAATACTTAATGAAAAGTTTGTCTAATCATGTTGATAATGTAATTCTCTATCAGTTTTACGATTATACGTTTGTGAGATATTATTGGATATTTTACATTTTTATGGGGTGCAGGAAGCAAATGGGGAGATGCAGGAAGCAATTACCTTAGGGGTTTTCGGCTCCGATTCATTGAGTTAGGATCAAGTCCTGTAGGCTGGGACAAAATTGAGAATAGTAGTTGGTCCAAGTCTATTATATGATAGTTTCCCCTGAGCCATTTAGGCTAGCTATGTGCAATTGCTATAATAACAATGTACCCTAGGCTTGCTCGTGTTGGGTTGTCTTTAGCAATATACACAACAATTAAATTCAAAGTGATGATACTCTTGCAACCTGAGTTCGGAAGCGAAATTTGTTTTATTAGGGTCACATTGGACCTTTCAAAACTTAAATTAACAGTTTTAGAGTCCAAGACTACAGAAAATATTTTCGTTTTTCACTCAGCCGCTTTCACTTGAAACTCATTTTCCTCTCCAGCTTTGGCTAAGTTACACCTTTTCCTCGTAAAGAGCATCATTTCTCTTTTAATTTCTTTGCCTTAGAGATGGGACCAACAAGGTAGCCAGTGCAATTCCACTCACGTGACAATAAAAAAGAAATTTAATATAATCGTTTTACTTTTACTATGCTTCTTCATTATAATTCTTTCTTGTTGACAAGAAAATAAAAATAACAAAAAGAAAGGAGCTCTGTAAGTAGTTTTAGGAGGATGTGAGATGATTAGTGTTTAGGCTTTTGGTCAAGTATTTGTGTTTGTATACACAAATAGAATATAACCATATTATTCATTTATAGTTTTTTTCGTTACATAAAATAGTAGGCAGCCGTTATATATATATATATATGTATATTTTGTGTTGATAAGAGATAAAATGCAAATTGTGGCACTTTGCTCTACATTTTAAATGAACCAATACTTTTTACCTTTTCTAGATAAGTTAAAATTGTTTGACCCAACTGTTAGGTATCCAAGTGTGAGTCCAAGTCCCACATTAGATAAGAATGAAAAAATTGAATAACATATAAGAAAGAAGACCCACAAATCCAATGTCTTAAGGTTTTGGATTGAAGGTGGTGTCATTCCCTTGTGTGTTTGGCCCTGTTCTCATTCTTGTTTGTCTCCCCGGTTTTCCCCCTCGGATTCTCCCAACAAGAGGTATTGGTTTTCCCCCTCGGATTCTCCCAACAAGAGGTATTAGAGCCTATGGTTTGCGGCTTGGACGAGTACAGTTTGACCCTGTATCACTTGAGGGAGAGATTATTAGGTATTCAAGTGTGAGTCTAAGTCCCACATTGAGTAGGAATGAGAAACACTTGAGGGGGAGATTGTTAGGTATTCAAGTGTGAGTCTAAGTCCCACAGGAATGAGAAAGTTGAGCAACATAAGGGAGAGATTGTTAGGTATTCAAGTGTGAGTCTAAGTCCCACATTGAGTAGGAATGAGAAACACTTGAGGGGGAGATTGTTAGGTATTCAAGTGTGAGTCTAAGTCCCACAGGAATGAGAAAGTTGAGCAACATATAATAAAGAAGATCCACAAACCCAATGCCTCAAGGTTTTGGGTTGAAGGTGGTGTCATTCCCTTATATGTTGGCTCAATTCTCATTCTTGTGTGATCTCCCCAATGCTTCTGCTCGAGGGGGAGAGACTCTCACTTGAGGGGGAGATTGTTAGGTATCCAAGTGTGAGTCTAAGTCCCACATTGGATAGGAATGAGAAGGTTGAACAACATATAAGAAAGAAGACCCATAGACCCAATGCCTTAAGATTTTGGATTGAAGGTGGTGTCATTCCCTTGTATGTTTGGTCTTGTTCTCATTCTTGTTTGTCTTTCCGATTTTCTCCCTCGAATTTTCCCAACACCAACTCAATATTGTATTGCGTCAATGACTATTTTTATACTATTTAAAAGAAATTGAAATATTAAAAAGTAATTTAAAATGAATAAAATAAAATATCAATTTTTTAAACTTAAGTATCATAAACAAAATTAATTTCAAATTTTATATACAATGATGTAATATATAAACTACGAATTCCATCACGATCAAATCTATTATGATAGATATTATAGAAGATTTGAATGAAATTTACTTTAAATCAAATAAAAATTGTAGAGAATTGTTTTTATAAAAAATATAAAAAATATTTTATCAGACTTGAAACTTGTTTATTTAGAAAGTAATAAAATTACAAAACTCAACATTTTTTTTCTTTAAAGTAATGTATTCAATTGTAGACCATTTAAGAAGATCATCATATGAGACTTTTTAGTGAAACCGTCTAATCCTTTCTCAACATAATTTTTCAAAATTAAAAATACTTTAATTTTTTATATGAAATAAGCCTAAATACCTATACATGACACTTAATATTAAAACATTTGTTACGTATATCACAAATTAATATTTAATGAATATTTTTTAGACTTTATTAAGACCAAATCGCTATAAAGTTATTATTAGTATAAAGTATTATTTGAATCTATGTTGCATAAATGTTTGAAACAAGATACCTTAATTATACTAGTAAATAATTAGAATTATTTATTTTCAATTCTTAAATTGTATATTATTTAATTAGTTTAAGTTATTACATGATTATATAGTTACACTCAAATCATATACATACTATTTAATTAATTATGAATTTTCCGACAACAGAACTAATAATTACTAGAGGATACAATAATCTTATTAATCCAGTTTTGGATACTACAACCTAATTTAGGTATGTTTACTAAGTAAAAAAAAAAAAATATTATTTGTACCAAATTTATGTGAAGAGGGTGTGGAAAATTTGTGGATGAAAGACATTGTGAAAGCTTAGAAGGATAAATGGATCTCTAATTCCATTAATGGAGGAAGTAATTAGAACAAACATCACACTTTAACTCTAATTCTAGACATAATCTTTGACTTGGCTGAATGATGTATCACTTTTGTATAATCCCTAACCTTTCGTTTTCAATATTTTATTTATTTATCGATCTCGCTTTTCAAATTCTTAATCTTATTGGTAGCTATACTCTGTGTTAATATTCTGTCTTTCTCCTTTCTATTCTTTTTAGTTTCTTAATTATTGCATTCTAATCTACACATGCAGTTTATCACTTTTGCTTTTGCTTTATAACTTTGATATGTTCATTCTTTTGTTGTTTAGAATACATACTTTATTTTTCTTATTCTAACAATTCAATTAGCCAAATTCATAATTCTCTATTTAAATTATGTTAAGTACTGTACTTGTTTTACCTGAGTCTTTTCCGAAGTTAAGACTTCTAATGACTACTTAATGAATTACATGCACTTGATTAGATAAGCTTGCTTGTCTGTCTTTAAAGAAGGGGATTAATTTCAGGTCACCCTTTAAATGAAAAATCGAAATAATTTTTCACTGTCAACAAGTTTTATAAAATATAGCATAAGATTTTATGTATCAATAAAAATAATAAAATCCAAGTCATAATTTACCTTCAATAAAACATAACCACATAATTGATGACAGTTTTTTCTGCATGTGTGTATATATATAAGAACAATTATAAATTACGTGTGGCTATGCAAAAACCAAAGGGGACGTGCCATTATGCATGGTTTGGGAGCTGCACAGAGAAAGTGATTTCTCTGATTATCAGACAAATAAAATCAAATAACCCTTTATTCATTTTTTATTTTATTTTAACAGGACCTGGCTCGATATCACATGTCAAATTATATATTTGCTGTTGTCACCTCTCCCCACCTACTTGAATAATTCTTACACTCCTTTCTTATCACAATGAGTCACCTATAATTAAAAGAATGTATTCAACACTTTTTAGGCTACCAAGACATTGAAAAAAAAAAGACTTTGGATTTACTTTTTATTTACTATTTATTTAATTCAAGTAATCATTAACGTGTAAAAAAGTTTGCTAATACGACATAGTATTATTCCAAAATGTGATCAACTTTAAAGCAAAAGTATATACTAGTCTTTAGGCCCACAGTAAAGTATAAAACATTGGCAAAAAGGACATACAACTGAAAATCGAGAGAGAGAGAGAGAAGCTTTACTAATATAATAGAATAGACCATCAATATCTCATGAAATTATTTGTAAATATAAAATATTATTACTTTATTTTGATATCCAATGTAAATTTACAAGCCTTTTAGAATTGAAGAGTAGCTTGTACATTTACATCAATCAATATCTAGTAATTGACTAATCTTTACATATAGCTATCAAGTTAATCAAGTCATGAATACAATAATATTGATCAATTCAAATCTTCTACCAATTTATAAAAAAAAAATAACCAATTTCAAGAATTCACATTGATAATAACTAAAATTTTAATCTCGCTCACTTATTAGTGGAGATCATGATTAATTTATTAACAAAATGGTAGTAAATAATTTAGGTATAAGTCTATTTCTTTTTATCAACAAGAAGTACGTTATATATGTATAAAGAATACTTGGAATGTTCACTACCTTAAATATTAATATTAGCATTATTAATAAAATATACAAGAAAGATTTAAATTCAGATCCTAAGTATAATCTCATATAAACTTTGTAATCATATTTTAATTATTATTATTTATTATTATAATTATTATATTATTATGATTAGTATTATTATTAGCTTTTTATCTCCTCCCATGAAAAGCATCTATACATTTGTTTACCTTCTTGATCACCAGTTCAGGTATATAGACATTAATATATATATAAGGATTGTTGACAGGACGAGTCGTATGAGGGACTTTTCTAAAAGAATAATACTATACATTTTCAACAAGTCAATTTGTTGTTTATCTTTATTATCATTTGTTTCCAATCTTCAGGCCAACCTTAATAGTTTGAGGTATACAAATGGTATTGACATCATATTATAATTGAGCATGTTAGTCTTCCCACACAACACTTGTTGATCACCCTCTTCCCCAAACTTGCTTTTCACAAAGTTAACCTTTAGTCAAAATGTCAGTTCAAAATTTTGAGAATATTTGTCATTACTACTATATTTTGTATATTAGCTTCACACAGAATTAAGGTGTCATCTACAAACCAACTTCCACCTGATTTAATATCACTCTCATTGACTATAACCAATTTTTCTTCATTGCTTTCCTAGAGACCAATAGACCCTCTACAAATGTAAGAAATAGAAAAAAAAAAAAAAAAAAAAAAAAAAAAAAAACACTAACGAGTTCCATGTCTAATTAATTCCCTTTAGAGGATAAAATTCTTCCATTGGCTTCTGTTCATCAAAATTGATATTGATGTCATCTCTACAGAATCTTTATCCAACTCGTACATTTACTATAGAATTCATATTTTTTCAACATATAATATAATCCACATTTTTTTCAACATATAATATAATTCACATTTTTTTTGAACATATAGTATAATAACTTCATTTGATTACATTGCTAAAGATTTGCCCTTAAAATAACACATTCTTCTTTCTTTGAATATAAAAAAAAATTACAGTGCAAATTATTAAAAGATTATGAGGAGATTTCAATTTATTAAAGCGTAGTATTGATAATAAAATAAAAATTAGAAAAAGGCGACATTCATATATTAGGACTGATAGGACATGTGTATTAAATCCTTAGTAACATAAAATTTGTACTGCATCTCATTAATTCATGTCACAAACATATTCGCACCTATAGCTTTTTATTAGAAGGTAAATATCATATATTGTTTTTTCTGTACTATTAATTCTCTCTGACAGGTTTTTTAAAAGATCTATCCTAATTGGCTTATATAACACCACTTATAGCCAAATGAAGTAACTTATCTTACTATCCAATCAATATACATGTGAGAATTTTGTTTTGAAACTTTATAATAAGATTTTATATGTGTTTCAATTTATATAATTTTTATTGCTGATAAAAAAAACAATGCAAATTATTAAAAAATAAGGTAGAATTCAGTAAGTATGACATCGCATCATCATTATATATCTCGAAAGCAAAATTTTTGAAATTCTCCACTTTATAATCATATGTTGTACTTTGAATTAACACGACAATGCATGTACTGAACTCATAATGAAAAGCAAAATAGAGCCTTCGCAATATAATGTTCAAAAAGATGAGAAGATAATGATAGGAAACTACGCGATGGAGTGGGGGAAAAACACAAGGAAAAAAAAAAAAGAGATTCAACCAGAGGGTGGAACATCTTTTGCTTTTAATAATGTATAAAGAGGAAGCATAGAACTGAAGAGCCATAAAGTTGTTGTCTTCCAGTGGCAAAAGGACTAACAAATGGATTTTAATTAAAAATTAATTAAAGCTTTGCCTATAATGTTTTTAATAGTAAAAAGAAATTTAACATTTTAATTACATGAACACGCTTATATTGGTAGTGCATCAACATAAATTCAACGTGATGAGTATAAGGGTTATAATTAAAGCTTCTAGTTAAAAATTTAAATACATCCTTAATATAGTTCATAAATCCTAAAATTCTATACAATAAGGTAGCTTTAAAATAAATAAATAAAGTAAGCAGATAAATATGACAGTGTTTAAAAGGGGAAAAAAAATAAAACAAAGGTAGTTTTGAAATAAATAAATAAATACTTAACAATGAATATGAATATGTTTAGTAATAATATGAATATGTTTCATACATTATTATAGAAGATGCACGGTGGACCACCAAAACAATCATAGATATTTTCTTTTTCTGTCGGCTACAAGAAGAATAAAACTTACAATAAAATTTATATTTGTTTTTTCTTTCATCTCATTTTTATTTTATTGCATTTATAATATTTTTATTTTCCTTTTTCATAGCATCTCATTAGCTTTTTTTTTTCCGTCTTCTTCTTTTCCATATCAATCCACCCATACATGATTATCTCCATTCTGAAAAGAAAGAGAAACACAACATAAATCCTAAAAACAGTAAGAGAAAGTGGGAGAGTAGAAAAACAAAAGATTCCAAACCACTTAATTATAATTTTGTTTAATATATTTTAAAATATTACGTTTTTTAACATATATTACCAAACTTTTTTTAAAAAAAAAAAGTTACTTAAATATAAAACTATAAGTATCTCCTTATTAGATCCAGTTTCAAATTTCAGTCAAACTAAAACAATTAAGAATGTTTAGAATTATAAAATAAATATATGATTAATTTCGATAAATTTTAAAAATAGATGAATAGTTTTATTGTAAAAATATGTTTAAAAAATTTAAATATATGTATAACTGTGGAATAACCAATTAAAAGTTAATGATTTAATATTCGATGTGAAATCTAAAAAGTTATATAACACAAAATGCGCAATGAAGTAACATGCAATGTATTTCTTATCCAGGAACCCAACACCTAGTCAAGCTGTTGCCACCTAATTCTCTTGTTTCCCTTGCACGCAGTATATTTAGTATTTTGTTTTTTTACCAGTGTAGCAAATTCAGTTTAAAGTTTACTGGGTGGCCATATCTAAGGTGGCTCAAGGCTCAAATATGTTCCCCATATGTAGGGTCCCCCAGGGTTCAAGTACGTAACTGTTTTAAGTCTTAAGATTTTAACGGTTTTAAAAAAAATTTAATATGTTTTAGGCTTTAAAACACAATAATCTAAAAAAAAAAAACATTAATATGTTTTAGGTATTGAGACTTAAAAAAATTTAATACTCACATATTATTATAAAATAAAAAATATTTAATTTTAAAGTTATACTAACAAAATTTTAATTAAAAATTTAAATATTTTAACTGACTTTAAGTTTACATTGGTGCTATAAATATTATGAATATTATTTAATGACTTTAAATTTATATTGATATTATAAATACTACTATTTAATGAATAATATTTTTGAAACTTTTTTATAATAAATTAATAATATTTTAAAAAAAATTGAATAGTCAAAAAATCTTTCTTATCAAAACTTTCAATTTATCTCTTTCCTATATTATAACCAATTGATATTATCTCTTTATATGTCATATCATTGTCAGTCTCTTTCACTTCTCTCATTCTTTCTTCACTTATCTCCTTTCTTTCTCTATTTCTTTATTCCTTCCATATATTATTTCAACAACTTGTTTTCAATTTCAAATTTCTTTCATTTCATATTTCATCATTCTATATTGTGCATCTATGCATGTCTTTACTTGGAGACTTTGAGCAGTAGATTGACCGAGGAAAAGTTTGTGTTCACTTTCACTCCTTTTGAGTGCATCAATATTACGTAAAAATAATATGAGATTGATCAAATGATCCTAATTTTTTTTATTTTTTGTTATTGTTTAATTAATCTTAAAATAATTTGTAGAGATTCAAGGAAGAGAATTTAGAAGTTACAAATTATATTTAAAGACACCAAAGGATAGGATCGAAAGATAATATCATAATAGGAGACTTGAGACTCTACCAAGTTTATTATCTTGACAATAAGGTTTTATCTTTTTAACTTAGACTTATTTTATATACTTATAAGTTATATTCAATATAATATATATTGTAATTTTTTATTTTATATAAAAATATAAAAATATGACAACTAGAAAATTTGAATCAGGTTATTCAAAACTTCAAAATAAAAAGAAGAGTTAAAATTTTTGTTATTACAAAAAAGAGGCTATGTATGGATAACTTTATAAAAATAAATAAAAAAATGAATTAGAAAATACAGGTAAGTCTTCATTGAATGAATGAAGAATATAACAATATAAATTTAGGTGAAGATAACAATATAAATATAGGTGAAGACAATAATAAAGTAGTCAACTATGATAATAATTTTGATTTTCATATTGAGGATAATAATTTTGATTCTCAAACTCAAGATAGTAATTCTAATTTACAAACTCAGGATAACGAGAATGAAATTGCAAAACAAAATAATTCTAATATTAAAAATATATATGATCCAAGTCAATGGGAGGATATTGATCAACAATATTCAGTCGAAAGGAGTTTTTTAAAACTTAAACTAATAAAATCTTATTTAAGATTAACAATGTCTCAACAAAAATTAAACATATTAATTTTATTGTCTATTAAAAAATATTTTTTAAATAAAATTAATTATGATAATTTAATAGATAATTTTACATCACAAAAAAAAATTTAGATAAAATATCATAATTTTAATTATTTTATTTATTTAAAAAAGACTTCATTTTTTTTTATTCACTTTAGACTTCCAAAAATCTTGAGCCGCCATTATATATATCATATATAGTTTCAAATGAATTAATATATAATTTAATCCTTTAAAATAGTTTACATTGCTTTGATCATTAGAAGAAAAGTTTATATAAACTCGCCTTTTACACTATCACTTTATCAAAACATTATCTACGAGTCCAAAATAATTTTACCTTTTAATAGATTATTAATTTATATAAATAAAATATTATAATAAAAATATGTATAAACTTTGTTTAAATACGTTCTTGTTAAATTATCAGGATTTTGTAAGTTTAATTTAAGTTTAAAGTTCACTATATAGTTAGGAATACTTTTAGTTTTTTCTAAAATAATGCTGAAGGCTTTTGGTTTTGGATCTTCTGCTTTTTTGAAGGATTGTTCACAATTTAAACCTTTATTAAGTTATGAATAAATATATAAAAGAGTTGGAATATTTCAAGTATTCCCACGTTTATTTATCTTTTATTACTAAGTTTTCCTAAGATAATGTAATTATGATTTTCTTTTTTGAAATATTTTGGAAGTTAAGATGTGAGATTAAAAGAATATAGGAGAATAATAAGAATTTATTGTGATATGGGATAAACAAAAGATTCTCGTATCAAATTATAAATGTATACTCTATTTGCTAGAAAATAAAATCTTGTGAGAGAAAATCAAAGAAATAAAATAAAAAGGATAGTAATTCAATATGGTGTATGATGGAGGGATTTTAACACCATTAGGTCTGAGTGAAAGAGTAGGGCAAACTCAGAAGTATATATAAATTATAAGGAAATGAATTAATTCAACTCCTTCATAAATAGATACCCCTAATAATGGCAAAATTTTTACATGGTATAGAGCTAAGGACTCCTCAAAAAGTTGGTTAGACAGAATTTCCCAAGACTAAAGTGGTCTCATACTATGCAAAAATAGTATTAGAAAGAATACATAGTATCAAACCACTATGGTCTTATATTAAAAGCTAATTATGTGGACTAGGGGCCCAAACCTTTTAGGATTTTAAATGTATTGGAGTAAATTGGTGGCTTCAACAATACCCTGAAACTATTTTGGGACCATAACAAGATCGTCGATGTACATCTAAAAGAGAAACTCAAATTGCTAAGAAAAGATCTGAAAGAGTGGAACAAAGAGATTTTGGAGACATTAACTAGCAGAAACATAGATTATAGGGAATATCAAGACCTAGACATACAGGATGAGAAAAATGGATTAAGTGAAACATAGTAGAAGGAGAGAAGGGAGCTGTTTGCTGAACTAAACAAAGTGAACTTCGAACAAGAAGCTTTAGAAAAACAAACATCAAGATCAAAATAGATTACCTTATAGGACTATAATTCTAAATATTTTTATACCCCTATAAATTGCAGAAGAATTAAAAATGGCATAAAATGGTTGACAGTTCTTCATAACACAATTCAAAGAGAAGGAAATAATCAAATTTAAGGTTGATGGGGGTGTCCTTTACAAAATTAACCATATAAGATAACAATTTTCTCGCAAAATTCTCTGAGAAAGAAATTAGGGGGATAGTTTGGAAATGTGAGGGCGCAAGAATCCTGATCCAGACGGTTATAACTTCACTTCCATTAGAAGTCATTAGGATATGCTAAGGTTAGACATTTTTGTTACTATAAAAGAATTTCATTCTTTAGGATACTGACCCAGTAATGCAATTTTATCACTCTTATACCAAAAATTAAAAATTTGTTAGAGTTATCAAAATATAGGCCAATATCTTTAGTGGGATGTATAATTTCAAAATTATTAACAAACAAGCTAAATAAGCAACTGCCGAAAGTAATATATGAAAAACATTAAATTAGATAGGATTTCATATATTACACGATAGAGAGATTAGGTTTCTTTAAAACATTAAATGGATTAAAAGTTGTCTAACTTCCACAACGATAAAGGAAGCTCCACCTACAAAAAGCATTAGACAAAGTGATCTACTTGTATCTTTCTTATTCATAATTATTACAGAGGGTTTAACTGGATTAGTAAGAAAAACTATAAACTTATACATGTTAAAAAGTGTAAAAGTGGGATCAAATGATCTAGAAATAAATATATCCAATATGCGGATGACATCATAGTCTTCTATGAATATAATCTCTAAAACTGTCAAACCTTTAAAAGTTTTGATGTTTTAAAATTGTCTCAAGACTCAAAATAATTTTCCATAAAAGTAAAATAGGAGAATGATCAATGATACTAAAATTATTCTTGTTGTTTTAAAGCTTAAATGTTTTTAAGTTGCTCAAGACTCAATAATTTTCATAAAAGTAAAATATGGAATGGAGATAAATGATACCAAAATTATTTAATATGTTGTTGTCCTGAATTACTGTGTCCATACCTTTATTTAGACATCCCAAGTGTACATAATCTTAGAAAAGTAAAAATGTGGATAACATGATAAAAAAAAATAAAGAAAAAGTAGACATCTTACCTTCGATGACTAGGTTAAATCAGTATTAACTGCACTCCCTTTTTTTCCTATCATTCTTCAAAGTTCCAAAAATGGTGATAAAATATATTCAGATTTTCTCAGTTTAAAATTTTTACAGTGTGCTTCGTATAAGGTATCATGGTCCTCTCATTTTAAGCGGCAGTCGCAGAATCCTACCAGCATTTTTTTCTCTGTTTTTTGTTCAGGGATGTTCATATTGAAAGAAAACAAGGAAGTCACTATAAACCGCCGTTTTGTTTTTTAGGTTCCTGTCTCAAAACATTCAATTCAGTCGTGACCTCGTTTCTGAAGCAGTATCCACAAGCAGGACTTAAGCTTTTTTTCTTGTATGTAATTGCCTATTAATCACACAACAACTGCAGCCACACTATTATGTTATAGTGTGTCTTTGAGGATCTGCTATGTTTTCGGAAAAGACTAGGTAAAGACGTCAATTTTGTATAATAGACAAATTTTTAAGTAGGAGTTTTTTTAGTTATAGTCTGCTTTAAACATATATTTTAATTTTTCTCTGTTTTTAGTTTTTAGGATGGATATGAATTAGATTATTCTAAGTACTTTCATTCAATATATTTTCTTCTTTGATAAAAAAAAACAGTGAAAATTCATTATATATATAAGATTTTGTTTATATTTTTTTTCTTTGTCACCTATTTACAGAGTTTGAAGTACCTCGAGTAATCTAAAACATATTGATCAAAAATGTTATTATGCATTACTTTTATTTTCATTCAATTAATCAATGATCAAATATAATATAATAATTACAAGCTTTTTCTAATTTATTAAATTGATTATTATATTATTATTACTATATTATCATTAGAAGCAAACCTATCAAATAATTTCTTCAGGAAATAATTTATGAGTAAATAACTTAAACATTCTCATTTAATTATAAATTATTATCTTTTATTATACTCGTAACTCTTTAAAAATTTCTTCTGATCATAATTTTTACTGCTTGTGAAGAGTAAAATAATTTTCGCACCTAACAAACTCAAATTTATACAAAAAAAACTAAACTTTTCAGAATGATAAGCACAAGGAGCCCTAGGTTTATCTAAAAGAATTGCTTACATCATCAAACATAGATCAAAACTGTCTGGTAGAGCGACCAGTCAACACATATGACCAGAAAGCTATGAAGCCTTCCACTAAGTATGGAGAATATATATTCCATCCCTCATTGACCCGTTTACCTGCTTAGAACTAACTTATTCGCCACTTCTATCAAAATCACTTCATCCTCTCGCTCTATATCCATATTCCTTCTCATAAATTTCTCTTCAGCTTTACTTTTTAATTGAAGAAAGTTTCCACATAAATATTTTATTGCAAGAGAATTGTAGATCCAGAAAAGAAAAAGAGAGAAATAGACACATTTTAATGAAAAAGTCTTATTTAATTGAAAAATGAGAAAATAATGAAATTGAAATACTTTTCTCCAACTTTGTTCTCTCTAATGTTTATATATATTTTATGTCCCATTTTTCATTAATTAAAGCACCTCATCTTCCTTTTCTCCTTTACATCAAAGAATTCGTTAAGTACTCATTAATTGGGAGAACTTGGAGATTAATTGTCCTAGAAATATATTTAATCTCATTATTATGTGTTTAAGATGAACCATAAATAACTCCAGGCATTCATATATACTTGGATGATAGTAATTAACTTTTACATTTTGTTTATTACATAAAATTAATTTAATTTTTCGTAATTATTTAATCATTTAAATTATGAAATTTAATACAAAAAGTTTACTAACTCATAAGATTTCAATGATTGGAAAAAATATTTGACTACTCTCATTTTAATTCGTTATAAAACAAGAGTAATTACATTGTTTATATTTTAAATGGTTATATATATATATATATATTAACGTTAAAATTCTTGGAAAAATTGTTGGAAAGGAAAAAGAAGAGTTATTTCTAGCACTGTTGAAAAATGTGCAAGTATGACTTTACATTTGTAATTTACACGATAACATAAAAGAAAAAAAAATCACAGCGTTAATTTACTCTTTATATTATATATATTCTCACCTCAAAGTATACTTTTCTAAAATCCTTTTTTCTTCTTCTTTTGCACACAGAAGAAACCAACTCATTTATACGAAAGTGTAATTACCATTGTTTTAACCTTGTCTTTACATTCGTTCGCCGTTGTTGCTGCTGGTGCAATTATATTCGATTTTGAAGCCATCAATAACGACAAAGTCCAATGATCCATCATCGCCTATATTCCCTTATTTTGGAAACCCCGTAGCAAAATTTTCTCTCATTTGAGATTGGTAGGAAGAGAAAGAATCGAAGGAACAATGGCTGCACCGCCAAATAGCAGGCTTCAATCCATGTTAAGAGCTGCAGTGCAATCAGTTCAGTGGACTTACAGCCTCTTCTGGCAACTTTGTCCCCAACAAGGGTATGCTTCTTCAAATCACAGTTTCATTAACCCTTTTCCGATTTAAGTTTGATCCGTATTAGAATAAGTGTTTACATCCCTTTTTGATAGGATTTTGACGTGGGGTGATGGATACTACAACGGAGCAATTAAGACCAGGAAGACAGTTCAAGCAATGGAAGTTAGCACTGAGGAAGCTTCTCTGCAAAGAAGCGAGCAACTTCGAGAGTTATATGAATCATTGTCTGCTGGAGAAGCAAACGCGCAAACTCGAAGACCGTGTGCTGCTTTGTCTCCTGAAGATCTAACGGAATCAGAATGGTTCTATTTGTTGTGTGTATCTTTCTCCTTTCATCCTGGTGTCGGGTAAGTTCACTCCTTTAATTAATCTTTGAAAATTTGTTAACTTTCTCTTTCTCTTCTTCATCAACCCTTCAACTTTTTCTCATCTTTAAGTTCATAGATCATTCATTTCTTGATCTTTAATTTTTTTTGTTCTATTTTTAAGAGAGTGTGAGTGATGGTAGCTAGATCTAAAGTGCAGTACAAACAAGAGAGATGATATGTTCACTCCTTAAAAAAATACAACCAATTCACTATTTAATATACTAATATTTTAAACATATATTTTATATTTTAAAATATATTATTATATGGTTAGAATACGCTGTAAAACAAATGTCAAAGTATAATTTTTGTATAAACAAGTCAAACAAACTAGCTATCGTTAGGTTTCACTTTTGGGATCAAACACTCTCTCTCTCTCTTCCCACTTGATCGTATAATGCTATGAATAAAGTCCAAAAAGGTTGTAATTGTTAGAGATTTGAGTTTCTACTTTTGGGAATGAGATGATTTTTCGATCTACTTTCTTTTCACGATACCAAATTTTACCGTTGAAAACTTCATAATCTTTCTGGTGAAATGAAATCCTCAAATTTTATAGTGAAATGATTTTTGTTGTGTGTATTTTAAGAAAAATAAACGTAGTAATTTTACTAATGGAAAGCATCTTCTTCACTCATTTTAAAGACTCTCAAATTATTCTGCTATATATTAGAATGAAATTCTCGCTTTTCGGAATCATCAGTTAATATTTTATTATGTTATCTTTCTCAATGAATATCCCGCGTGACTTCTTTATGGAATAGTGTTTTTTTTTTCTTCATTTTTAAATAAATTATCAAAATAATTACATTAACATTTTTCCTTTTAATCCAAGTTTCGTCTTCGTCCTTAAAACTCAATTATATACGTAAATAATTACTATCAATATCATACACACATATTAAATATTAATTAATTGTTTTCAGAGGTAATTGATTGATGTTATATCTTCTAAAATAGAATAAATGATACTCCAATTTCCTTCAAATTCTGAGTCAAACATTTTAGTCTTAAATATTTTTAAAATCTTTCATTTATCCTACATTTTATAAAATATCTTTTAATCTAATGCGTTTTGTGCAAAATGGTAATGAAGAGTAAGATTAAAAAATTGAAGAATTAAAAGATCACCTATATTCATATTTTTTTTTATCAGCCATCACCTATTCATATTCTTTGAAACTAATTAACCTAGGGATTTACTCACAAAAACATATCTCGCTATCCATTATTATAATCGTTCTTTTAATTTTAAATACTTTTTGATATTTTTAAAACTCGATCTAGATTTAATTCAGATAAGTCGGTGGAGGCTGAACTTTAGTCAAAGCTAATACAAAAGAAAATTGCAATGATGATTTGAAGCATTCGAAGCAAACAAAATTTTTTCTTTCTTCTCGCTTTATTTTCTTTTCCACAGAAAATAAAGTTACCCTTTGGTGAATTGTAAAGGCAGACCAGACACTGTTGTTTAGCCCTAGCTTTCGTTAAAGCCAATTGAAAAAGGAAATTGCTATAATTTATACGTTCAATCTTTCGAAGAAAATATATATTTTTCCCCTTTTTTCTAAAATATGAAATTCCCATAAAGCAATGGTCAATAACACAGCTCGAGGCTCTAGCACTTCCCTTAGAAAAGATATGGTTCCTGCCAGTGAAACTGATAGGAGAAGAATTGTTGGTATAGCAGCTTCAAAACTTTAATATTCAACCAATTGTGATAAGATATTTTTTCAAAACAACCATTCCTTCATTTTTTTACTTACTATGTTTAAATTTTGTACAAGTTAGCCTAACAAAAATATATTACAGTAGTAATTCCTTAAGGAAAAACTAATGGTTTTCAACCCAAGATTATAACCTTTTAGTCTTTATGAGAATTACTAGGTTTATATATAACTTGGAACTATTTGCTGTATGTTAATTAAGCACATGCAACACCACGTCCTCCTTGCATAGTAACCCTCACCGCATATTGTACCTCGCATGCATGATTGTCATTCACACTGTTCAATAACCACGCGTCCTTTTCATGGCTTCCCCCTACTTTTACCTTTTGAACGAATTATCATGGTTTGTAGCAAGAGACAAGAGTTATAACCAAAAAAGGAAAAAAATTACTGCTCCCTCTCATGCCACTTCATAACCAAGGCTCAAATAATGTTGCTTTTCTCCCTCTGGTCTTTGTTTTTTCTAGGATAAGTTTGCAGATACTTAAAAGAAAATATATACAAAAAAATTGAACTAAATTTAATTTATATATAATTTCTATTGTATTAGTTTTTCTAAGAAATAATTATCAACTGTCACTGTAACCTCATTCCCCCAGATGAAACATGTGCACTGTGATCAACCAGTGAACCCTTCTTGCATTCTCCAATGTTTGGTGCGGATGCAATGTAACTTACTGGTTATATGCTTCAACGTTAAGCCTTACTGAGCTCCAATTTGGGAGATTGGAAAAGAATAATATCTCATTAATGATAATGTGCACATGTAAGATATATAGAATGAAAAAAGACTAAACTTATTTTGAATAGAAAACACATGACTAACTAAGTAATTATCAGTTTTCAAGGATTTGTTGCTTGAAAATGAATGACTTAGTTAACTCAACAATCTGATGAACTGATTTGAGTTTGACATAAGCCAGCTTTAGTTTAGGGGATTGGACCGATTAATTCTCTTATAAATTGAAAGTCAATATCAATATTTTGCAATCCCGTGATGCGCAGGATTCGAACAAGATGAATAGCTTACTAGAACAAAATAGAAACTAAGTTGGGGTATGGAATATAACATTTGTGTGAAAGATTAGGATTATTTGGACAACTCCAAAGGAACATGTTATTATTTGGTAAAGTAGCATATTTGTGTATAACCATTGAATAAGACTGAAAAAGTATCAAGCTGCAACAAATATGTACACTTAATGTAGAGTCTAAAATCCAAGAATCATTGCATATTTTCTACCTTTTAAACTTTCTATCTGGCGTCAATCCATTAGTTCTTTCAATTTCAATTGCAATTTCCCCTTCCTCTCATCTTTAACTTAAAAGTTTTCACTCTACATACCCTTTTCATTTGGGAAAGAATATATTAGATCTCCAAGATTTTTGGTTGATTATTAAAACAGTTTTAGGTGATAAATGAATGCATAACTTTTCAGTTTTACCCAAATACTGTTTATCTTTAGATTAAACTATGGTGATTGAATAAAATGAAAATGAGTTTTAAACATACATTTTACATTAGTTTGCATATGGTAATTAGAGAGAGAGAGAGAGAGAGAGAGAGAGAGAATGGATGTGTACTGATGGGATTATTTCTCTTAAAAGAAATTTGTAAATGGTGAAAAAATTGATGTTCAGATAAAATCACAGTGTGTGTAAAATTAATCCAAACATACAGGTTAAGGAAATATTAAACACACTATACTGGATACTAATACTTAATATAAAGCGTGTACTACAATAATTACTTTTATATTCGGTATGATAAAAAAATGTATATCTTTAGCTAGTTGCAAAAATTAATAACTAAGTTTCAATTCATATCTATTTTAAGTTTTAAAAATCATAAAACTTTCCAAAAAGTTTTTAACTTCAAAATAAATTTATGATGTTAGATGAAATTGTTGTCTGGAAAATGATGCAACATTAGACTGGTGGTATTTTATTGACTATTACATTAAATACTTACCTTTATTTTTATAAAAAGAAAAATTGTTGGTAGGATTATAATCCTGATTTTGTTTACATAAAGCATTAGTTTTGACATAGAACTGATTGATGATGATGTTACTATAAGGTTGCCTGGAACAGCATATGCCAGGAGGCAGCATTTATGGCTCAGTGGTGCAAACGAAGTAGACAGCAAAACATTTTCCAGAGCTATTCTTGCTAAGGTACTTACCACTCACACTCATCCCTTTATCCATCACTTTTGGGCACAATTCCCAGCCACTGCAAAGATGTACACACAAGAATGAAGGAAAAAGCAATATGTCCTTTTTTTCTAAATAAATAATTGATTTTTCATTACTTGAAACTTTGCATTAAACTTTTTGCTTTTCAAGTTTACGCGAATGTTTTCTGTACCATATATGGTTCTGTAATATTTTCGTTGCATTTAAGAAGCTTCACTTACTAACTATCTTCTTCTCTCTCCTTTTTCAATGATGGCAAAATCTTCCACGCCCAGAGTGCTCATATTCAGGTGAAAATTTTTCCAATAGCTTTTACATTTCTGGTAGACATCGTTAAATATATTTTTTGTTTCTTAAAAATGCTTTTTGATTAGTAAACTGGAATTCGTTAAAGTAAAAGAAAAGAGGTCAACAATTACAGGAAAAACAATATGATTCAGCGGCATATAAAGCTCCCGCAACAAAAACAATATTCACAGAGAAGCTAAAATAATAACAAGACTTTTGCTTCTTGAAAACTATTTATTTACTATGGTATTTATACTAAATATTTTACATATAATTTAATTAAACCACACAAAATAAAATCTATTAAGCAATTAATTTTGTCAAATATATATTTTGACATGAAATAAACTAATATCCTCACATATATAATAGAGCAAATCAAACAATATGGACTAAAGTAGAGTTCGCCCAACATTTTTTAAATAAAATTTATTAAACTAATTAAACAAATGATTAAACTACTTTTTTTATATTTAACTTTTCCCATAGTTATATTATATTAATCATTTTTGTTTAATATTAAAACAATCCGTTACAAACTTTCACCCAATTGGAAAAATGACTAAATAAAGAAATATAACTGTACGATGATGGAGCACGTATGAATGAAAAAAAAAATGTAATGCATAAAAAAATAACTCTAGTTGAAAATCGTAATAGATTGAACCCAAGATGCTTTTTCTAATATAAAAAATATATAGTTATTCTTATTAAACTAATATTATTTATCAAATATAATTAACACTGGTTAATTTTTAAAAACAATATATGTTCGTCTTCAGGGATGACGTCGACCCGACTAAAGCATGCATGCATGCATGAATGATCAAATGAAATTCTTCTTAGGAAGAAAATTGAAAATTGAATTGAATAATTTTGTAACACTACTTCAAACATAGACATTTGGTTATACGTTAAAGTTTGTGCCATGCAAACTGCAGACAGTGGTGTGCATTCCTGTGTTGGAGGGCGTGGTTGAGTTGGGCACAACGGACAAGGTAATCAACAAACAAAGATTCATATAATGTGCTACTATTTATTCGACAAAACATGACCTAAATTTAATGCATGCATGTTTCTTAACTAACCAATTAGATGGAAGAAGACCTAAACTTCATCCAACACATAAAGAGTTTCTTCATAGAGCAGCACCCTCCAACGGCAAAGCCTGCACTGTCAGAGCATTCCACTTCCAATCCCACTTCTTCTTCATACCCTGTTGCTGTCACTGCCACTACTGCCTCACCCAACAATATTCCGAACATGAACGTGGTAGATAAAGGAGAAGAAGCTAAGTTGAATTCTGAACCAGGATTAGTAGTTCGTAACAGTTTCATACCGAGCGAACTAATGGAGCTGGACACGTTGGAGGAGTTTAGGGTCGGGTCACCCGGAGATGGCTCCAACCACTTGGATTCTTTCCCCACAGAGGAGTCCATGGCACTGTGTTCTGCAGGCTTGGAACTTCTTCAGCTTCAACTACCACCACAACCTCCAGGTAATTATATTATACTTTATATATAATATTCAAACATTTTATTTCTCTTACAACTTTTATTTCATTTTTAGTCATTTCATTTATCATATTTATCAGTTTTTTTATTTCTCTCTTTATTTCACTTGTATATGTATTTTGGTATCTTCTTATTAACGTGTTAAGATAATTTGTAATTTTTAAGATCATTAATTAGATAAATTATATTTTGTGAGAAAAGACTATTACTTAAACAACTATTGATTTATATAGGTGTTTAGATGAAATTTCAATAAATATAGATATTATTGAAAAAAAGTAACATTTCCCTTTTTTTGAAGTAATATTTTGAGACAAGTAAAAAAATCCAATAATATATATATAATTAATTAATTAATGTCTCTTCATATCTACAACCAAGAAGCTTAAGTCATTCTGCAAGTTTCTTAGTGAATGATCTCTTTCCCACTCACCTATTCTATTGTAAGTATAATTTTTCACTCCTCTCGTCGTCTCAACTAACTCCTAAAATCCTTTTATGTCAATTGTCCTTTCTTCTTCTGAGTTTAAACTTTCCAAGGCCTTTCTCTCCCTACCTACTACTAATGTGGTCTAACAGTCAACACAACTTACAGATCAATTGTTTAATAACTGATTTCAAAAAATAACGTTTTATAACATCTTTTTAATTTCAAATAACTCTTTTTATATCAATTCTAATTCGTGTATATAAAATAATTTTATTTCAACTATATTTTGAATCGATACAAAAGAAATTATTTTCTATCAATACAAAAAAGAGGGAATTTCTAAGTGACAATCCTCGTTAAAAGAGTTTATAACCTTAGTCACACAAGATATCCTACATTTTCAAAATATCATTTTATACTCAATTGCTTCTACTCATGAAGCTTTGACTATTCCCTCATACCCGAACAACTCCCGTTGCTTTAAACGTTTTACATTCTAGGCATCAATAAGCCGGAAAACCAAAATTGGTCTACCTACAATAAGCATAGTTCAAATATAAACGGGCACCTACACATGGAAGGGTATGTAAAACAAGGATGGAGAGGTAAGTTTTCATACACATCGATATCATAGTACTGAGCACAAACACCAACTGAGGTATATATTCGACAAAAGACATTAATTATAATATATAAATTATAATGTATAAATAAGTATTAATTCCATTTTATAAGATAATTTTGTTATGATGAATTGGATTTAAAGTTGATTTTCTAATATGATATTGAAGACTATCTTAATAAAATTTGTTGAAACTATTATATCACTTTCTATTGAGCCACTATCAAAAGAAAGAAAATGGATCACACTTATTAACAATAACTTATTAGTAATAATATAATATGGGAACAAAATGGACAATGTGACCATAAAAATGACATGGTGTGAGAATTTAGTTAGAAACAAAAGATATTCCTCTCTCATATTTATTAGCCGATAAAGAAAAAAAATGTATATCTTAGGCTGTCAATTTATTGGTGATAGACTTTGATAAAATTAAGAATGATTTATATACAAGTAATAGAAAATTATACTGAATATTTTGATTTATTCTTATTTGTCAACTTAAGAAAATTCACTAATCAAATATGATTATAGATATATTCACTTTACACAGTTTTCTATAAATACTTAGTTTTGAGAATATGTTTTACATGTAAGTCTCACATAAATTTTGTATGTTTTGTTAAGTTCTTATGCATGTCTTTGTTTATAGATATCCTAAAAGAGATATAACTTTCATGTCTTTCTTTATCCTTTATGTTAGCGCTTTTTTTTTAATATGTTTGATTTTTCGTTAATATCTTTTCATTTTTGGAGAAGTGTGATTCAACTTCGTTCAAAAATAAACATTCTTGTATTGACAAATACCTCCTGTGATTTTCACATATTAACTTTTTTACACTGATTTAAATATATGTCTTACTTCAAATGATTTTTTAAAAATGTGTCTAGTCTTCATGTGTGTGTTTCTTTAGACTTTATCTGATCTTCATATAGCTTACCTAGCATTTATTTTAAAGACTTTATCTAATCTTCATCATTTTATGCTTGTTTGGATTTTGTCATGTCTTCATGCACTTGCATCTAGTATTTTGTTTTTTTAGACTTTGTCTGATCTTCATACACTTGTACCTAGCACTTATTTTAAAGACTTCATCTAATCTTCATCATTTTATGCTTGTTTGGACTTTGTCATGTCTTCATGCACTTGCATTTAATATTTTGTTAAACTTTGTTTGATCTTCATATATTTGCGTCTAACAATTTTGTCTTATTTTCGTACACTTGTGTTTAATACTTTTTTAGATTTCATTAAGTTTTTTGTTTGTACAATCTACTTTTACACTGTGTTTACATTTAATGATTCAGGCTTATATATTTGTATAATTTATTATATATTAAATAAATTTATTAAACACACCAAAATATATTATTATTTATTATCATAATTATCATCCACACTATCAGATTTAGATTTGCATATAATCATACGAATTCTTATTTATACTTTTATGAAAGTTAAACAAATTTGACACTATCAGATTTAGATTTGGATATAACCATATGAATTCTTATTTATACTTTTAAGAAAGTTAAACTAATTTTAAACTTAGTTATTTGGAATTCAAATTACAAATTCTCTAAAGCAACTCATTAATAAAATGACTTTATCTCTTTTAATGGATTTAAGCATGTCAAATAACTTTACTATTTCCTTTTGAAACACATCAGCGACCATTTTCATGGTTTAGAGACAATTAACCACCATTGCCATAATTGTCCCGTCAATTTTAGATATCCTATAATAAAATTTGTATCTTCCTAAGTGAGTTTTGGGTTTTCTGGATATTATAGTTATCCCCAAAGTGTTGAAGTATAATATTTTTATCATTGATAAATGTCATAATCTTTAACAAACTCTTAGAACATTGATTTTCATTCTTATCTGATAAAACCCCTTGCAACTAATCTTACGAAAGTTTTAAAAAATCTTGAATGTCTTCCTTGGAAAAAGATATGTTATTCTTAACAAAAAGCGAATGTAAGATAATTTAGATTATATAACTAGCCTGTCTCCTTCCTAAGCAAATACACTAATCTGAATTCTAGATTATCTTAAAATTCTTAGCGGATTTAAGCCAAGTTATGATCTCTTTAAGATTTTGAAATAAATTCATGTTTTTGTCCAAATAAGAAATAAAAAATCTATCACAAACTTATTCTTTATACCTAGTTATAAATAATTTAAAATTGATGGCCCATTAGTTCATTAACTCAGTTTTATTGGTTGGAAATTATGATTATTTGTTTGAGTAAAACCTTTAATAAAATTTTCATCTAAATACACTTTATATTGTCTTCCCAAATGTGGTAGTAAATCCACATTAGGAAAAAAAGTTTAAATAATGAACGAGTCTCTCTTTCAATATTACATTATATTTCAAATATCTTGAAAATTTTGATAATATTAGTAGGGCTATAGTCACACATTTGAAAGTATATTTTTTTGATACATTTGTGATTTTCTATTTTTTTTTTTTCATGGAATGAATTTATGGAAATAACCAATCAAATATAACAACCCTCACCCCTTTCACATTCTTAACCATTAGATATGGAGACATCTAAAGCATTAAGGTGGATAGAGATACTAAAGCATCAATTACTCACATTTTTTCAGTAGCATAGTTCAGTTAAACGCACTCCTGAATTATACGTCGAAGGGCTATAAATTTACCCGCTACCTTTGCCAGCATTGTATAAGCAATATATTTTGGAAGAACTTCTTACTGTACGCATCATTTTATTAATCCATTTTTGTTAATATTTTCTTAAGTTATAAAATTCAATTGTAATATGTTGTATAACATAATTGTTTTCACACTATCATTTAATCATAAATTATCATATAATTACTAACTATTTTAAAAATTACATGTTCTAAGTGATATTTATAACGTTCTGTTTTTTTGCTTTGCAGAAAATCCTCCCTCAGAAAACATAGCACAAGGCGACACAGACACTCACTACTCCCAGACAGTGTCCAGCATCCTCCAAAAGAACTCCGGGTGGTGGCCGGACTCACCCTCCGTCAACCACCTCACCGAGTCCTTCCAATCAGCTTTCAACAAATGGAACTCCGGCACCGACGAGTACCACGGTCACTTTCACATGACAGTGGCAGACGTCACCTCTCAATGGCTCCTCAAGTACATCCTCTTCAGTGTTCCTTACCTGCACGCCAACCGGCTAAAGGCCAAGGGCGCCCCGTCATACGAGACCAGCCATGTGATGGCGGAGCGCCGTCGGAGAGAGAAGCTGAATGAGAGGTTTCTCATATTGCGTTCAATGGTACCCTTCGTAACCAGAATGGACAAGGCATCCATTCTGGGAGACACTATCGAATACATAAAACAGCTAAGGGAGCAGATTGAGAGCCTGGAGGTACGTGACCGGCACGCGGGGAAGAGGAGGATGAGGGAGGTGGAGATTTCGATCATAGAGAGCGATGCACTGTTGGAGGTGGAGTGTGTGCATAGGGAAGGTCTGTTGCTGGATGTGATGACATTGTTAAGGGAGTTAGGGATGGAAGTGATGATGGTGCAATCGTGGGTTAGGGATGATGGAGTGTTTGTGGCAGAGATGAGGGCCAAAATCAAGGAAAATGGTAAGGGGAAAAAGACTAGTATTGTGGAGGTAAAGAATGCCCTAAACCAGATTATACCCCGTCATATACCCCACCATGAGGCATACACACTGGCTTCCAATGATCATTTTTAACCATGCATTTGGATTTGAATGGGGTGAGTATTTGTCAACTGAATAAGTTTGTGTAAAAATTTAATTCATTATATATTTGGTTAACTCAGTACGTGAATTGATCATGTAAAATATCATGGACTTGCATGGGGGTGGGGGATTGTGCTATACTCATGATTGTCCTCTTTTATTAGCCTCTGCATGTAGTATACTTACAAGACAGGGATAATGATTTTGTAAGGAAAATTACCATGGACATTGACTATATATGTGCCATGTTTGTTGTATTGAATATCATCTTGAGTTCTTATATTATTTTGGTCAAATAAATACAATTCAATATATAATCTTCAATTTTACTTAATCTCTTTCTTAATGATTTTAACATGCTTATAAAAACACATTCATAAACAAAACAGATGTAATGCAACATCCATAAAGTATGTAAGCAAAAAATTACACTCTACAATAAGTCGGGATTCCTAACATAATATCTAAAAACTGAAATGGCGTCAAACTTAGAATTGAAAAAAAAAAAAAAAGTGATATGCTAAGGTTTTAGTTACCAAAACTGAACCGGGCAAGAGAAGAAGTGTTAGCTTCCTGCTTTAGTTAAATTGTGATGGTCACACTCCTAATCCTCCATTCTAGTTGAAGTTGTAGGAAGGAACTCCTTTCGATGAGAATTTCAAACCCATTAGGAAAACCAAAACGAAAAAGAACAGGAGAAAATATATAATAGATTTGATCTCACTTCTATAAACTCCGCATCCTTGGCCCTTATGTGTCGCTGGTTTCAACTTATGCCACTGTTATAACACCAACAGAACTGAAAAGTCACACCACTAACCGGTGACTAGTCTCAAATTCTCAATATTAAAGTGTCACACTAAACTCAGCAACATCTTCTCTCAAGTAAAGATGTCCTAATCTTACCAAATCAAATAATTAAATTTTACCTTCAAACCCTTGAGGGTGGTGCAGACTGTCCAACCCATTACCAGTTACCGTTTGCTCAAAAATCACTAGTTACCAGTTACCGATGGATGCACCCCTGGGTGCCTGTGCTAAATGATAACGCTAGAGCTAAATCTTGGCAAAACAATGTAGCATTTGATCACAACTTCCATATTCTTGTGGAAATGTCAGTGGAGTTGCAAAGCAATGTTTTTGCTGACGCTGTTTTCTTTTCTCATGCACCAAGAATCCTCAAATGAGTAAAATTTCTTACCTGGGCAACATCTGTAGTTTTTGTCCAATATATTGTATGATAATGTCATCCAGATTAACAAGCTAGCAGCGTGTTCATTAAGATTTAGTGTACAACAAGGAAACATTAGCTTCAAGCAGGAATCATATATTTACATGTTTTTCCTATCTTACTGTGAAGTGGAGGATTTCATTCTTCTGGCAATGTGTTCATTGCAAGGCCTTTTATCACATGTCGACATTGAAACCTGTAACAAACAGAAGGATGAAAAATACAAGGGAATACAGAGGACGGAAAAGACTAGAGACCGCATCATGAGAGAGGAAACTATATAAACAGTATATGTAAAATGAACTGCTATTTAGGGAGGCCACAAATATCAAACAGCAAGGAAAATTAACAGTCCCCTGACAAACAGTAATGATCTGCTTAGACATAAAATGCCTGACTATACCCGAAATGTTAAAATAAATGGGGGAAAAAAAACAATGAAATAATTGACTACTAAAACTATAATGTGTCAAATGAAGAATGGACGAGAGGTGGTTGCTGGATTTTTCCACTTCCAACCAAAAAAACTAAGTTAAGACTAGTAAAAATACAGGCAATTTGGTAAGCAGCATCAAGGCAACTCATCTAAACAAAAAACTTATTGTTATATACAAGATACGTATTCATAAATTGTGAAAGATACCAGATTAAATCTTCGGAAGCAGTAGCGACCACTTCCTCATTCTGCTTTCGGCACTTAAAAAGTAGCCCGAGAGGCACAACCTATGGTGGAAATGCAGTTCTGTTAGAAGAAACTCATGCAATAATCCCTCCCAAAAAAATCATTTTATAAACATATTTAGTGCATGTGATCCTACTAGGCTGCTACTAGTGTAAACAATGTAAAAAAAAACAATATTCATAACAAATATAAGCCGAACTAAAATCATTTGACATATAGAATTCATGAATTACATCAAATACAAGTCCTACAGTGAGTTTGGTAGCTTCAAAAGAAGAAATATATTCACGTAAGTACAGAGGGGCTGCTTACTAAATATAAGAGTTTTCAAAAGGACTAACTCAAACATTTTCCTGGTGTCCAACCTTTCTCGACTCCCCTGTCATAAATTTATTTTGTTATGGGAACTTAAAAGAAACTTATTATCTCAATTCTGTGAAATCAAAATTATTTTATGTTTTCTAGTTTTAAGAGAACAACATTGTATTAAAAAATAAACTAGTTTCGAACCAAATTCAATTTAATTTGAGTTTCAGTAGGTTCTTTGTCGCAAAAGTTCCATATAATCGGTCCTATTTAGCACCCTCTTGGCTACATTTGGAAGTTGACAAACACCCCCTAACAAATACTGTCTAAAACATCTATAGCCTATCATAGTGCAAGGAAAATTAATAGTTTCAGTTTCATAGGAAATCAGGCCATGGCGGACCTGCTTGTGTGAGAGGATGGGCATTTGCACCACCTCTTTTGTACAAAATTGCAAAAAAAAATATTAGGTTTTTAATTTTTGTATCCTCTAAATTTATATATTGACCCATTATCATGTGAAATGCTTGTATATCAATATAACGTTTAGATATATATATATTACATGATAATAATACTTGTTATTTTTATTTTTTTAATTAATTGCTCCCACTGCTCCCCGGGTCTTGGGTCTACCACTGAATTCAGTAGGTACAACAACAACAATCATATGAAAAGATTAAATACTATTAGGTATGAGACAATCTGGAATTCAGTTTAAATTGAATCAGTCCCATTGGATAATGATGATCTTTATGATGAAATATCAGTAGTCTTGAAAAGAGTTCAAGCAGCAAATTTACAAAAGTTTCACAAGGTTCTGATGAAACAGAATGTGTGCCATATTTGAATTCAAGAAGCAACAAATATAAATAGCACTGGCTATCTTCTTTACCAAATAAAGAAATTGTGAGCATCGGATAGGCTCCACTAACAAATACAGCACACAGTGCCCTATGCAGTCAGAAACAATCACGCATTTACAACATTTTAAAGACAACCACAAATTCAATATGTGCTCGTACTCAATTTTACCTTTCTGTTATACCTAAAATCGCGTTTAGGCAGAAAATGCATAGGCTGATTGAAAGAAGAAGGGGCCTTAATTAACACAAACAATCTGATTGGGCCTGCACAAAAGAAGAGTGGCATTAAAAGAAAAACTAAAAATGCGATTACATAAAGAAAATTCATTCAAATTAAGATCCAACAAAGATTTTGGACATCAATCTGATCCCCCATGCTTAAACGAAGATCAATTTAGTCCTTCAAATTGTCTCTGAACACTAATTTGATTCCAGCTTGATGCTTCTTTCACACCATGAAAGACCATAACTTTGAACGGCCATCCTTAAGACCATGGATCTTTACAGGAACAATTTGAGTATTTAATCTTCCTAGGCCTTGTTTAATAATATTTTCATAAACACTTACAGCAGAAGAAAATAAGAAAAAATGAAATAAACTTTTTCCATAAGTTAAAATCGACTAAAAGAAGTTCTCTCTTTTAGAAGCAAGTAAAATGCATAAGTTGACCTAAACATATAGAAGTTCAATTCACTTTATATTCTCATTTTGTTGACCTAAAAGTGCTAACAGAGCGAAATTGACCTTAATGGTTATCTACTAGAGAAGTGAAGAATTACCGGGATAGGTCACAGAGCCAGCACCCTTCGATATCAATGTCCGAATCGCCTGTTAAAGAAAAAACGAAACATAACCTCCAACACTCGTTCCTCTCACAAAGCACATAGCATCTTAACCAGGAACATAAAAACATATCAATAAGAAACCTTTCTCGAAAGATTCTCAGCCGCTTTACTCCTAGCAAAATCATCGGAATCCTTGGAAACCCCATGGGAAAAATTCAACTCGTAAATATGCTGAGGTCGAAGTGGGCTAGCTCCAAGCGCCAAAACGACACCGTCTATGGTGGGAACCTCGTTGATCATGATTCTAAACGCGGTTTGCATATTCAAAAGTGAATTCATCAACTTATCCAATCTCTTAATTCCCACCTTGATATCCCTCATTTTGCTAACATGCTTTCTCCGAAACGATGGCTTCACCTCAGTGCCCAACTCCGTTTCCTGATTTCAACGAATTCAGGATGCATGCAAAGCGATGACACAATAACGACTCAAAATTCAAAATTTCAGAATTATGACATACCAGCTCTTTGTACTCCGAATGCATTGCTTCAAATTCGACGGCCATATCCTGCACCGTGCTGCATAAATTGAATGCGATCAACGCTAGCAATCGAAATTGAAGAAAAAAAAATTTCCACGTGTTTGCGATTTTTTAATAAATAAAAAAAAAAGTTGTTGGGCGTTTTGAAGTGAAGGGAAAAGACATACGAGGGGATTTGCTGGTGCATGTAAAGGACAAACCCTACGACGTCGTAGATGGTGTGAAAGATTGAGGAGGCGTCCAGGGTATCTGATGCTGTATAGATTTCTGCGTAATCCATCTTCGGTTCTGAGTTCGCCATAGTTACCGTTCTTAAATCTGCGGCTTTGTATGTATGCCTATGCTTTTCTTACATTCAAATGTCAAAAATCAAAATCAGAACCCGCCAAACGGTGGGCTCAGCTACCTACTCCTACAGGCCCAATAAAAAACCAACCCACTCTGTGGACCCAAATTAAATAACAAGCTTAGGTAATATAAAACTTGACCTGACAAAATTGTTATTTATAACAAAAGGGGCACTTTAAATAGAATTATATAGAACTATATTTATGGTCTGCTTGGTTGTTTCATGGAAAATAAAGATGGAGAACAATTTTTAAAATTTAATTGAAAGGTAAGTGAAAGGAGAGAAACTTTTTCTTTCACTTTCTCTCTAGCCAATTTTTTTTAAAAAAAAAAAAAATACGTTCCGAAGTGCATTGCTATCCTCCATTTGTCCAATCCCCGATTTTAGGTTCCCTACCCGTCACAGTCCAAAATTTTCCGCTAACAAGTTTTTTCACTCCCATTCTCCCTTAATTTTCCTAAATCTACAACGTTTTCCTTACGCCTGTGATCTACGTTTCGATTTTTCGACTTAAATTCAAAAGATTCAAGTTTTAAGAGTGTAAACATACATCCATATGATTTTACAATTTTAAATTATCAAGTTCCGTCATTGAAATTTTTTAATTATTTTTAAATTTAATCTTCCAGAAGTATATTACGGTTTTGAAGGTCCAAGTTCTCGGAGGGAAAAGAAATCAATTCAACAACTTAGGAGTTTTAGAATTATAAAATCATTCAAATCAGAAATATACTTTTGAAACTACCAAATCCTAGAATTGCTTCTTTGTTAACAAAGTAGTTCCAGAATCAGGTAAATATCAATTCCAGATGTCAAAGGGTAATTAAGAGGAAAAGAAAGAAAAAGAAACCGTTGAAATGTATCAAAAGCAAAAGTGGGGATATGGAAAAAAGTTATCTCTTGTTACAACGTTGCTAGTGTAACAGTGCCCACCATTTAGGCCCGTCCTTTGGGATATCAACCCACTAATCTAACTTCCTGTACCCCATAAAAATCTGGGACACTTCCCACCCATTCTGGCATGTACTACTCAGAATATACATTCTGAAAAATCAATTCCTTCCTGAATGAGAGGTACTTCAAATATTTTATAGGGGTGTAGAAAGAAACACTTCAACCCACTATCAAGGAATTTAACCTCCTATATCCAAACAACTCGTTTTTATATTACAAATACCACGTCTAAAACACGACAAATTCCTGTACACATTTCATCTGCCACAATAACTATAACCTAACTAATAGTTTCCCAAATCAATAAAAATTTCCTCCAGAGAAACCAGAAGATGAGGCTTTTGAACAGCTACTATCATGTATCGACACGCAGCATATAGCACCTCCTTAGCAACATAACACTCCAACCTTGATATCCTTAAACCGGCAAACTATACCCTAAATCTGTAATGTCCCCGAAAAAAACAAGCTTTCTCGAAACCTGTTCAATTATCATCGGCATCAGAATTGGAAAATCTTTACACAGAAAAATTATACTACTCACCAAATACAACTGTAGAATGTTATCCCAGAGGTTAAAATCAAATTGGCACAGGCGAATGACAGCATAGCTTTTCCATAAGTTATACACCATATCGTCTCAGGGCATTGCTTAAGCTTGGCATCACATTATATGCTTGATATGATCTTCTGAGTTCAATAATGGAACCGACCTGGATCAACAAAACCAAGAACTATTAAGTTAATCTGTACAACAGACTAGGAAGTTGAATGAAGCATTCAATGGTTTATGTATTACGTTTGAATAAATACTACTTTAAATTTCAATATTGTAATATAAGTATGACATTTGACTAAATCCCCGTATGCGCAATATAAATGATTCGATTTTTTTTTTGGTTGATGAAAGTATTAGAATTTCTTGCCTGATAATGTGCTATTACCAATAATTTTGCATGCAGAGTACAATTACAAGAATCCTCCGTGAACTTACAATGATTAAAACTGATGTAAAACCAATAGCAAACCCAGCATTGATACGCCGCAAATAGTGGTCAAGAACACTTGATATAGTGGCCAGAACACTTAACAGTAGCCCCCCTACAAATTTTCCACAAGGTAGTGAACTAACAGTAACTAGAAAATATTAGGTTCGATAATGAAATAAAAAATAACTTTTCAATTGCAGCCATTCACCAGTAGCATACCCCAAAATCGTGTGGATGCCTGAACCTTGGTGAGGTATTCTATGGTAGCCTTCCCAGGCTTTATGCTTGGTATTCTCGCACCCATCTTATTTAAATAATCCGCAATTTCCTTTGGCATGTTAGCCTGTGCACAATCCACATGTAAGACCATTTACAAAATATACACAAGTCATTCCGATATTTTAACGTAGTACGGAAAACTTTAAACTTTTAATGAGCAACGATTCAACAGATTTACAATATATGAATTTCAATGGTGTTGAAAACAATCAGAATAAACAGCTCAGATAATTGTGTAAATTAGTATGGAACAACTTTGACACTGTTTATCTTGTTCCATTCAAAATTCTCAGTTGAAAGCTAATTCAACCTTAAATTTATTCATCCACTATTTTTTCACATATTCTAGTAAAGTAAATCTAACAGCTTATATCAAACTGAAACTCGATGCAAATTAGAAACTATTTATGCCAAATAGAATATACAATAATATAGTAACAGTAAAAAGAAACTTACAATGTCAAAAATATTGAACAGGAAGACAAAAAAAGCATATATCGAATAGTAAACCCATGGCTCAGCACCGACAGAAGTTTCAGGGTTCAACATTTCCTTGACATGCTCCCAAAAAGGTGACCTTAGCAGACTGCCAATAATACCAATTTAGAAGTAAATAAAACAAGACTTTCTAGACAGCACATGTTGACAAGAATCGGGCAAGTGTGCTACCTAGCAAACTGAGAAAAGAGCATGAAAACTAAGACATCAAGATCGTATCAGAAATTTAGAGACTAATTTACCAGCCAATTCTTAAATCCCAATTGAATATTGAAAAATAAAAGTGTATTAAAACCTTGCAAGAATGCTTGGAAGTGCCAAGAGGTAAGAGGTGGTAAGAATAGGTTGCATCCCTGCTGGATTAATATTGAAAGGAATATAGGGCTCCACTTCAGTAATGGGTGATTGCTCTCTGTTTCAAATTGAATGAAAGTATCAATTGTCAACAGCATCAGCATACTCAGAATTATCATTTAATACCATCAAGACATAAAGTAGAAATTATCGGATGAGACTAAAAATAATAAGGGAATAAACATATAAGGTAAGTCCAATATAAGTTAATATTCAAGGAAGAGGTAGAGCATAGGACAGTCAAATGTACTATGTTCTCAACCAGTGGCACAAACAACTTTCCTAAAAAAACCATAATGGTAAATGTCATCTACTATGTTTTACATATGAGAGTGAGAGAATATCAAAACTCTAGTAACATTCAGATTTTCAAAGAGAACAAGGTTCAAATGACCGAACAAAGACAATGTCATTTACCTTGCAGCAGAAGCAAGTTTAAAACCATAGTACTGTAGCTTTACTTTCCTGCAGCCTTCTGTTACTACAACTGCCCACATAGTGACAACAGTGAAGATACCCAATACTGCAAGCACATACGGCCACCAGCTCACAGCACTCACTGCAATATTAATAAATACAAATCACTAAAATTACAAATGATTCCATCATATAAATATAATAATATTGCTTTAGTTATTTTCACCTTATTAAATTTGAATAACACTTGTAGTATTTTTTCTAAAAGCACTCTTGTAATATTCATTCTATATATAATGCTCCTAAAAGCACAACTAATTGCAACTTTAAGTATATTCTATATTTCAACTGCTAACTTGCTCATTGACATACTAAAATCAAATCAGTTGGCAATATGAGGATCCTCTGAAACTATCTGATCCTTATCTTATGGTCCTCTTTTTCTTTTATTTTTGGGCATGCATAAGCATGTCTGAGATATATTCGTTATCTTGAAAGTAAAATTCAATGAATATGCACTTCAAGAAAATAAAGTGTTTGGCTCAGCACATTTTAGAAAATAATTGCTTATCTTTTGCTGCTTCCTGAGAAAGCTTTTAAAAAATAATGGATTATTTACATTGAGAAAACATTTTAACTCTTAATTGCAAAAAAGTCACCTTGTTTTCTTTTCGAGCACAGTTTTCCAAAAAATTATGTAAGAAACAGTGGAAACAACTTATTTTCAAGTTTCATGTACAAACTTTCGAAAATGTAAAACAAAATAAAAACAATGTAACAAACATTTTAGTAATTAAAAGTTAAAAACAAGAAAATAAAAAAACATTTTCTTAAACAAAACAGTGCCTAATCCCTTTAAACAAGTGTCGCCAATAATGCTGTTAGTCAAAACTTTAGTAGAGTCGGAAAACCAATTTCCTTGATGTCAGACATGTTACTTTAATACGTTGAAATAAGCTTGAGAATTAAGAAAATAGGGAAGGGAGATGAGGTAAAATTTCAAAAGCCTTCATTCACATCCAGACATGTACCTGAAAGCTGAGTAAGCATCTTGTATAATGTTTCCATATACCCCGTAAGTATTCCCACACATATGATTAGAGACGAGCCTTGACCTGAAGAAGGTATTATTAGATGCAGCAGATTGAACAATAACGTAGACATCACAAAACTCCAAAATAAAAGTTAGAACCTTTCCTAGAAATTGCAAAGTAGAATAGGAAAGCAGACAAAATCAAAGCAGTAAAATGTCATTCATTGTCATCTTTTACGGTTCAAAATTACATACGATGCCTAACTAATAAATAAGAAAAGTCAATTGAGGATCATCCACTGATTAATTGCATAGTTCTTACAAAAAAAAAAGTTTATATTCATCAAAATTTCCCACCATATGCTCTGGTTATCTTTTTAAATTTTAATTTCCACAACTCCAATCAAAGGTGATATAAAGTAATAGTTTTGCAGTAAGAAAAATACCAAATCCAGATTCTGATATAGTATCACATATCCATGTAATAGTCATTGCACCACAAACCAATAAAACTGATGTCAACATTACGTGTTTGACCCTGCAAAAGTAGCAAATACTTTAACAAAACAAAATTATCTAAAATGTAAACAAAGAATTTGAGGCATGATATGCCCCACCATATGTATGAATCCGTAGAATTATGATAACAAGAAGAAAATGAGAACCATATTATAAAGCATAAAACAAATTTGAGAATAGAAATTTCTTAATGCGCTTATAAAAAAAGGTGATTTCATAATGCTAACTTATGAAAGCCAGTGGCACTTGATAAAATAAATAAATAATTATCTACTTCTAAAGACATCAGTTGGAATTACAATATATGAAAAATCATCTCTGTAACCCATACTCATGAATCATGATATCAACTTGCGAAAAAATATTGGTAGTTCAATTATTTGTTGGATTACTAAAACCTTGGAGGCAAAAAATTCTATCTAGAGTACCTATAACTGGCAGCATAAATTGAATATGGAAGTGAGTAGCAAGAAACTATTAAAGCTTCCACAATTGCAAAGCCGAATGACATCCACCATCTGAAAAGTACGGAACAAATGACCAATTAATTAATTGAAATTCCTTATATCACATATCAGATAAAGGGTAATGGAAAAACAATGTGTAGCGAGAAATTAGTTCATGCTCAAGATGGATAAATAGACCCACATATAATTCTTAATCTTTTCATGCCCATCCAGACCTTCTTTTCGTAGCTTTACTAATGAGGGGACAACATGACAGAGTACCTGCACATGAATATCATGTACAAATGCATTTCATAAAGGAAAAAACACCAAAAAAACATCAACAATACACAAGAAAAATGGGTATCTGGTTGAGAACCTCAGTGTTCTTGAGTCTTTACAATCAAATACTTCACAGTAAAAGTTATAAGAAAACCCATCCATCTTTCAAAAGATACTTATTTACAAAAGACTTATTTCCTTACAAAATCTTAAATACAGATAGCAACTTTTCCAAAGAACTACTTTGTTTTAAATAGGAACACCACTGGTTCCATATATATCACAAACTTTTAAGGCAAACTAGCAAAAGATCAAAGAAAAAAAAATCATAAAATTGAACGTGGCTTAACATCCTTTGACCTTCAATGTAACAAAAAGTAAACTTCTGCAACAAAGTCTAACAAACCCAAAAAACAAAGGGGAAATACCTGCATAATAATGGACGCTATTATCTGAGGACTAATTCCAAGCTGGAAAATAGATAGTTTGAGCTCAGCAGAGAAGTCACCAAGTTCATCTGCCAGAAGCTACATGAATGACCGTTCACATGTATAAACTCAGAAAAATATTCAAGCAAAAAATTACTCTAGTAAATATTGGACTGTTCACCCAATTCATTAATCCAACTGTTAATATATTATCTTAGGATTTACTTAAATTCAACTAGTATATATCTTATCTTATTTTAAGATTTTCATATATCTTATCATGGATTTAGTAAATTCAAATTGTAGATATCTTATCTTAGGATATTATATATATCTCATGCACAACTACAGTAAATTCTGAAATTAAATTATCATCCTTCCACTACTTTACACAGAAATAAAAAACACCAATACAATGGTCCACATTTTCTTTATCACTTCATATTCACAAACTACCCCGAGCTAACACTCAATTTGAGATCAAATATGTCCAATTTGAGTTTAGGGCCATAAGCAAATTAACCCAATCTCCTCATTTTCTTTTCTTAAATTCAACTATAGTTCCTTTACATTCACAGAAGCTTCAAATCCAATCACCATTTGCCAACGAGAACAAAAAAGGGGTTTATGTTGTAAGAGCTACAAAGTTAAACTCAATCTTCACGAGTGAGCAACAAACTGCAGCAGAAAACATGCAATACAATGCAACTTACCAACAGATGATCCTGACACAAAGCTCAAGTAGTCGTCCGGTATCAACCTTCTGTCAAACCCAGGAAGAGGAATAAAATAACCAACGCGACTAATCACAATCAGCACCGCCGTCACGAACAACCTCCTCCTAATCTCGCTCTTGAAAAACGACTCAGCCGCACCGTTTATCACAGAACCGAACCGCACAAAGTTTAGAAACCTGTTTCTGAACATTACCGGCTTCAATTGAGAGGTCACCGAGTTATCAGCCCCCGGAGACAACGCAACAGCCGCTTCCCCTCCGTGAGTCGCGGGTACAACCTCCTCGTTCGGAAGCTCATTGTTCGGAGCCTCGACGCGTGCATAATCACGTCGGAGCCGATCGGAGAAGTTAACAGAAAGAGTCCGGTTCCGCGAAGGAGAAATCCTTGTGCTGAATGCGGGGATTGTGAAAATGGAAACCCTAGTACCAATTCCGTTGATGCATTTTACGTATCTTCGTTCTGCGAGATGGAAGAGGTTTTAACGCAGCTGCATAATTAGCGTTCAAGAAGAGGCTACCGTGCTTTATATAAATAGCTTCTCTTTTATTTTCAAAGTTTACAGAGGGAAACTTACCTCTGCAAGCGTTGTGTTTCGTTTGGAAGGAGTGTGGGTGGAAGCGATTAAGGGAGAATCGCGTTGCTTCCATGGTTGGAGCTGGAAGAATAGGAGTGAGTGTGAAAAAGACGAAGACGAAGAGGGGTTTTTGTGGTTTAAAAATGGACAATAAAACCCTCACCCATGACCTAGATCCTGTGCTTCGCGAACTACAGTAAGACTATATCAAAGGATGTTTTCATTGGACAGTGACAAAAATCTATGGGCCCCTCGATACGTGGCGTGCGGTGGATGGTTTTGTAGAGTCGTGCGAGGATTAAACAATTTTACATTTTTTTATGAAATTAAATTATTAAATAAATTTAACTAATATTTTTAATTGGTGTAAAAATATATACAGTCTTATAAGAATAAAAGAATTACTCTCTTACACTTCTACCATTATATCAATCTTGTATCTCAAAAAAATCATACAAAAAGTTGTGAAATGTTGTATTTGCATAAATCGTATATACAAAAGTTAACTAATTAAAAAGTTACCAACGGACTTCTTCGGTATGAATATTGTCATATTTACTTGAAGTACACTTTTTTATTATTGTTAGTATATTCTTTTATCTTGATAAAGATGTCTATATTGTTTTCTTAGGTGAAAAATGAATATCTTAATTTACTTAAAATTAAAATAAATAATAATTGTTACCAACTTCTAGCTTTTTAATTTAAGTGAATGAAAGCATGATATTATCTAAATAGTTTTACATAAAATAGTAAATTTTAGTTTGATAATAATTAATTTTAAAATAAATGTATTTCATGTTTAGTTACACAAGTATTTAGTTTGAAAATTAAAGATGTAAAAATTTTCAATTTAAACAATTAATTATACAAATAAGATGATAATTAAATCCTTAATAAATAAGTAACTTGTACCACCAATTCTTAACATGAGACATCCTCCTATTAACTTTCTAAATTTATAAAGTTAATTATCTAATTGCATGTAAAATGATCTCAAAGCTATGATTAAGAACATTTAAGCCTTGAATTAAACTATCACTATAATTATCAAACTAATTTAGATATTATCAAACTAATTTAGATAATATAAACATATGCATATTTTAAGATAGAAGGTATTGATGTTTAGATAACTAAAATATCATTATTTTTTTACTGACTTCTAAATAGGATAGTGATACTTTAATCCTATTATTCACGTTTTACACTATAAAATTATTATTTTATTAATATAAAGCAGTGTCAAATAGATATCTTTTTTCTAACAGTAATGTCAAATTAATATTTTATTTATAAATACCTTATCTCTTTGGTTTATTGGGTTTCGAGGCAAATAAAATATACAAGAGAAAAAAAATAGAAAAAAATTCATATTTCAAGAATTAAAATAATAGAAAATAATGAAAAATGAGAAAAATAAATTTTCCAAACCTTTCACGATGTGAAAAGGATTTGTGGTGATTTATTGTGCTTAGATTTTAAAAAATAATTATGTATATAATTAATTATATTTTAATATTTATATTTTGTATAATAAAAAATAAATAGTAATCTTTAATTTAATTATGTTTTTATAAATTAATTTTTATTTTAAATTATTTAAAAAAAATATTTAATTTTTTTAAAAATATAATAATATACAAAATTTAATTTCTACTTACCATATTATTTATAAAGTTTCTTAAACTTTTCTCCCAAATCTATTAAAATCTCATAATCTTTTTCTTAATCTAAATAATTAAACTTTTTACTTATTATCACTTTAAATCTATTTAAATTCATCTTCTCAAATCTACTCATTCATCTAAACAAACACTTTAATCAAAAAAGAAAGTTAAAGACCAAAAAATTATAAAAATGATAAAATTCAAATAGGTTATTTGTTTGTATAAGAATATAAGCATTTAGAATATAAAGTTTAATATCTCAAAAATAAAATTTATCAAGATATATTTGAACTCTTGTAATTAGAAGTGAAATGTACTTTAAAAACACGAAAAGGTAAATAATCAATCAAAGAATATAGAGATGTAACACTAAGAAAAAAGGATAAATAATTAAAGTAACACGGTATTGTAGGAAACAAGGGATCCATCTCACATAGCTATGTCTCAAATGTCCAACAGTGATATGGGATTAGTCAAGTATAAAGAGGGAGCTTTCAGAGTCTGAGGATAAAATCAGAACAACCATAGATACGTCATGAAGCATAATTAACTCATGAAGAAACTTCACTCCTATTAAGAATGGATTTTCTCTTACACTAAGAATTATTCTTGATGTTCAGCTTAACCTCATTCTTTAATAGAAAATCATGTATCTTATCAATAGTCATGTACCAGCAAATTTAACGTAATTTTTACACGAAATTTTCAAAATAATATATTTTTTTTAGTGATACAATTTTATTGTGAAAAAATGTTTAAGAGAAAGTAACTTTTCTTTACATGTAACCATTCTTCTATTCAAATTAACTTCACATTTATTTTGATTATTTAATCACAATTAATTTCAACCATTACATATTCATGAATGAAAAAAAAAAACCATTTATCACTATGCATTGATTTTTTATTTTATTTACATATCCAAAAGTACAACTTGCAAAAAGAAAAGACCAATGGTGAGAGAAAATTAACTATTCCTAAAATAGTATAGTAATCTATAGATTTTAATCCTATCCCAAAACTAAAATCATATTTTTTTCTCACAATTTCTCTTGACTTTAAATTAAATCATATAATAAAAATACTATATATCCGTATTTAAAAAAATTACATCATTTTAAGAATTTTACATAAAAATTAAATCAATTTAAAGATTTTGACTCATGTATCATAGTGACAAAGTAAAGACATTTGCAAACAAATGATACTTTATTATCATAATTATATTATATTAAACATAAAATATAAAATAGTTTAAAATATATTGGAATTCTTATGTAATGCATATTAACATTATTTAAAGTTGGCATTCAAAAGTCAATACTAATAAATTAATGTCTCTTATTATTTTTATATTTGAATGCACGTGTGTTATAAATTCGATATTATTAGTTAATTAAGGTAGATTTTTAAGGTGTCTAAAACATAATCATATGCATAATTCTATAAATTAAATTTATAATCCGCCAAGATTTTAAATAAGTTAGGATTATGAACCAACTACCAAATTAGACAAGTTAGTAATGAACGAAAGACTACGTTACCAAAATATATTTCTGCGTCTTTCTTTCTTTCGAAAAATCAATTCCTTGCCTTAAGAGAAATAAGCTTCTACCATTTCTTACAACTGTATTTTAAAATTTGGTACGAAAAAAAAAAGATAGATGAAGT